>JAABUP010011250.1_pt1 | contig 10251 bp, 10 predicted proteins | sample 5559201 | NCBI WGS metagenome assembly JAABUP01 (sample SAMN10711887, study PRJNA513373) | rock metagenome | isolation source: Antarctica rocks | place: Antarctica | reverse complement strand
CACTCGACGTGGAAGTGGTCAGGAACCGCGACTTCAGCGTCCACGACATGGCTGGCCAAGCGGCTGCCCTCGTCGGTCCACAGCACGATTTCGACGCCGGCGGATGCGTCGAGGACGACGACTGGCAGCTCAGACCTCGCCGAGCTCGCGTGCTCTCGCCAGGTGGTCAGCCACCCTCTGTCGCAGCCGGCGCTGGGTCGGGCGACGAACGCCCGCCACCCACGTTCGCGAGTCGAGGTGCCCGGTCTCTGCACTGGGCTCAGGCAGGATCACAACGCCCTCGGGCGGGTGATCGAGATCGGGAACAGCCACATGCTGAGGATAGCGGTCGGTTCCGCAGGACGATCCGCTTACGGGCCGTCGTACGGCACGTGCTGAGAGGACGCAAGCGCGAGCCGTGTCGGCTCGTCTGTCGGCTCGTCTGTCGGCTCGCTCAGCGGCCTGGCACTTCCGGCACCTCGTAGAGGCAGCTGCGGGTCGGCGCGTCGAGGTTGGGCATGTCGGCGGCCGCGGCGCGGCCCTCTGGCGAGGCGAAGGCCCGGTCGACGGCGTCCCAGTTCGGCCAGGTGACCTCTACGACCTGGTGGTACGCCGACCCGCGTACCGCCCGCGGCGCCCGGTTCACCGTGTAGCTGAGGATGCCCGGTAGGCGAGCCGTCAGCGGCTGATGCACCTCGCGGTAGTGGCGGTCGAACGCCGCCGGATCGCGCGGGATGTCGTAGGTGATGAGGAATCTGATCATCACCGCTCCTCCGGCTCCGGCGCGAGCACGGCGAGGACCGCGGGCCCGACGTGTTCGCGGGAGGTAACTGGTCAGGTGGTTCCGGGGAGCCAGGTGTTGCCTGTGGTGAGCATGGTGAGTGCGTCGAGTGCGCCGAGGCCGTGCTTGTGTGTGGTAGCGATGTAGGAGCGGAGGGCGGCGAAGTGCTGGGCGCCGGTGAGGGTGCGCATGCCGCCGGAGATTTTCTGCCGGAGTTTGGCCATCCGGATTTCCCGTTCGGCTGCGTTGTTGTCGAACGGCACGATCGGGTTGCTGGCGAACCGTAGGTAGTCATCGAGGCGCCGGTGGATGCGTCGGGCGAGGGCGGTGTTTTTGGGCGACCTTGCCGGGTTCGCTTGCGCTGGCCGCGATGAGCGCGGCGTGGGCGATCAAGGTGCGGTTGCGGGCCAGGACGGTGGGGTCGATCGGGACCGGGCCGGTGTCGGTGAGGGTTTTGATCGCCAGTAGTGCGTCGATGACCTGCTGCGCCCAGCACCCGGACAACGCCGCGTGCTTGGAGTACCTGGGTGGCCTTCGGTGGTCGCACGGATTCGTCTGCCCACGATGCGAGGGCGGCGAGTTCTGGCGCACCGCCGACTCGCTGTGGATGTGTCGGGCGTGTGGTCACCGTGCTTCGGTGACGGCCGGGACGATCTTCCACCGGACCCGGACCCCGCTGTCGACGTGGTTCGCCGCGATCTGGTTGGTGACCTCGCAGAAGAACGGGGTCTCCGCGCAGGGCCTGCAACGGGTCCTGGGGTTCAACTCCTACGAGACCGCCTGGGCCTGGATGCACAAGCTGCGGCGAGCCATGGTGCGCCCCGAGCGGGATCTCCTCACCGGCGTCGTCGAAGTCGACGAGACCTTCGTCGGCGGCGTCAGCGCAGGTCAGCCCGGCGCGAGCAGCGACAAGGTGCCCGTGATGGTGGCGGTGGAGAAGTCCGGGCCGGGTCGTCGCCTGGGCCGGATCCGCCTCGAGACCACCTCACGCCCCGGAACCCTGGAGCTGGTCACGTTCGCCCAGCGCACGGTCACCCCCGGCGCCACGATCCGCACCGACGGCGCACGGATGATGCGCCGGCTCAGCGAGCTCGGCTACACCCACGAGTACACCGACGGCTACAGCGCACCCGACATCACCGAGGTGCTGCCCGGGGTCCACCTGGTCGCCTCGCTGCTCAAACGGTGGCTGACCGGGACCCTGCACTTCGCCGTGGCCGAGCACCAGCTGCCCTACTACCTCGACGAGTTCGCCTTCCGCTTCAACCGCCGCAACTCCAGCAGCCGCGGACTGCTGTTCTACCGGCTCCTGCAGCAGGCAGTCGAGACCGGACCCCAGCCCCTGCAGGCCCTCTTGAAACCCGAATCCAACCCCTACTTCACCTAAGACTGACGTTCCGCACATCTCGCGCGGCATATCTCGGTGATTATGTGAGCCGGGTGTAGACGTTCGGGGCGAGGTTCATGAGGTCGAGGACCTGTTCTTGTTGGGCGGAGGTCGGGGTGGAACGTTTTCATGAGGACGCCGTCGTGGTGGAGCTGGTGGCGACTGAGGGTGCTGAAGATCTCCAGGATCCGTTCTGTGGAAGGCGAAGTGCAGTTCCGGAACTCGGGGTAGAGCCGGATCTTGGTGAGGTCGGCGTGTTGCATGCCGGTGCGGACTTCGCGTTCGATGAGGGCGCTGATGAGCAGGGCCAGGAACTGGCAGCAGAACAGCGCTTCGATCCGGGCAGGGCTGTGCAGCAGCACGGGTGCGGCGTCCTGGACGCTCTTGAGCAGGTGGTGGCGGCGTTCGAGGTTCGGTTGGTAGCGGTAGGCACCGAGGACGTCGGCGTCGCGCAGGACGCGATCGTTGCTGATGAGCGGGAAGCAGCCGTCGCTGGCTGCGTCGTAGCGGATCACCTCGAGCCGGATGTCGTGGCTGACGGTGAAACGGGTGCTGGCCACCTCGCGGTAGCTGGTGTTGGGTCCGGGTCGGCCGGCGCGGGCTTGCTTGTAGGTCTTGCTGGTCGTCTCGCTGACGCAGGCGGTGATCCACCGGTCGGCGCCGGTCTCGGTGAGCGCGTCGGTGACGGCTTGCTCGACTGCGACGCGGGTCTTGAACCGGCTCCGCGGCCCGGCGAGCTTGGCGTCGAGGGCTTCGATCGCGGTGACGCCGGCGTCGATCCGGCCGGCTCGGGTGTGGGCGTCGCGGCTGGCTTTGGCGGTGGAGTGCACCCACACGATCCGATACCCCTCCGCTGACGGCAGCGGCGCGGGTGTCGTGGAGTAGACCTCGTCCGGGTCGCCGACGCGCTTGCCGGGACGACGGGCCGCTTCGGTCCAGACCGGCGGGTGGGTCTGCAGGTGCTTGCGGAACGCGCCGTCCTCAGCGCGGGTGCGGGGTATCACGGTGACGAACCGGCCACCGCGACTGTCGATGTGCGCCATCGCGGCCCGGGAGCACAGCTTGGAGTCCGCGACGTAGAGGAAGTCGGTCCGCCCCAGGAGCCCGACCAGGCCGTCCCAGGTGGGCACGTGGGTCGGGTCATCACTGGTGTTGCCGTCGGCGATCCGGTAGGCCAACGGGACCGCGCCGTCGGCGCTGACGGTGAGAATCCAGACCAGCTGTTTGAGGTCCGGGCGATGGTCCTTGCTGTGACCCCAGGTGATCACCGGGGTCGACTGTCCGCCGCGGAGGGTGCCGACCGCATCGGAGTAGACGCCGTGCACCGAGATCGACGTGGAGTCGTTGTGCAGCTGGTCGGTGTCGATGCCGAACTCGCTGATCGCGCGCAACACCACGCCGGTCAGCAGGCTGGCCCGATCGGCGTCGAACAGCGCCTCCAAAGCCCGACCGACCCGGTCATCGTTGAGCACGCTGACCTCGCTGGGCGTGAGGCCGAGAAGGGCCGGGTCGTAGCGGGCGGCCCACTCGCCCAGACCGTAGAGCGGTTCGCGGCCCAGGACCAGGTTGCTCACGACCAGCCTGATCGCCGCGGCCGCGCTGACCTTCACCCGGGCGTCGCCGTCGGGCAGCGCCGCGGCCAGCAGTGCAGGCAACCGAAGCCGGTCTGTCATTGCGTTGATGATCGGCAACCCACCCAGTACCTGGGAGGCCAACCCGAGGTCGTTCGGGTCGGTCGGGCCAGCTGGCTGGTTCATCACGACACCCTCCGGTCGGGGTTGCGTTCAGCACAACCCACGCTATCCTTCGGCGGTCAACCGAAAGACACGACACGCGGAGGAGACGAGGCAGTTGGCCAACCCACCTGCCGGGCGCGCCACCCCGCCGCCCACCCGGTCACGTGCTGCGTTCACCGACGCCGCCTACGCCCTTCCCGGAACGCTGGCCCGCCGCTTCATGCGCTGCGGCAAGACGAACTGCCGCTGCAAAGCCGACCCGCCACTGCTGCACGGGCCCTACTGGCACTGGACCCGCACCGTCGCCGGCAAGACCCAGACCCGCACCCTCACCGAGGAGCAGGCCCAGCGCTACCAACCCTGGTTCGACAACGCCCGCCGACTCCGCGAGCTCCTCACCGAACTCGAGACCCGCTCACTACGGGCCTTCCACGACGCCCAAGACCCAACCCCGTAATTGCCGAGATATCACCCGCGAGATGTGCGGAACGTCAGCTAAGCAGATACCCAGAACGGGTAGTCGGTGCCGATGACGACATGGTCGTCGCCCATCTTCTGCAACAGGAAGCCCAGGTGCTCCTCGTCGAACACGAGACAGTCGACGTAGACCTGCTTGAGGTAGGTGCTCGGCGCCCTCGTGATGTGGTGGCGGCCCTCCGGGCGGGACGCGTAGGCGTGGTCCATGCGGGAGGAGTAGAACGGCAGGAACCCGCCGCCGTGCACCAGGCACAGCTTGAGGTCGGGGAACTCCTCCAGCACACCTCCATGAATGATCCGGAAGATCGCGATCGAGGTGTCGAGCGGGTTCCCCATGACGTTGGTCATGTAGTACTTCTGGAAACGCTCCCCGTGGGTGAACCCGTTGGGGTGGAGCAGGACCAGGACGTCGAGCTCCTGGGCCTTGGCGAAGAAGGGGCGGAACCGGGGGTCGTCGAGGTCGAGGCCGCCGATGTTGGTCTTGATCTCCACGCCGCGGAAGCCCAGCTCGTTGACGCAGCGCTCAAGCTCGGCGATGGCGCGGCTGACGTCCTGCATCGGCACCGTCGCCAGGCCCACGAACCGGTCGGGGTGGCGCGAGACGATGTCCGCCAGGTTGTCGTTCACCATCGTCGCCAGCGTGGCACCCAGCTCGGGGTCGGCCCAGTAGAAGTACTGCGGTGGCGCCACCGAGATCGCCTGGATGTCGATGCCCATGGCGTCCATGTCCTTGAGGCGCACCGCGATGTCGGTGAGCTGGGGAATGAGCTGCTTGGTGTGCGCCTCCTGGTACTCGTTCGTCTCCTTGCCGGCCCAGAAGGTGAAGGGCTCCATCTCGGGAGACATCAGGCCCTCCGCCAGCTTCTGGCAGGACGGGGTGAACACGTGCGCGTGCACGTCGATGGTCAGTCCGTTGGAGCCAGCCATGTGATTCCTTTCGTGGAGGCACGAAGCCGTGCCACAGAGAGTGGGGCGGGGTCTGACGTGAACGGTGCGGTGAGCTGGGCTCAGCGGGCCGAGTCGGCCCAGGGCAGCGGGGCACCGGCGTACTTGTTCGCCCGGACGTCGCCCGAGCGGGCGTGGCCCTCGAACAGCTCGATGCGGGCAGCACGGCCGCAGAGCTCACCGAGCCGGGCGCTGGCTGCCTGGTCGGTGACCTCCTGGTACGTCACCGTACGCAGGTACTTGCCCACCCAGAGTCCACCGGTGTACCGGGCCGCGTGGCGGGTCGGAAGCACGTGGTTGGTGCCGATCACCTTGTCGCCGTAGGAGACGCAGGTCCCCTCGCCGAGGAAGAGCGCGCCGTAGTGGCGCATCTTCTGCAGTGCGAGCCGCGGCTCGTCGGTGAGGATCTGCACGTGCTCGCTCGCGAAGGTGTCGGCGAGCGTGTACGCCTCGTCCATATCGGTGACTATGTGGACCTCCCCGTGGTCGCGCCAGGCGGGGCCAGCCATGTCCTTGGTCGGCATCCCGGGCAGGATCCGGCCGATGTGCTTAAGGACCCGCCGGGCTAGCTCCTCCGACTCCGTGATGAGGACCGCGGGGCTGTCCGGTCCGTGCTCGGCCTGACTCAGCAGGTCGACGGCTACGACGAAGGGGTCGGCGTGAGCGTCAGCGACGACGAGGATCTCGGTCGGGCCGGCGAACAGGTCGATGCCGACCTCGCCGAACAGCTGCCGCTTGGCCTCCGCCACGTAAGCGTTGCCCGGACCGGCCAGAAGGTCGACCTTGCCGATCGTCTCGGTGCCGATGGACATGGCGGCGACCGCCTGCACGCCGCCGAGCAGAAAGATCTCGTCGGCCCCGGCCAGGTACATTGCGGCGACCGTCGCGCTGGGGATCTCGCCGTGGATGGGCGGGGTGCAGGCGGTGACGCGCTCGACGCCGGCGACCTTAGCGGTCACGACGGTCATGTGCGCCGAGGCAGTAAGCGGGTAGCGCCCCCCGGGCACGTAGGCGCCGGACGCCTCGACCGGCAGGTGCTTATGGCCGAGGAAGACCCCGGGCTGCGTCTCGACCTCGAGCTCGAGCATGGTGTCCAGCTGGCGCTGCGCGAAGTCACGGACGTTGGCCTGAACCTCCTTGAGGTCGGCGACTACCTGCGGGTCGACCGTGGAAACGATCTTCTCGATGTCCTCGGGGCTGAGCCGGAAGCTGGCCGGCGACCACCCGTCGAACTTCTCCGAGTATTGGCGGACGGCGTCGTCGCCCCTCTCCCGGATGTCCGCGATGACTTGTGTGACGACCTCCGCAACGGCGCTGCGGTCGGCCGCTCCTGCCGCCACAGACGCTCCGGTCTTTAGCTGCCTGCTCATGCCCGTCCTCCGTCCAGTCCGAGTCTAGATCGTCGGATGCATACGTATGTAAGTCAAGCCGACAGCTCATCTAGCCTGTTTTGACGCCAGTTTGACCCTGTGCACCGCCAGGTTCGGTCCACCCGGTGCATCGGTGCGTGCCTCGCTTGACAGTCACGTCATGGCGCTCCTACGGTTCTGGTCACCGTACGCGGCCGCGCACGGCACGAAGATGGAGTGACGACGGGAGTCCCGGGGTGGACGTGCCGTGCGGCTGACCGCTCGACCGAGCGCCTCGCCCCTCCGTCCGCGTGGACGAGCAGATTCGTGACTTCGACGGCCGGCCCGTCGGCTTGGGCGACCAGGACCGGCGCCGCTCGGCCGACGAGCTGGACGGTGGCCCGTGCGGCCGGCGTGTCGCAGGCGACCGTGTCGCGGGCCCTCCGGGGCGACCCGCGGGTCAGGGCGGAGACCCAGCAGCGCGTCGTCGAAGCGGCCAACCGGCTGGGCTACGTGCCGAACTCGCTCGCGAGCAGCCTGGCGACCAGGTCGACCCGAACGGTCGGGGTCGTCGTGGCCGACCTGACCAACCCATTCTTCCCCTACCTGCTCACTCAGGTGTACGACGAGCTGCAACTTATGGACTATCGAGTGGTGCTGTTCACGGAGCGGACGGATATCCCGACTGGCCAGGCGGCGCTGTCGCGACTGCTCGACCGCTCGATCGACGGCGTGCTGATCACCACGGCGACCCTCGGGTCGCGCTTCGGCGACCTGCTCCGCGACCGCGGTCTGCCGATGGTGCAGCTCAACCGCTACATGGACGGCCTGGATGTCGACCGCGTCACCAGCGACAACCGGGGCGGCGCCTACGCGGGCGTGCGCTACCTGCTCGGGCTGGGGCACGAGCGGATCGCGGTCATCCGGGGGCCGACGAACACCTCGACCAGCCGCGACCGCACGCAGGGCCTGCTCGAGGCCCTGAACACTCAGAGCCTCGAGCTCGACCCGGACCTGGTGCGCGTCGGCTCGTACTCCCACCAGAGCGGCTACCAGCACGCGCTCGACCTGCTCCGGCTGCCCGACCCGCCAACCGCGATCTTCTGCGGCAACGACGTCGTGGCCTTCGGGGTGATCGACGCCGCTCGCTCGCTCGAGGTCGACATCCCCGGCGACGTGTCGGTACTTGGGTTCGATGACATCCCGATGGCCTCGTGGGAGGTCTTCCAGCTCACCACGGTCCGGCAGCCGTTCCCGGACATGGCCCGGGCTGCGGCGCGGATGCTCGGGGAGCGGATTGAGCACCCGGACGACCTCGGCCCCGGCCGGGAGAAGGTCTTTGCGACCGGGCTCGTCAAGAGGTCCACCGTCGACCGCCCGAGCACCCGGTCTTGACCCGGCCGCTCCCCACCGCGCCCGCACCCCGTCCGCCCGTCCCCCACAGAGAGGCAGGTCACCGGTGACCTCCACGCGCCAGGAGCCCACGTTCGAGCTTTTCGAGGAGTACTACCGGTCCTGTTCCAACTGGGGCCGCTGGGGCGACGACGACCAGCGCGGCACGCTCAACCTCATCACCCCGGAGACCGTGAAGGCCGGCGCCGCCTGCGTCCGCTCGGGCAAGACCATCTCCATGCAACTGCCCATGGACGACAAAGGACCGCAGACAGGCGCCTTCGGCCGGGTCAACCCGCTGCACCAGATGGTCGCTACGGGCACCGACCACGTCGCCGGAACACAGTCGTACGCCGGTGACAAGCTCGGCTTCGGCTTCGCCGACGACAGCCTGTTCTTCTTCCTGCAGGGCGGCTCCCAGTGGGACGCCCTCGGACATATATTCCGTGACGGCAAGATGTTCAACGGCTTCAGCGCGGCGGAGGTGTCGGCGCAGGGCGCGGCCAAGGGCGGCGTGGAGAACATGCCGACGGTGGTCTCGCGAGGCGTGCTCCTCGACATCGCCCGCGCCAAGGGCCTTGACGCGCTCGAGGTCGGCACAGCCATTTACCCCGAGGACCTTGACGAGGCTGCGGAGCGACAAAATGTGGAGGTGCGCCCCGGCGACGTGCTGCTCATCCGCACCGGCGACATGGGCGCCCGGCGCGGTCGTCCCGCGTGGGATGGCTACTCCGCGGGCGACGCCCCGGGCCTGTCGCTGCTGACCGCGCCGTGGCTTCACGAGAAGCAGGTGGCCGCCATCGCCACCGACACTTGGGGCGCCGAGGTGCGGCCCAACGAGCTACCCGACGTCTTCCAGCCTCTGCACCTGATCCTCATCGTGAGCATGGGTCTGCTTGTCGGCGAGATCTGGGACCTCGACCCGCTCGCCGCCGACTGCGCCGAGGACGGGCAGTACGACTTCATGTTCTCCGGCCCGCCCCTGGTGATCCCAGGCGCCGTCGGGTCGCCGGTCAACCCCCAGGCCGTCAAGTAGGGTCCGCCCATCAGTACATGACGAGGCCGGCCGCTACGTTGAGGTCCTGCCCCGTGATGGCCGCCGCCCGCGACGAAGCGAGGAAGGCCGCGGCGTCGGCCACCTCCCCTGGGTCGACGAGCCGGCCCAGCGCGGATTCGGCGGCGAACTCGCCGCGGGCCTGCTCGACGCTGATCCCCCGCGACTCGGCCTGGTGTGCGATGACCCAGTCGATGCGTGCACCTGCGACACCGCCGGGCGACAGCAGGTTCACGCGGACGCCTTGGCTGCCGACCTCCGCCGCGAGCGTTCGTACGAGACCGATGAGCGCGGTCTTGGAGGCTGCGTAAGGCGATCGGTTCACCAGCGGGCGCTTGCCGGTGATGGAGCCGACGACAACGATCGATCCTGAGCCGCGCGAGAGCATCTGGGGGAGCACGGCCCGGCAGCACAGGAATGTGCCGGTCACGTTAACCTCGAAGGTGTCGTCCCACTCCTGCCTGCTGAGTTCCCACAGCGGTTTCGTGGGGCCGCCGACCCCGCTGTTGGCGACGAGCACGTCTACCCGGCCGAACTCCTGGAGCGCCCGCTGGGCGGCTACGTCGATCGTGGCGGGCTCACGCAGGTCCACCCGCGCCACGAGCGCACGGCCGCCCGCGACGGTGACCTGCTCCGCGACGTCATGCATCTGCGCGAGGGACCGCCCCGTGAGCACGACGGAGGCGCCCTCCTGGGCGAAGCGCAACGCGATCTCCCGACCGATCCCCGTCCCGGCGCCGGTGACCAACGCCACCTGGTCCTGCAACAGCATGTGCACTCCTTCCCCGGTCTCCCGGAGCTCTGGACATGGTGGACCGGCTCGGCCACCGTGGAAGGTCAGCGCAACGGTACGACCGGCACCGGCGGCTTGATCCGCGCAGTGATGGCACCCAATTGCTCACCCTCGAGCCGCACCTCATCACCCGGTTCCAGCCAGGGATAGCGGTTGGAGCCGTGAACCGTTGACAGCTCGAGAATGCAGCCGGTGCCGACGGTGCCGCTGCCGATGAGGTCACCTGGTCGCACCGAGGTGCCGCGCGAGGCGTAGGCGATCATCTGCCCGAACGACCAGTACAGGTCGGCTGCGTCGCCACTGCTAGACGGCACGCTGTTGACAGAAGCGGTGAGCCGCAGGGAGAACGCTTTGCCGC
>JAABUP010011248.1_pt1 | contig 10255 bp, 5 predicted proteins | sample 5559201 | NCBI WGS metagenome assembly JAABUP01 (sample SAMN10711887, study PRJNA513373) | rock metagenome | isolation source: Antarctica rocks | place: Antarctica | reverse complement strand
CAGTTCCATCCAATGCCTCCTCTTCTTATTCCCGAGAACCGTCAACTCATACCTCAAGACCGTCAGGCTCGTAACCCTGTACACTGATGTAGACTCGTAGCCCAGGTAGGCGTGGAAACTACTTTCCTTACTGCTCTACTTTTTCTCACTCCCTTATATCCTTCCTCTACCTCGCACCTCCCAACCCACACCTCACAGCATGGCGGCAGCTGCACAGGTGATACGACGAGCCCAACTGTACGGTAAGCCATCACGAACCGTCAAACATTTGAACTCGTCACTCTCCCGGTCATTCAACCCACCCACTCACACATCCAACCAGTCCCGGGCTCCTCTATGCGCTTCCTCGGAAAGTCCCGCTCTTTCGCCGCCCTCGACAGCGTCGCCTACGACCTCGAAGACAGCGTCACCCCTTCCAAGAAGCCCGAGGGTCGCCGCAACATCCTCGAAATCCTCAATCGTGACCGCGTCCAAGGAATCCGCGAGCAAGCCGTCCGAATCAACTCCGTCGGCTCCGGCTTCGCCCTCGACGACTTGACCGAGATCCTGAAAGGCAAACACCTGGACTGTCTGGTCGTGCCCAAAGTGGACGCAGCGAGCGATCTGCATTTCGTGACCGATGTCCTACGGCAGAAACTACCCGAACGGCATGCGGCAGGGTCGTCGAACCCAGTCAAGATCGTGGCGTTGGTGGAAAGTGCTCGGTCGGTGATGGACCTCTCGGCGATATGCGCCGCATCACCCTACCTCTCCGGTCTCACGTTCGCGGCCGAGGACTTTGCACTGGATCTGAGTTTGACCCGGACGCCATCATTGCATGAGTTCATGTATGCTCGCAGCGCTATCGTCACGGCGGCAAGAGCCTTCAATCTGCCTTCCACACTGGATCTTGTCTCCACCACGTTTCGAGGCGAAGAAGGGGTAAAGCAGTTGAGGGAGGAGAGCGAGAATGGGAAGCGATTTGGTTTCAATGGAAAACAGTGTATCCACCCTGATCAGGTCGCCACTGTGCAGGAGGTCTTCTCGCCGAGTCCGCAGGAAGCGGAGTGGGCTGTCCGGATTGTGATTGCGGATGCTAAGGCTGATAAGCAAGGGAGAGGGGCGTGGACTTTGGATGGCAAGATGATTGATGTGCCTGTTGTGGGCAAAGCGAAGGCAATCGTGGCCAGGGCGGAAGTGTGTGGGATGGACGTTAAGGGGTTACAGGAGAATTTCAAAGACGAGGAGCCGCAATAAGACGTAGAAAGCTATCACGTCAAAGCGATCTGATCGTCCTGCATGTCGTTTCAATACCTACGCTTGTGAGGTCGATCTTTGTGGCAAATCCAGTTCATGACACGGAAACTAATTACGGCCTGAGGGCCGGATTATTTGTCTTGTTCCTACAGCCAGAACCAAAACAGACCGGGACGCAGGCGATGGAGATATTGGAAGGGTGACTTCTGGGTGACACCATCTATTCATGTCCTACATACCTTAGTGCTTTCTAATACCCTCTATCCCTCCTCACAACATTCAGCAGACTCTCGCCTTTCTCCCGCCGCTCCAAATTCGTCTTGAACAGCTCAAAAGACCGCTCAGTATACGACGACCCAACACCACTGACATGAGGCGTAATCGTCACATTCGGCATATCCCATAGCTCGTTATCTTTGGGCAAAGGCTCTGGATCAGTGACGTCCAAAGCAGCAGCAGCAATCGTGCCGTCTTTCAACGCTTCTATGAGTGCCGGCTGGTCTATGATGGGTCCGCGAGCGATATTTTGGATGAAAGCAGGTTTCTTGCCGTCCTGACTGAGCGCTTTGAACTCTGCCGTGGATAAGAAATGCTTCGTCTGTTCCGTCAAGGGTACGGAGACGACCAGCCAGTCGATGTCTTGCTTCAGGAAGTGGTGCAGACTCTCCTTGTCCAGACCAGAATACCACGCAGAAGGGATCTCGCCATTGGCATCACCCGTCCCGGGAACAATGAACCCGGAGTCCTTCTTCTTCTCCGGTGTGTCTTTAGGCGTGGCCGTAAAAGCCACGACATCCATCCCCATCGCCTTCGCCATCCTCCCCACCTGCCGTCCAATACTGCCGTACCCCAGTACGCCCAGCCTGCTACCAACCATATCACGTACAGAGTGGTAATCGTACTCGCCTTTCTCCGCGGGCTTGCCCCAGCGGTGCTCTTTCTGCAGGTCATGCAGGGTGTTATATCTATGACTCTGTATCAAAGCAGTCATGACGCACCATTCTGCGATCTGCGGGCCGTGGATGCCGGAGCTGGTCGTGATGGTAATGTCGCTGGAGGTGAAGATGGGGTGCTTTTGGATCTGGTTGCTGCCGGCGCTGGCAAGCTGTACGAGGCGGAGGTTCGGCGCAATGGAGAGCTTTTCCGGGAAGGAGAAGAGGGTGTATAGGATGGTCACGTCGTGCCATGTCTCGGATGATATCTCTTTGCGCAGGGCCTCGGCGTCCGCGGTGAAGCTGACTTGTTTGTAGGTGATAACGAAATTCGGGAAGCGTTTATGGAGCTCGATTTTGATCGCGGTCGGTATCGGGTATGGCAGTATGCAAAGTACATGTTCTTTCGCCGGTCCGCCGCCCATCGTTGCTGTGAGATGCTCTAACGTAGCGAGAGCCCGCCGGGAGGAGTTCGTATTTGGTGCAATGGTGACACTGGTGTGCAGTCTGTGGACTTAGCCAAGTACGAGGCGAACACGTACGGTTCCACGAAGAGATCGATTGTCTACAATTCTTACAAGCAACTAGAAGAAGAGGCTGGGAAAGGACATGGAGCGATCAAATACATTGGATGTAAGTCCCATGACGTTGGTGACGACCTAATAACATGAGCTTACTAATCGATCGATTCAGCCGAGCAGTGTCGAAAGACAATGTTGCAGTGGAAATGCATCTAACTCTGGTACAGAGAGGAGTGTATCTGCTAGGCCCAGCACTTGGATCCTAGCATGCGGCATGTCCGCCCTTTGAGTCCCGTCGTCGTGCCACTGAGCTCCGTGAGGATCGGACTTGTAAGCCATCCCGTTTTCAGCGAGCGTAATTTTGCGTCTGCCCTGGGAGTCCAAGGCTCCGGGGTGCCCGTGGTCGAAGAACAATTAACGTGTGACGCGGTATGTGAATACGCCAGTGCCTCTGCGATGCCGAAGCCGGAACGACCTTCCTCGTCTCATACAGCCAACGCCGATGTCCTCTCAGGTACGCTCGCCGGCCCACTCTCCCGCGCAATGTCTGGCGGCATGTCCAGCCCCGCCATCTCTGCCGTACGCTTGGCACCCGCCGTCGTCCGATGTACACCGTCCTGCGCCGCCCGCTCCTGTTCGCCCAAAGCCTTCGCCCCTTTATTGGCAGCTTTGCGTTCCGACTTTGTAAGCTTCGGCTTCTCGTATTCGCCGATCTCAAGTGCTTTGTCGACCTTGCGTGCCAAGTCAAGCATCTCTACTTCGTAGCCAAGAGCTTTGATCACCGCGGTGTAGCTCTTAGTATGTGTCATCGCTTTGTACATCGGATCTTTACCGGGTATCATCTGGCCAAGCAGGAACTTGGTATTGCCCCAGCGGTTCTCAACTTGCATCGCTGTCTTCACATACTCCTGAACCACCTCCTCCCACGGTGCTTTGCCACCGTCAGAGTCAGGTCGGAAGACGGACGGGTTCGTTTCAGCTGCCGTAGCGATCATGGCGCCGTCGCAGCCAAACTCGGAGGCGAGCTCGAGCGCTTCGTCCCGCGATGTAACGTCGCCGTTCATCAGACACGCAACGCCACTTTCGCGACAGACGGTGGCAACCATCTTGAGCTGGTCCCTGATAGCGCGTTCGCGTGGCCGCATAGGTGTTGTACGACAATGCACTGTCAAACCAGTGATACCCGTGGCGCAGAGACTACGGACAAGCGCCTCGGTCTCCTTCGCAGTTTCCAAGATGCGGATCTTGACACTGATACCAATCTCGTTCGGCTCGCCCACTTCCGTCACGAGCGCCCGCAAGATCGAGCATAGTAATCCTGGCGTCTTGAGTAGTGCAGCACCCATGCCCCCGCTCGTGCTGAAAGGCTTGGGGCAACCAGCATTGACATCTATGCCCGCGACGTCGGGGGCGATGAGTTTGGCCGCCTGCACAGCAGTCTCGGGGTTCGAAGTCCCGATTTGGTAAATCAGACGCTTGCCTTCTCGCTCCGGATGAAGGCGATAGATGACACTTTCCCGCTGATCTGCATTGACGGACGGATTCTTGGCACCATTCGACGAAAATCGAGTGAAGTCCACAGTGCCAGTGGTAGCATTGACGTGCCTCGTGGTGCCGATCACCGCCTTGTCTATTGTCTCCGGTCCCCAGACTAAGTCGGCTCCATATTTCAGGGCAAGCAGGCGAGAGGGGCATTCGCCGCTCCGCACCATGGGGGCCAGCGCCACCTTGCCGCGGTAGTCGACCCCCTTACGAGGAATTGGAACCTGCTTCGGGGCCGCGGTCATGATGGTTCTGATCGTTCGTGGTACCGCATGCCCAAGCATCAGTGGGGCAGGTCTAATTCTTCAAGTCCGCAATCGTCTTTGTGTAGTCTAGTCGAAGAAGTCACTGTGGGAGGCCCAGAGAGTACTAGCGCGTCGCGGGCCGTTAGCGCCGGGTCAGATGCCTCAGGTGCACCTGCATCGACTCGGGGAGCATGGATGTCACCTCGTCCTCACTGCACAGTTCCGAGGAGCTGGCATCAAGACACGCTGTACAGTTCGTCAAAATATCGGGAGTGAAAGTAGGCCTCTGAGAGCAGTGCGGCCGTATGTGCTCAGCGGCAAGCCACAATTAACATGTCGGCGTGATCCTTCCTCAGCGTCGAACTTTTGGAGCAAAGTTGGAGGTCCGGGTGGCCAACTCCTCGCCATGATGTCGCCCATCATTCATCAGACTTCATGCCTCGCCCGAAGATAGGAGGACCTTGGATAGCCCGCCGAAGTCACGGAGGGGTCTTAGCCCATTCCTGGAGGTGATTGAGGAAGGCGACTGAGATTCCTGGCGCTAGTGGGTTGTGCTCATGCTGATTGGCTCTTGGATGCCAGCGGCACTCGACAGCAGACCTGAGTGGTTGTCGTTTCCACGGGTTCGGTCAACGCTTCCCAGATGCCTCATGGAAGCGCATATGACCGGTACATGTATGCAAGGACATCTCGTCGACTGAAGACCTTCGCGGGGTTTGTGAACCGTATGAGAATCGCAAGACTGCTGTGTACTGCGATTGTTTGAATCATGAGCGACTCGACGTTCGTCCAGATATCACTTAGCTCGCTTAATAGGCTCGGCCCTCCCTAGCCGGTTCTGACCCAGCGGGAGAAAGGTTCCATCGAAACCTCGATCCTCCGTCTCGCGCCGCCGTCTTCCTTTCTTCCTCACTCACACAATGCATGTCGGCGATAACTTCTACGGGGAACGCGACGGCAGCCTCTAAGTTAGTGCCTTGACTTTGTTTCTGCTTCCCTAAGCCATTCAGGACCTCTGACTTCTGATGCCCGGCGACGTGCCGCAACCTGGATACTTGACGACATATTGCTCGCGTGTCGCTGGAGGGGCGACACGATCTCCTCGGGCTCCTCGAAAACCAACGGCGCTCACAACGAGCTCGACCGCGCTGTGCCCGATATATCGAGTAACTTAACCACAAGATCTCGGTCTCCGCCCTTGAATGATGGATTCCACAAGGCGGCCGCCAACTGAGGTGGACTCCTCGTCCCATGATCGACCATCCGCGCCACGGCAGAATTTCGATGGGGCTGGAAATGTCAACAACACTGCATCAACTCCAAACCCGTCTTTCGCAATGCACACCCCATCCTTTCAAGCAGTGAACGCACGAGCTGTCTCCGGAACGCCCGCTTTGTCTGGTGTTCGTCCCACGCCACCGACCGCAGCTCCACTCCACAACAGCGGCTCTCCGGCCGTCACACCTAGTGGACCGCGACCTGCACAAACTTCATCGAGCGTGCATGGTCTAGCGTCCCACATGCAAACACTCGATGGCAACATGGACGATGCGGCCACCCACGGCACGCGTTCGCGCAATCGCAACACGGGGAACTCTCGCATCAACTATGCCGAGGACCAGGAGATGGATCTCGAATTCGTGTCTACTGCGAGCACCAACAAGAAGAAGACAGCACTGGAGTCTGCACCTCAGATGCCGGCCATCGGAGAACTGAAGCGCACGGGCGACCAGCCGCGTAGCATGGCCGGCGGTTCGAAGGATTCCACGCCGGTAGCTGCTGCTTCAGTATCGAAGAAGCGCAAGACAGCAGGTGGCATTCCTCAGCACCTACAGACACCACCCGTGTCTGCTTCGCCAGCGGCGGTCGTGATGCGAAGGCCGGCGACTTCTGCGTCGTCTGCGTCTGCGTCTGCGTCTGCGTCTGCGTCTGCGTCTGCGTCTGCGTCTGCGTCTGCGTCTGCGTCTACTCGCGAAAGCAACGTAATGACTTTCATGAAGCACAAGAGCTGCCTCAACAAGAAAGGAGAGCTGGTCTCTGATGATGGCACGAAGCTGGCAATCAACGGTAAGAGTGACCCCCAGCATCTCCTTTTTCGAGGTTCCAACCTACCCCGCTTCGTGCGAGTCGACATTCGCTTCCGCTTGCTGACACGAGGTATGCATTTACAGATCACGTGTATCTTGTGTGCGAACCGCCCGGCGAGCCATACTATTTGTGCCGGATCATGGAGTTCTTGCACTCCGATTCCGACAGTCCGACATCGTCTGTTGATGCATTACGGGTCAACTGGTATTATCGCCCTCGGGACGTGCAGCGCTTCAACAGCGACACTCGACTACTGTATGGAACAATGCATTCCGATATCTGTCCGATTGCGTCTCTTCGCGGCAAATGCACGATCAAGCATCGCTCGGAGATCGAGGATCTGGAGGCGTATCGCAAAGAACGCGACTCGTTCTACTTCGTCCAGATCTTCGACAGGTTCATCCGCCGATGGTACGAATGCATACCTGTGACACAGATCATCAACGTCCCGGACCAAGTCAAAAGAGCTCTAGACGAGCGTTGGAAGTTCGTTGTGGTTGAGGTTGGCCGCGTCAAAGAGCTCACCAGTGCTGTCAAGACATGCAAGCGCTGCGTCAGGTACTGCGCTTCTCACGACTCGGTGGACTGCGCAATCTGCAAGAATTCTTACCACATGAATTGCGTTCAGCCTGCCCTGCCGAAGAAGCCTTCCAGAGGATTCGCATGGGCATGTGGACCTTGCAGCAGGGCCTCCGAGAAGAAGCTTGAGGCGCGCAGCACACCGACTGCTAGTGGCGACATCACCGAAGCCGAGGAGGAAGGGGCGGGTGACGAAGAGCAACTGGAGTTGTCAAATGATAGCACGAGGGCGCCAAGTCTATCGGGCGACGAGGTCATGGCACCCCAGCACCCGGCCACGGCAGCTGAGGTGGCGCTCGCCAAGATGTGGCCCATGCGATATCTCGGCATACACTGCAGGGTGGAGGATGCACTACAATACGACGATCGCGCGATCTACCCTCGAGCGAGCTCCCGTCTGGGTCCGCGGCATCAAGCGAATACGACCATTTGGCACGGCCGCGCAGTAGAGCTGGTGAAGCCGGCAGAGATCAAGAAGCGATACAACAAGAGCAGCAGCAGTCACAAGAAGGACGGAAAGCTCACCAAGGAGACGCTTGCCGCGCTAGAGGCCGAGCGCGAAGAGAAATCTCAGCGACCGAAGTGGGTACAGGACGAGCCGCCCGGCTATGTCGCGCGCGGCGAGGATTACCCCAATGACGACCCACGTTGCACAGCCAGGCTGATGTTCAAGATGCCCGAGCGGGCTCCCGTGGCTCAGGAGCTGGAGTTCGTGAGAGAGTATGTGGGGACAGCAAGACCCATCGGCCGAACCATCGGCGTGCCATCATTTGGCGTGAACTTCCTGGACAAAGTGATGGAGCTGCTGATGGCCTACAATTATAATCCTGTTGCTGCGCTCGACAAGCTGAAAGCAATGGATCGGAAGAAGGACTTGCACGAGCCTATATTGACGAAACAGGAGCTTGCGAAGTTCGAGGAAGGCGTCGCCAAGTATGGATCTGAACACAGACTGGTCCGCTTACACATGAAGACTACTCTGCCGCATTCTGACATCGTACGATTTTACTACCTGTGGAAGAAGACACCCCGGGGCGGTGTCGTCTGGGGCCATTTCGGCGGGCGGAAGGGCACCAAGAGGAAGATTGAGAGCGACACTGGCGCCAAGCTGCAAGCAGAGGTGGCGAAGGACGGTGACGACTCAGCGTTCGACAACGACAAGGCTATGCGCCACAAACATGCGTTCGAATGCAAGTTCTGCCATATTACTCACTCGCGACAATGGAGGAAGGCGCCCTTCGTAGCGCCAGGCCAAACGGTTCTCGCAGATGGCAAAGGCGGGAAGGAGAAAAATACCAAGCTTCTACTTGCGCTGTGTCTGCGATGTGCGGGGCTATGGCGAAAGTACGCTATCCAGTGGGAAGACATCGACGATGTCGCCAAGAAGGTCGCGCAGGGCGGTGGCCGCGCTATAAAGCGCAGGATTGACGAGGAGCTGCTACGCGAGCTCATTGCTGCTAACGACGCCGCCAACCTGCCACCACCGGAGCCGCTTGGTGCTCTGCTGTCGGTCGAGCAAGGGGACGAGCCGCCAAAGAAGAAGTCGAAGTCTGACACCGTCCCACTTCCCGAGCCGCCGAAGAAGAAAGAGAAGCCGCCTCCGCCACCGAAAGAGCCCACACCACCACCGCCTCCAATCATTCCCACTCAGCCTACGTGGAAAGCGCTCCCTTGTACGGTCTGCAAGGGTGTCGTGGACACCATTGAGTGCTCACACTGCAAGCTCACGGTGCACCGTCGTTGCTTTGGCGTGAAAGAGACCGAAGGGATCAGGCCAGATGGATCGCTCAGCTGGGTGTGCGAGCAATGCCAAAATGACAGGCATCCGGAGGTCTCCACCGACTATGCGTGCTGCTTATGCTTGACGGAAGAGACTCTCGTGGACCTTGTCGAGCCGCCTAGAGTGTCGCATAAGAAGAAGACGGATCGCGAGCGTGAGAAGGAGCGCATGGAGAAGGAGCTGGCAGACAACATGCGGAGCGACTACCGCCAAAGACAGCTCGCGCTGAATCACCCAATCTGCCCTCGAGAGCCGCTCAAGAGGACCACGGGTAACAATTGGGTGCACGCCTACTGCGCTATTTGGACGCCCGAGATTCGTTTCAGCAACGCGCAGAAGTTGGAGGTTGCGGAAGGCTTCCAGATGATCCCGCCATCACGCTATGAGGCGGTCTGCAAGCTGTGCAAGAACAAGGACCACAACAACAAGCTGCAAGAGGACGCCGGTGCCTGTGTCTCCTGCTTCCAATGCCATGCCAACTTTCATGCCTCTTGCGCATTTGAGGCTGGATATCAATTCGGCTTCGACGTGACACCGGTCAAAGGCTCGCGCAAAGACCAGGTCACTACCGTTACGCTCGGTGCCGAGTCTGGTTCTGTCACGGCCGCAGTTTGGTGCAAGGAGCACACGATCAAGAGCATTGTGCACCCAATGGACGAGATCGTGGACGACTCGGGCAAGACGGCGCTGCAGGTGTTTGTAGAGAACTACAAGCAGGCCGATTCCACGCTCACTGGTACGGTGCGCAAAGCAAATCTCGCTCAGCTTACGAAAGACAAAGCGCAAGCACTGCTAGGAAGCTCAGCCGCGGGACGTCGCGAGTCGACCGCCAACAGTATTGCGGCTGCTGTCAAGCGCGGCGCGAGAACATCGCTGGCTGCGGAGACGAAAAGTGAGGCAGAAGATAATACCATCGCGTCCCGGGTTTCGGAGGTGCCTGCAACCGCGACAGAGCGCAGCTGTATCAAGTGCAATATCGACGTGACGCCACGCTGGCATACCGTTATTAGGACGCCGCCGCCGACTCCGCCGAAGTCGCCAATCCAGCGCAGATTGTCGATGACACTGGGTGAATATGCGGATCTTCAGCGTGAAAGATCAGGTACCTCCAACATTGAAGCTACGGAGGCGCCTGGCAGCAGACCATCGTCTTCGGAGCAGGCTGGCTTGCAGCAAATCACCGGCATCATGCCGCCGGGCGCTAATAGTAGCCTTGAAGAAGGCGTGCCTGACCAAATTGAGATGCTGCCAATCGCCAACGGAGATGCTCCAGCAGGCGAGCAGGCACAGGCAGGCACCATAGCTGTCAGTACGAGAGAAGTACCTCCTGCG
>JAABUP010011247.1_pt1 | contig 10256 bp, 9 predicted proteins | sample 5559201 | NCBI WGS metagenome assembly JAABUP01 (sample SAMN10711887, study PRJNA513373) | rock metagenome | isolation source: Antarctica rocks | place: Antarctica | reverse complement strand
AGTACGTCTTGAAAGACTCGGATACCGTGGTCATGGGAGTAGCGCCTGGTCCCTCGCATAAGAGCGGTCTTTGCCTGTAGAGAGCTTGTGTTGCGAAGAGGGAGGAGATGCCCAGGCCGATACCGACGGAGAAAAGGGGCCGAGTCCGGAGGAGGTTGAGGGATGCCATTGGTAATTGGAGAGGAAGAGTGTTGTAGTACTGTGATCTAGTGGTAAAAAGCGGTCAATTGATAGTGAAGATATGGCGGTGTGTTTGTAGGGCGAGCTTTCTGGAGCTTCCACTTCCAAAGCTTCACTTTGCCAATGATGACGGGACGTCGAATGTCGATCGGGTAAAGTTGCAATATCGGGTAGCCTCGGCGAGGCGATAAGGTTGCAGTATCTTAGCGGTGTCTACAATGTTCTTCTCCGCGTCCGGGTCCGGTCTCGGGCTTTGACAGAGTCATACATTCTGCTTGTATATATCTTGAACAAAAAACTACTTACGACTCATTTTATGTACATTGAGCATTGGGAGGTAGTACTGCATTTCCTCTAAAAGACACGTGCAAATTCAGCAAATCCACGCCCCACTTCTCTGGAACAAAATCATGTCAAGTGGCGAAATATCCTAATCATCTTCCATAAAAGCCTCCCCTGAAAGATCTCTCATCTTCTACCTGAATTACCTCCAGCATATACCGAAAAGCACACCTTCATCTCTCACCCATATCACACCCCAATCCCTCAACATGGCAATCAACGACGCCTCCTCCTCCAGCAATGGCCCCACTCCCGCCTCTTCCACCGCCTCCACCGCCTCCATCCCCACCTTCGCCATCAAATCCGGCCTCGCCCAAATGCTCAAAGGCGGCGTGATAATGGACGTCGTAAACGCCGACCAAGCCCGCATAGCAGAAGAAGCCGGCGCCTGCGCCGTCATGGCTCTCGAGCGCGTCCCCGCCGATATCCGTGCCCAAGGCGGCGTGGCCCGCATGTCAGATCCCCACATGATCAAGGGCATAATGGAGACAGTTACGATTCCTGTCATGGCAAAGGCACGGATCGGACATTTTGTGGAGTGTCAGATTTTGGAGGCGTTGGGGGTGGACTATATTGATGAGAGTGAGGTGCTGACGCCTGCGGATCCGACGCATCATGTCGAGAAGCATCCTTTCAAGACGCCGTTTGTGTGCGGTTGCAGGAATTTGGGCGAGGCGTTGAGGAGGATAGACGAGGGCGCGGCGATGATTAGGACGAAGGGGGAGGCCGGGACCGGTGATGTGATTGAGGCTGTCAGACATATGCGTACCGTTACCGCCGAAATAAACAAGGTAAAGGGCATGAACGACATGGAGCTCCGCGTCTACGCTAAAGAGATCAACGCCTCCTTTCCCCTATTGAAACAGACCGCCGAGCTGGGCCGCCTTCCCGTCGTGAATTTCGCCGCTGGAGGCGTAGCAACGCCTGCGGATGCGGCACTCATGATGCAACTTGGATGCGATGGCGTGTTTGTAGGCAGTGGGATTTTCAAGAGTGGCGATGCGGCGAAGAGGGCGAAGGCTATTGTGCAGGCCGTGAGTCATTTCAATGATGCGAAGGTGTTGGCCGAGGTTAGTAGTGAGATTGGGGAGGCGATGGTTGGATTGAATGTTGGGAGGATGAGCGAGGGGGAGAAGATGGCTGGGAGGGGATGGTAGAGAATTCGGAGGAGGAATATGAAGTATGTAGATACGATTGAAAAATGGATAATCTTGCACATAATCACCGCATCACCTGTTCCCTAAGGTTCAACTCAAAGGGTCTTAATGATGCTTGAATTTCTGACAATACGATAGGAAGAGGTATGATATCTCACCTATCCCACAGAGCCTCACTAAGTACCAACAACCTGTCATCCAACTCCCTCCTACTCCTGACCTGCACCTCCCGCTGCCTACTCTCCGTCCCCTGCTTGTACCACAGCTCCACCAGTGTCTTGAGCTCTTCCAGATCAAACCCTTCTAATCCTTCCACTCCTTTATCTTTCGCCCTTGCAATAAGGTCATCTGCACCCTCCATAAATAGATCGAAGAACCTCGCGCTGCGTTCGAGTTCTATGCTGTGGTCTCCTGACGCTGTTTCGATGGATTTCAGGTTTTGGGAGAGCACGAGGATGTTGAGTTGCATTCTACCGCAACCGTGCTCGTTCATGCCGCCGATTATGTGGGAGGCGTTGGTTACGAGAGAGGTGTCGATGAGTAGTGCCAGACCTGTCGTGATAAAATTTTGGGCTGGAGTTGGGAGATGAGTAGATAGAGTGTCGGCAGATGAAAGTAGGTCAGCGTTCAGCGAGAGTATGGAAGGATCAGGATCTTGAGCTGGTTGGGCGAGCAGGTAGGGTGCGTGGAGGGTACGATTCAGCATGTGGATTACGCCGAGACGCACATCGATGTGCAGAGTGAGAAGCGCAGTGGTGCCGAGAGTGCGTATAGAAGCCAGGATGCTGTCGAACGCTTCGACAGTTTCTTGAGTCATGGGCAGGTAGATTGGGGTACTTTCGTCTTGAAGCCTCGCGGCGTTCAAGAGAGACCATTGTCGGTTGTGCTGCGGTTTGGCAGAATCTCGGTTTGATCGCTGTTTCTCAGGTACGACTCTTCGGAGCTGGTAGAGTTGGCTGGCAAGCCATTGCTGATTCAAGATCATGTTAGCGTGGTGCAACACAAGCGGGTCACAGATTGATGTTTTCTTACCGTGCTGCTATATATCAAACACAGAGCAATCACCGATCTCCGATCAGAAATGATGTCGAAGGGTTCTGGTGGTGTCTCATTTGTTTTCCTTATAAGGAGCTTGACCTCCTAGTGATCGTGAGCTAGCGGAAGAGTTCGAAATCTTCCCCGACGTACCTTTTGCATGAGATTCTCCTGCAGTTCATCCATGGATTCGCCTTTCCATATATACTCGACAAGGTTACGTATCTCTCCAGCGTCTGCCATTGCCGCTGCTGTCTTCAAATAACGCACCTCATCTTGCACCTGTAATTGAGGTCTTTTCACTAGAGCTAGAAAGCGTCAGACCATGAGGTAGACTAGGAGCTTGGGACATTACCTTTGTACCACTCGCAGCATCTATCGTAATAAGCCACTATTTGTGTAATAATTAATTGCGTCGAAGTCAATTCAGGGGGTATAGTATCGAGTAATTTACAAAACGATCTTATCAAAACGAAGAAATTATAAGTGCCCTACAAAGGTCAGCAAAAGCAGTCGTAGTTTTGGACTTTGAACAGTCACCTTAAAGATGGGTTTAGCTGAATGCTGCGACCACTGCGAGTCTTTCTGAAACGCATCAAGTTCGACGAAAGATTGTGTACATAGCTCTGTGACAGTCTCTTCAAGCTGAGGCTGGAAAATATTCACGAGGAACTCGTCAAGAAACGAAGTCAGTGTGCTCATCGCGATGTCAGAGTCGTGAGGGACGATGTCTTTTAGTCGTTGAAGGAATGACAATGAAGGTGGGAGGAGAGAGCTAACGTTAAAGACATTCGGCTCTACAAGTAGCTTGTGACCTGCGACAGGGCCATCCGTGGTCGTAGCAGTGGTGTTATGACTGATACCAGAGCGTCTATTGTTCTTTGAGACGAGACCAGGCACAGAAGCCTGCAGTATTTGATCCAAATCTCGCTGGTCAGCTGCTAGATCGGCGGACTTTTGGTCGATTTCGGACAATTTGAAGACACGCTTTAAAACGTCAGCTCTGATCTGAAGCCTTGCGGGATATTGATTACCTTGTTCCTCTCACGTGGGTTCCGATGGAAGATATTAGCCTCAGCGCCAGGCTGGCGGCCATACCTGGATGACTGGTTTTCATCCGTAGCCAGGTAGTCATGAAGTAACGACCGCATCTGACTGTATCAGTACAACCCGCTGAAACTGCACACCGCAGCATACCTCGCTCTGGTACAGTTTCCACATTTCTTTGAAACCTCTCAGCAGACTCTGCGGTTGTCTGACTCCCTCCCGCTTCACGATGCCAGCCACCACTTCATGTACGGCGCGATGACCCTCTGCAATGGCTTCAAGTTTAGAGTATAGCGTCCATAGTAGGTCGTTAAGAACTTCATTTCGGGCACTGTTGTTGGCAAAGTCGAACTGTAAAGGACCTCTCTCTGTCTTTTGCGGACCACGCGTATACGCTGTATGGCGCAGGTCAACCTCTTGATTTGTCCTGTCAACGATGGCAAAGAGCTCCACAGGAAGTCTTTGCTCCATGCGGTCTACTGCTACATCCAGATGACCTAGCTTGTTCAGTGATTCAATGACCATGTGTATGTACTCAAAGCTGTCTGTCTCGGGGTTACTAGAAGCGTCGTCTTCCATTGGCGCAGAAATATCTAGACCATCAAGAAATCGATAGAGAGGCCTGCTCCAGGTATTTGGCAAAGGCGGTTTACCAGTCTCAGATGCGCTGACGCCGCTATTGGCCGAGACTCCGGTATATGGTTTCCATCGGTCTTGACAGTATGGTGATTTCAGGTATAGGTGGTCATGAAGTTCCTCGATGAGTATGTCGGTCAAAGAAGTTTCTTGATTACTAAAATAGATCCGGAGGTCTGTCAATGCTCCTATATTTTCCATGTCTGATCGTCTAATCATTCTTAAAGCATCTTGAAGCAAGTCGACAGCGGGCAAAAAGTGCTTGTCAGAGATTCGGGCATCTAACAATTCAGGCACCAATTGTAGCTTCTCAATCTGTCCCAGTATTGAAAGCATGTCATCGTATTTTTGGGAAGACGATCCCAAGCCCTTGAGTTCCGGCTTTGTAACCATGAGATTGGACTTCGCGCCATGAATTGAATCTCTCAGTGATCGCACACGGCTTTGGGACGCCTGAATGCTTGATTGGATCTTGTGGAATGTCCCGATGGAGCTGTTGAATCCTTGATGGTGCTCATTCACGATCGCTTTCAGAGCTTTCTGCAGGTGCCTATTCGTCCGTTGGAAGTCTTGATAATCATTACCACGGCCTAAAGAGCTGTAGTCCATCAACTGCAAAGCAACATGAACCGGAACACAGTCGTCCCTGGTCAAGACATCCCATTTCCCATTTATATGGTCAAGCACCCCTTCAATCTGCTTCCCCCCTGGCCCACTGCCATCCAGTCTCGAACTATCTTGACCGTGTCCGCTTCTTTCACGACTCCTACTTGTATCATAGTCGTCGGTATCTCTACCCCCAGCTGCGAAGAGCCTCCCAGTTGACTCATCGGTGCCACGCCGTAAGAGGGAGGGTTGAGGTTCAGGCTCGGTAGGCACGGAGAGTGAGTTTTCCTGGTAGCCTCCAAATCCTCCATATCCTCCTGCTCGACGCTGGCCCCTTCCTCCTGCCGGCTCTTCCTCTTGACGCGAATCTTCATAACGATTGCTGCCATAGCCATTCGTGTAGCCATTGCTATATGACATGGTTAAGAGAAGCTTGGGGAAGACTCGATCGTTGTCTGATCATCGTTGGAGAGTACTAGCTGTCAACCAACAAATGTCTAGATATCGGTACTGGTGATACGAAGCTCTAACATTTTTGCTGGTAAATTCAGTCAACGCGGTCTCGATGCCGAGCTCGATACTCGAGGTCTGGTGCCCTGAAGCTTGACCCAAGTTGCTGGGTGCTAGTGGACCGGCCCGCTGCGAACCTAGCGATCGTGGAGAGTCCGGATAAAGAATGTTCACTTTTATTCTTTCTACAAATTTTGTGTCTCGCTTTTGATGTACTGCCTTTTAGTCGTCCATTTTGCTCACAATTCTTGAGAGTAAGAGGCATTAACGACCGTACAGGAATTCTGTTGACATCTTTGGCATATGGGGTAGCAATTGACTGGCTTGCTGCGTGCTGCTATTTCTTAGAGAGTCGCCCTTGGTTTCACCTGATATATAGTTATGGCTGCTTTCTGGAATACATGTCAGTATTTCATGTCTACCTATGACAAATTAAATCATGATCACTTAAAATCTACAGTCTCACTGGCGCGGCGAAGTAGCCTATCGCTAATGTATAATCGCTATTACTCCGCTCCCGTCGACGGTGCTATACCCTTAGCGAAGCAGAAATATGTACCAACTTCAGGCATTTACCCGAAGGGGTTTCTTGTTTCTGGGACTCACGTTGGAGTCAAAGCATCAAATACTCGCTTCCCCGACCTTGCATTACTTACATCCGAAACACCTGCTTCAGCAGCCGCTGTTTTTACCCAGAACATCTTCCAGGCGGCTCCTGTGACTGTCAGTCGGAACACCCTTCAGAAGCAGGCTGGCAAAGGAATCAGATCAATCATCATCAATTCTGGCTGCGCAAACGCAGTGACAGGCAAAGGCGGCATCGAAGATGCCACCAGCATGGCCGCCTCCCTCGACGGCCTCCAACCAAACCCCTCACCCAACAGCACCCTTGTGATGTCGACTGGCGTGATAGGGCAACGTCTGCCTATCAAGAAGATCCTCGATGCAGTCCCCAAGGCAGTCTCAAACCTTGACAATACTCACACTGCCTGGCTTACTACTGCTCGTTCAATTTGCACTACGGATACTTTCCCCAAACTAAGCTCAATGACCTTCACTCTCCCTTCGTCTCCCTCCATTGAGTACTCGATAGCAGGTATGACCAAGGGTGCCGGTATGATTCACCCCAACATGGCGACTCTGCTAGGTATACTTTGCACCGACGCCCCGATTCCTGCCAAGACACTTCAAACTCTACTCAGCCACGCTGTTGAACGCTCCTTCAACGCCATAAGTATCGATGGTAGCACCAGCACCAATGATACCGTTGCGATCCTGGCCAACGGAGCAGCTGGCGGCAAGACCATCGACTCACCCACATCGCGAGACGGCCTGGCGATGCAGAAGGTGCTCACCGAATTTACCCAACAGCTCTCCCAGCTAGTTGTTCGTGACGGAGAGGGCTCAACCAAGTTCGTTCGTGTACGGGTATTGAACTCGCCCTCTTTCGCAGACACAAAGAAAATTGCGTCGTCCATAGCGCGAGACCCGCTCGTCAAGACGGCGCTTTATGGCAAAGATGCGAACTGGGGCCGAATCCTTTGCGCTATTGGTTACACGCCCGGTCTTTCGTCCCCAGATACGGTGGTTCCCGAAAAGACGAGCGTAAGTTTCGTCCCCACAAATGGGACTGAGACGCTCAAGTTGGTCGTAAACGGGGAGCCCGAAAGAGTCGATGAGACACGGGCTGCTCAGATTTTGGCTGAAGAGGATTTAGAGATCCTTGTCAATCTAGGTGGAGGGAGAAATGGGGATGGTAAGGAAGAAGCCAGCTACTGGTTCTGCGACTTCAGTCATGAATATGGTGCGTGAAGCCCCAGAAAGTAAATCATCTTGAAGCCACCGCTAACTCACAATAGTAACCATCAATGCGGATTACCGCACATAAGCGGAATGCTCAATTGGAGTCCAACATCTTTGGATATAGATTGGCAGAGGATCTGCGATGCAAATGCCCAGGAAAGCCTTGACTGAAATTTGGCAGATTCCGACGAAGGGCATACATAGATTATATTTCTAGCGAAAAGTCAGCTTGCATTCATACTATAAATTTTTGCAAATTCCTTTAAGAAAGCCTCGACGGCTTTTTACCTTCAGACTTCTCAGAGTCTCGCTTTCTAACATTTAGAATCAGTAACAGATTTTCTTCATCGAGCACAATTTCAACGAACCAATACTTATGTAGGGGGACAAACGTCTACTATTGAAAGAGTCATGCAACTTACAGGGAAACGAGCCCTATTGCTGCGCTAGTCCAGCTTGCTCGCCAGCCTCATCGCGATTCTGCGTCAATGCTCATGGATGAAGGCCAATAAGATGCTTCACCATCGAAGCGGGTCTCCATTGCGCCTCGTTTGAACTGCGGAAAAACAACTCTCGATACCCGCAGCCTGGAGTATAGAGAAGCTATTGTTCTTATTGATTCATCGCCAGAGTCAGGCAAACGGATGAATAGGCTCGATGGATCCCATAACCATTATCGGCGCAGCTAGTGCTGTTGTCAGCGTTGTTGATGTTGTCACCAGGACCGTCGACACCTTGCGCGAGATACATAATACGTGGAAGGATGCAAGTATGACTCAATCTGATTTCGCAATTGACTTCGCTGAGAGCTGCATTGCGCGAGATATCGGAGTGGATCTCCTCGAATCTTGTTAATGTTCCGCAACAACACAAGCTGGTGCTTGCCCTGGAAGCATCGATGGACTGTTGCAGGGTGCTGATGAGATCGACGGACGATCATACCATGAAGCTCGATCGGACTATGCGAGGTTCTTTGGATGCTGGAAGCAAAATCAGAATCTCACTTGAGGATAAGGCTAGGAGAGACTTTCAGAAGTTCATCAAGAGACAAATTAGCGCCCTAACATTACTCTTGGTGGCTTGCAACTGGTACGTCCCTTCCCTGACTAATAATGCGATTAAGCTGTTTCGGGTGTGACTGATCTTCGTGGCAAAACGACCTCTGAACAATTGAGGATGTCAAAGAAGCCGGCGTCTCGAGAGGTCTTCGATCAAGTCAAAGACGACTCGACTTCATTAATCGTTCTTTGTGATACGGGATCTTGCTCCAGCAGAAGGACTCTATCCTCCATGAACTCTTTTAAGATATCGATGACATTTCCTCTTAATGCTTAGCTCATGAGCACCAAAGCTTATCAGATGGCGGCCCGTAGCCTATTTTAAACTCGCCGTTCATCGACGCAAAGGCGGTGACACCTCTCCCACCGTATCACGAACAGTAAAGCAGGGTGCGATTCTGCAGAGACGAGGACAAGAGCAGCAAGCAGCAAAGTCGAAGGTGATTAATTCTTTGATTGACGACGATGGGCGGAAAATGGGGAAAACATGTCAGCTGCTGACCACGGGAGGGCCGGCTGGCCAATGAGCCAACATAATGAGGCGCGTACAAGTGCGAGTTGAGGAGGGTGACAGCGAAGAAGACTGTCTAGCCCGTAAGGACGAGGTATCGTCAACCATGATGACCGGGATACACAGTCTCTTTTTTAAGTACAAGGACGAGGTGGAAGAATTCATGGACGAAGCGGGCAAGGGTTACGCAAGCCTCGTTCTCAATGAGAGCCCAATAACACATGTACCTGTGTCAGAGGTTGCATTCGCCATTGAAAAGTTCTGGGCGTATGTTTCAGATCACTTCCAGCACTGGCCGCAGTTCAATTCAGTCATGGATTCAACCAGACCTTAGTAAGCTCACTGTACGCTACCGACCGTTTCCAGTCACAGGCTTCTACTACCTGACTGGCTTTCGTAGCTAATTCCAACAAATCCAAAGGATCGCGGATCCTGATTACGGACCAACTAATATTGATGCCATGAATCTACCAGCGCCTACACCCGAGGAATGTCGCGATATTAAGATAAGCCAGGATTCATATACTTTGAAGTTCTCCAATTGTGCTACCCGATCCACAGCCATGAAGAACTGGATCCACCACTTCGTGCACGTCACCACAATAATTTCCTTCCTTGATATCACCTCATACGGTCGCGTTGATTTCTCGGAAGATACAAGTGGTCTCCTAGGACAGATCAATATGTTTCGGTCGATCGCCAAATCCTCCTGGTTCGGGCGAACGTCTATAGTCCTCTTCTTAAACGACGTGGACGTCTTCAAAGGGAAGCTCAAAAGAATGCCGCTGTCATCTTATCTCCCCGAATATTAATAGCGGTAACGATGCGAACCGTGCTGCGAGATAAAACATTGTGGCGTTTCGACCAGGGGAATCGCGCAGAACGCGAGCTTTTTCCACATCTCACGAGCTCGTCAGAAACCTCCATCGCACATATTATCCTCGCAAGCGTAAGTGATCCATCGTCTGTAACGCGCTGAAAGATCGAAAATTATTTTGATATGAAGCAGGTCATGGAAGAAAAACCTGCCTATGACCTAAGGCATGACTCGATTGAACAAAATGGCGGCATAGCTTGAAACGGGGGACAGGGTGAGACTACAAGAGAGAGATATAGGCAAACGAAATCCGCCATTGCCAACGCCGTTTTAGAGGTCGCGTCGCTCAAAACAAGTAGTACGAAGAAGAAGCGAGAAGACATTGTGATAGGGTCTTCATGTTCAATCAGCTACCACACCAGATTCCTGGTCCATTGGGAGAGCAAGTCATATCTATATTTTGTGCGTGGGACAGCCGGTCACTCGCGTCTGGAAGAAGGGCAAGGCTCCCTGAAGGATGCACCTCAAGGCTAACGAACTGGCAATGGTGGAGG
>JAABUP010011246.1_pt1 | contig 10258 bp, 8 predicted proteins | sample 5559201 | NCBI WGS metagenome assembly JAABUP01 (sample SAMN10711887, study PRJNA513373) | rock metagenome | isolation source: Antarctica rocks | place: Antarctica | reverse complement strand
AAAATGATCGCAGGACGCTGCACGCATCAAAAAGTCATGTTGTCTCAGTGACTGTAGCTCAAATATTTGTGACCCCAGGCGAAACTTGCTCCAAGATGGCGAAGAGCTCCTGGGTTGTTCGCTCCTGCATCTTCCTGCCCATTTCGCTGTCCACATTAGGCCCGGGACTACACGGCGCTAGGTCAGTATATGGACGGTCAACTGGTATTGAGGGTGGCAGGTCTGTTGCCCTTACCTGCGGACTTTGCAATCCATCACGAAGGCACCATGCGTTTGCTCTCCTACGTCTGGCTGCACAGCATGGACAAGAACGCGGCTTCCAACTTCAGTCGTGCGAGTGAGTGTAGCAACCGCGAAGCTCATCATGATTCCTCGAAACCAGCCAATATCGTCTCGGAAGATATCAGTATTGCAAGCTCCAGGTGTAAGGTAGTTGATGACAACATTGGACTTTGCAGAGACGGGCACTTTTGCAGCGATGCTGCGAACCGCGTACATAAGGACTACTTTGGAGACCTTATATCTACAGCAGACGTCAGCATACATTGAGGTGTGGGAAAGGCAGTTGAAGAAATTTGTTGTTGGACTTGTGAAATCAAGCATTTTGGACTGACCTATCATCCATGTCGGCGCCCTCTTTCACTTTCATGGCGTCAAAGAGCTTTCCCGAAGCCTCCTTCTCTTTGAATTTGGCAATATAAATCAGATCCGAGCCTACAAATGTCATGCGACCCTGCACTTTGTATTTGGCCGCGCTCTCTTGAAGCTTTGGCAGTACACTGAGGGCCAAGAGCACCGCACCGATGACATTGACGGTAATAGTGCTCTCCTGGTCCTCAGAAACTGTGAATTTCGTAGTCAAAATCCCGCGTTCTGAATAACAGCATCCAAGCGGTCCAGCGACTTGACCCGCTCGGCGAAGGCCTTGATGGAGTCATAATTTGACAGGTCGACATGCCAGACAACGATGCGTGATTTGGAGGTGCTGAGCGAGCTCGAGATGTCGGCGGCAGCAGCCTCACCTTTAGAAATGGTGCGGACTGCTAGGATGACTTTGGCGGCATTTAGGCGGACAAGATGACGAGCAGTCTCGAGACCTAGAATGCGTATCGCCTCAGCATCTTATCTTAGGAGTTTCCAAGCAGTCTTACCGAGACCAGTGTTGGCGCCCGTGACGATAATGGTTTGACCAGATAAATCCGAGGTTGGGTATGGGATTTTGACGAAGAGCTGCGAGTGGAAAAACATCGGAAGGTAGCTCATCAGCCCCATCCTGCTCTTTTTCGACCCACGGCGTCAGTGCTGGCTCAGGGAGTTGATAGTAATCGTAATCAAGGCGATAGCCTAGGTTGTTGTCTATGGTGCAAAGTGGTCATGGATTGAGGAAGGATGTAACTGAAGCCTGGTGCATCTCTTGGTTTTGGTCTTGGTCTTGGTCTTGGACAAAGAGTGGCGTGCGGCTGGGTTACCCAGATTGTGATATTCGAAGGATCCATCAACACTGCTGACTCCCCTCGGCTCTACCGATCATCCGAATGTGCCTAGAATGCAATCTGGATTTGGAATCAGGGGTATGTACGGACTACGGAAGCACTTTGTGATCAGCCCTACCTCGCGGACCGGGACCGGGACCGGGACTGACTCGGCCCGACTGAGACACCCTGCAGTCGAATGGGGGCACCCGGCCAACGCCTAGTTACTTGGCAGCAGTGTACATAGCCTTGAGTTACCTAGCAATAGTAATACCAGTCCTCCCCTTACCCCTAGACGTGCCATAGGTGTTGTTCCTGTTTTCTACTGCGCCCCATCTATTGCGAATCAGCCCCCAACTAGCCTAATTAGGCTTAGGTCCAGCAGCAGATAAAATCTCTGCTTCTCCATAGCAATAGATTAGTTCCTATACCACCCAAGCCTCCATCATTTACAACACCCTCCCGCCCACCGTCGTACCGACTACAGTAAGTAGTGGCGAAGCTAATGGGAATTAGGGTACTTTCTATTACCTTACCTTCCGCGAGATGTGACGAGTCAACGAGTTAGCGAGGTAGCATTTAGCAAGGGCAGTAGAAATCTAAAGTCTAGAAGGCAACATGACTAGCAATCAGCAACCAGCAACCAGCAATACAGAAAGGCTCGGCCCGCTACGATTGTGTTGGAACACACCATCACTACCTTACTTTGACCTGTGTATATGGCAGACACACACCCTCTCTCAGCACTACAACAGTAATACCCCCGCCCTTTGCGCAAGCAGATCCAAAACAACCACTCCCACCTCACCACACCCTCTCCACCACTCCGCCCATCCCACAGCCAATAAAATCCACATATCAACCCTTCCCCCCTCCTACTCCCTCTAACCTCCACTCCCGCGCTACAAAATCTCACGCCGCTCCCCTCCACCCCTGTTCTGTGGCATATCGCTTTATGCCAACACAGTTAAGATGACCGTAGACTTCTTGAGATAGCTTGGTCGTTCCCCAAGCGGGTACAGAATTCGATAACACTCACGATAAAAGCTAAAGGTCCAATACATCTCCCGCATCGCCACCAAGCCCCCTAGCAATTCTTCAACTATCCATTCTCACCGCCATCAACGAGGCATGGACGTCGAAACCAACCAACTAGCTACTTTTCTCATACAGCTACATGCGAAGTGAAAACTGCTGATGGGGTTGTAGACGGTATGCGAGAAATTGAGGGGGTGCGAGGCTGAGATCTATATGTAGACTGGAAACGTGGGCTGGTGGGCGGGTGTTGATGGATGTATTGGTTAATTGGTTGTTAGGATTTTCAATTCTGCTCAGGACATAGCCTAAGGTAGTATTCTAAGGAGATCGGAAACGAAGCTAGTCGTGGGCCCGGTGGGGGCGGAGTGGGGTTTGGGAGGTCGTTGCGTCCTTGGATGTTTCGGTTGGAGAAACTTTTCTTCGTAGATAGCGTGGCTGGCAGTGAAGTTGTTCGTAGGAGACTGGAATCGAGCGTTGAAGAAGTTGATGGAGAGAAGTAGATGGGTACGGAATAGTGATGGATATTTGAGTAGATGGGTTTGTTTGATAGGGAATGCTTTCTGTCTGAAATGGAACACGATTGATAGCGGCGAAATAACGCTCGCTGAATAGACAGTAGACATTGGCGAGCTCAAAGCTGCCTGGTATATCGCATATGAGATAGAATCAAATTAAAACAAACCATCCCAATCAACATACAAAACTCTCTACAACCCACACTCTTCTCCCCCTAATACCGGTCCATCCTTTGCAACCCCAGCCCCACCGGCTCCCGTATCACACTCTCAGGACTAACCCCACCAGCCCCGTTTTTAATCGGACCTCTATACCCTGCATGCATCAAACCTCCAACATCCCTCTTTCGCTCCCTAACCAGCCACTCCAAACTCGCCGCAAAATCAATACTATTCCCCGTATCCGTTTCGGCCAACGCGCGTTTACATTTCGCCTGCTCAAAGCCCATTCCCACCAATCGTTCAACAGCGACATCGACGGGGTCGCGGACTTGAGGGCCAGCGGGCACGACGAGGGCGGAGACGAAGGTTTTGGAGGAGTCTTCTTCGCTGGGGGTGCGTGTGTGGGAGATTGTGGAGGGGAGGGAGGGCATTGGTGGGGCGGAGGCGGAATCTAGAGCGGCGAGCACGGAGGGAAATTCGGACATGGGGCGGTCTTCGCTGGGTGGAAGGGCTTTGAAGCTTGGATCACTTCGCTTGGCTCTAATCTCCGCAGCGTGGCGGGCGCAGCGCCAGCGTGCGGCGATCACGTCATCGACCGGCGCTGCGGCATTCGTGATAGGGGAGGATGGGTCGAGGCGGATCATGGGTGACTTTGGGGAAGGGGGGTGGCGCTCTGTCATCTTCTCCTGGTAGACGCGGGATACTGCTTCTCTGAGAAAGGTAGCGCGCGAGACGGTGGGTGGTGTCCAGTTTGTGTAGCCGCGGGTGCGGGCGTGGGCGAAGGTGGCAGGGGTGGGGGAGGTGGGGGATGTAACATCGAGGACTGTGGGTGGGGCGAGGGTTAAAAGGTGGTGGGTCCATTCCTCTGATACAGGTGTTAGCAGGACGTGTGGACACCATGGGGCAAAAGAAAAACGTACCAAGAACGGAATCTTCCTGCCCAACATCACCAGCGGTAATGTCTGCATTCTGGAAGATACCGAAATCGCCAGCTTCCTTGCGCTTGCCCTGGAAGCCGCGGACCAGAACACCCAGACAAGTCCAGATCTCAGTCATGTCGTATAGATCCTCTGCGTAGAGACCACCAGCGTTACCTTTGCCGAACGATGGGGGTGGGCTGTAAAGAATGCTGTTGCGGTCGACGTCTTTGCCAAGATCCATCGCGTTCCTATTCTTGCGCTGTTGCTTAGCGAGTTGGCCACCTCGGAGCCAGTCCATCTGACCGATGATGTCGTCCTCGCGGTTTGAACCACAGCCGAAGACATGGCAAAAGGTCCAGATGCGCCAGAAGGCATCGTCGATTTGAGTTGCTCGCTCGGTTTCGCCGCCTGCAAGAGCGGTGATGGTGTCGGCGCGGAGGAAGGATTCGCAGTGGATGAGGATTACGGATTTGAGAGCGATCATGATGTACATATCGCGCATGTACTGCTGTAGATAGAGCGAAGGGGAGTAGTCGAGTTTTGGGGAAGTACCCTCGAGACCAAGGTATGGTGGGCTCATCTCGCGAAGTTCCCATGCAGCTGGAGACATACCGTAGAGTGCGTTCTTCATCAGAGGAAGTTCGTGTCGCTTGAAGGTGCGGTAGAATCCACGGCTGACAGTTGCAGTTGCGAAGAGGTCTTGCAGATTATCCAGATTCTGCAAAATGCGCAATAGGACCTTCTCAGCAGCATCAGCAGAGATCATACGCTCTACCTCTTCAGCACTCATTGACTGTGGCCTCTCGGTCGTCATTGTCAGAGTTGGAGATGGCAAGCAGGCATACATGTCTGGAATCTCAGACAAGGCGATCGAGGCCAAAGAACGAGGTGGGTTATCAGCTAGCTCCTGTCGACCTCTTCTTTGCAGAGGATGTACATCGCTTTCATCATCATCATTCGCTGGGATCTCGATCTGAGGTTCTTGCTTCTCCTCGACCGGCGTCACCTGGATTTCAGGTGCAATCGTCTCATTCTTGGGTCCAACATCTTCGTCCTCCGAAGTAGTCGGGCTCGTCGAATGATTGCTCTGCTCCTGCAAAGGCAACTGAACACTCGCATCTGAACCACTAGACTCATGTCTAAGACCCCAATTCCCAATGTAATGCTGATCACTCTTGGGACTCAACAACTCCAACCTTGCTCTCACCTCCTCAAAAGCATGATCAGGGAAATTACTCGACACATCAGTTTCAGGAGTACTCGAATCCTCCCTCGACATGGTCGGGGACGAAGAGTAGTCGTCTGTCGAATTGTGAGGGGATCTGCTAGACGGGCTGGAGTTGCTCCAATTAGATTCGGCGCTTGCTTCCCGCTCCATCGCAACGCTACTTTTGGGGCTTGCTGGCTTCCCGAGCACGCGTTCCGCTTTCATGGAAGGTCGACTTCGTACGGGCATTGATATGCGTCGTCGCAAGTCGTTGTCGCTGCCACTGTCGCTTGAGACTCCTAAGTGTTTGGTCTGCATCTGCATTGCGACGTGTGATGTGGCAGATTTCTTCAAGACACGCTTTCGGCCACTGATGCTACCATCGCTCAGCTTGATTGATGACGACGATGATGGGGGTGGAGGCGCTTGTCGCGATGGGATCATGTTGTTGGGGCCACGGCTGATTTGAAGTGGGTCCTGGACAGCAACAGTATTCCGTTGCGAGCCAGGTTCCTCATTGATGGTGCCGAGGTGTGCTTCTAACTCCAGCTGCGCTTGGCTTAGTGAAGGCTCGTTTTGCATATAGAAGCGGGTAATATTCGGGCTGGTTTTGGTAAATGCCTCATCGAGAGCATCAAGATCAGCAGGGGTGTACTTCGAGCGGAGCGATGACATGCGGGAAGGAAATTGTGATGGCCCGTCGACCATGGAGCTACGTGAGATAGTAAGCGGTGATGGTGCCTTGCGTCGACCATTCATGCTGCCTGATCGAGAGTGGCCAGGAACATTCAGTGGCAAGATGTCAGCCATTCCAGGCTCCGGTGGTAACGGCTTGTTCATGTCGGCTGCCAGCGAAGTGGTGCTCTTGATTCCGCGAAGCTTGGCTGCGTAGTGTGGAGTCAGTGGCATGCCATCGAAGACACCAGCGGCTGCGGGCGAGATGACCGAGAAAGCGATGCTGTGTTTTCGCTGAAGCTGGGTCGACTGTTTCTCAGGGCTGTGCTCATCGAGGCTCGACATGGAGGAGCGGCCGCTGTAGACCGATGATCTGTCATCATGATCACCAGCAGACTCTTCCGAAGAATCAGTGATGGCCGACTTCTCCGTCGATGGTAATGGAGCACTGCGAAGAGGGGGCTCGACAGGCATGTCATTGGTCATCTCCTCAAGGGACCAAGCGGAAAATGGTCTTCGCGGCTTCGGCATTTCGACGGCGGACAAGGGCGACACGATGGACATCCGTGCGGGTGCCTCGTGTGGTCGTGTTGCGGACGGAGGTGATATTTCTAAGTGCGAAACATGTTTATGTGATCTTGCACTCGTCTTCGATCTGCTGATCTGATGAGCCAAGTGTGCGGATGATTTAGGTCGCTTCCTGGGCTCGGGCTTTGCACCTGGGATGGTAAGTTGTATCTTGGGTCGTCGATCTTTGGCGGACGGTATATTGTTGGGGTTAATGTGGAAGTTGACCTCCATCGAGTCGGCTGTCGTGGCGCTCATGTCGGAGTCTGGCCTTTGCTCTGCAGCCTGAGGTACTCTAAGCCTCTGCACTGCTGCTGGCGCAATGGGCTTTGGCTTTCCATCGAGACCAAATACCTCTGATAGGTACTGGTTGTATGCAATTTGGCGATATGAATTCTGGATATTGGCAAGTGCTGGCTGTGAGAGCGGCCTGTCCTGCACAGCGTTCTCCTTGCCCGTCCCAATCTCTCGATGTCCACCAGTATTAAGCCTCGCGAGATCTTGTGCTTGCCTGCTTTCTTTCTCCTTTAGCGAGTCAGCTTCCATCAAGTCCAGGTGCCTCGGGGGCCTCTTGGGTGCAGCGGCAGACATGGTAGACGGCTGTGACCTCGTGGAGGCGTTGCTTTCATTCGAATTCTTCTTCCGGTGCATCATCTTCATCTTGTCAGATAGTGTTCGAGAATGTTTATGAGAAAATCCCATCTCAGGACCTTGCAGCGAGGTGACAGGTGGTCTATCCGCAGCAGCAGCCGTGCGGTGTCTTGATTTAGGGTTGTAACTCTGAGACCTCCGTAAATTGCTATTGCTGCGGTCGATCCTGTGCTGGGAAGAAGTCGAGAACATGATGCCACAGCCCGGTGCAGCCATGATGAGGACCCGTTATGCTGAGCAATGATGAGATGTTGGGGGCTGTTTGTTGGTGCATCGATCCTTGAAATGGAAATTGGTGTGTTTCTGAATGACGGCACAGCCCCATCAGCACAACGATTGTCTCAGGCGGCCCAAGCTGCGCAAGGCGGCGACTTTGATCACACTCACATATAAGCAATTCAATTGCTGTTGTAGTATTGCCTCAGGCAGTCAGCCAATCTTGTATATGTGCGGGCAATTTGTTTCGAACTCCACATTTATACTCGGAATTAGGCTTTAAGGGCAGTGCTGCAGGAACAAATCAATGTCTGCGCAAACGCAACCAAACCAAAAAGCACAACTCGTCAACGAAAAGAACGTTGAGGGCATTCAAAATAGAATGGTAAGAGAAGAGAAGAAAGATTTCGCGCAGAAGAGGACGGCAATACCTCTGCTTTTGCGCATGTCACAGCGTAGCGACGGGATCAGGTAGTAAGTCCATGGCGCGGCCAGTATCGCGCACAGCACGAACTCTACCTATGGTGTCAAGTCTTGTCGCATGGGCAGATCTGGCACCCTGCCCATATCTACCCCATTGTCCATGCTTCCGCTTGCGATCGGCGCATCACTCAGGATGAAACCGACCTAAAGAGAAGACGGTCATGTGCCTGAGACACAGTCGCAGGAAAAAGCGTTGGTGTGGATAGGTGGCCTTTCTCTGTTGCGGCACAAGGAGAGTGCCTGAAAGTTCGCAACAAGTACAGAAGAGAGAGAGTTCATCTGGCTGACGGATGGTTTCAGACCTAATGGCACGGGGTTGGCTCTAGGCGAGAATAGGCATGGTTGGGCGATCGCCTGGGGGCGCAGTTGTACCTCTTGACCCGGGAAGACATGTAAAAGATACCTCGATCGCGGGGCAAGTGCAATGCCAATGTCTGACTCGCGATCCTCACTTTGCTGATGCTGAGATAATCCATCATCATTATGGCTGTGGAGCCTCAAGAACGAGATCGTGAGTAATTCTCCTAGCGATCCAGTAAATGCTACGACTGCCTGGTAAGACAGAAGCCTCCATACCAATTGATTGCGACCTTGTGACAAGCAGAAATCAAATTGTGCCTATGAATGGCATTAAATTGCGGTAGAGAGGCGGGTCAGTGGTCATGGGCTGACAGCCGAAACCCTCATTGATGCGCGAAGCGTGGAAGCTTCTATCGGCACAGTTCTTAACGTTGCAATTTTGGGGCCATCGGGCCGTGTTGATTGGAGCTTCAATTGCGGCGATGGCAAAGTTGGAGTGAGAAATCTAACAAACCTCACGTGGCTATAATTCTACGAGCTTACTCTCGCTATTGCTTCGATAGGCTCCAATTGTCTACTAGCCCCCACGATCAAATGTCCGACTGGTTCGTAGACGTCATGGGGTGGGGTGACTGGCGTTGCGTATAGGCGCGCATTTACGGAGTAACCGAGTAATCTTGCCTCAAATCGCGCCAATTGGCGACAGCACGCTCAAAACCACTGGATGTGCTGCTCCAATCCCAGCCACTCGATACCTACAGTTGATGTAATGCCAATGCGACTTGGCGACTCAGCAGCAGCGGTGAGGCCAAAAAATGCAACTTAGCCGCAAGGTTCACCTTCTTTACCTTGGGGTCATACGCCACAAATACCAAGACAAAACCACGAATCATGTCCCATGTAATTTCTGAACAGTCATTATAATTCAAACGCGTGTGAATAATCTATGCAAAGAAAACGAGACAGCTTCGAATCCTCCCAGGCAATTTGGGGGTCTTTTTCCGTCCTCGTCGCCGTGGGCATTTTTTATGGATAGCCTCATGCAGGCACACACCAACCCAACCCCAAGCCAATGTCGTCGCAATACACCTTCTGTTGATCAAATAGGCCGGTACCTCCAGCCAAGAACTTCTGCACACACCGATGTAACACCACACGCTTCGACTTCCGAACACTCTTTCAAGCAACAGAATTGAGCAAGATCATCACCCAGATAAGGCGTAGTGGTTATAGATCCGAAACGTGGTTCTCATGCTCCCTCTAGTCGAAGCGGATATACCCGCCCTGGTTGTTTGCGCCGCATCGGCCCAGTTTCATGTATACCCCCGTCAAAGTGTCGGATGTCGGAAGTACCAACGTACCTTGCTCTTGCATGTCTGCAAGACACACGGCAGAGGTGCTATGAATAAATATGTGGCTTGCACATCATTTTCAACACGGCTGGAGTACGTCTTTCATTAAGACAATTTGCAATCTTTCTGAAAAGGTGAGACATTCGACGTCCATGGCAGGGGCTCCGGGAGGTGTCCAGCGTTGGCTTTACGGACCGACTTGTCTCGGAAACTGTTGTGATGTGCTATGCCACGTAGGTTTTATCCTAAAGAGAGAAGATGCCAGGTCATATTGTGTTGGAAGTAGGTCGTTGGTTTGTGTAGCCAACTTCCGCTAGAGTGTTCGGTCTGAGTTACGGTATTTACTTAGATCTGTCCCTTCAACCAGGTTCCATTGACAATTGATACGGCCATTGTCTAAGCTCCCGAATATGAAAAATTTGGAGGGTACTGCCGAAAGCTTCGATCTGGACGGGAGTCTTTGCTGCGCTATGTAATCACCATATGAATGTCGTTCATGTGAGAGTATTGACGATCAAAGAACACGTTATTGTCCAAAGCTCGGTCAATTATCCATTGCTGGACACAAGATCCAAAATGCGTCTGACACATCGATGGATCCAGATCGTTGCGAGTCGCAAGCCTTCCTGTATCGGTTCAAATGCACCCTGGATCAATTCCATTTGCCACATTAAAACTTTTTACTCGACTTTCAGAATCC
>JAABUP010011245.1_pt1 | contig 10258 bp, 9 predicted proteins | sample 5559201 | NCBI WGS metagenome assembly JAABUP01 (sample SAMN10711887, study PRJNA513373) | rock metagenome | isolation source: Antarctica rocks | place: Antarctica | reverse complement strand
GCCCCACCTCTGCCCTCCACGCCACGCCCACCGCCCATCCAACAACGGCGCCTATCACACTTCCCGGTAAGGAGGAGAGCGCAAGTTGAGCTGCAAGGAGATAGATGAGGGATTTATCGGTGAGGGTTATAGAGGATGAGGGTGGCTGGGTAGTCGAAGATGACGTGACGAGGCGGTATTTGTAGATTGTAGGTATAGCTGCGTGGTATTGCGCCAGCAGCGCGAAGAGGAGGGGCGTAGGCCCCGTGGGCAGAATGTTGACACGGTTGAAAGTGAGCGGGCGCAGGAGAATAAGGGCCAAAGGCGGGAGAAGCAGCGTCGGCGGTAGACACGCCATCAAAAACGACTACCACCCCATTAGAAAAAGCCCAATTAGCTCACACCCACACCCACGACAGGCCCAAAAAAAAAAAGACCCCTACGCACAGCAAACTTCCTCGACCCCCACAACCGCTCCACAACCCTGAGATGATACATCGTCATCACGGCAAACAAGACCTCGGAGCTGTTGGCGTAGCAGCACTGCCAGATCAGCAGGCGCCAGAGTTGGAGGTGGCGGAATATGTGCGGGTATAGTTGGATGTGGAAGAGATATTTGGTGTCGGTGATGCTGGCGAGGAGGGAGGAGGCGAGGGTGGTGAAGAGGAGGAGGGAGGAGATGGGGGCGGAGGTGAAGCCGGAGGTTTGCATTATTGGGGGGTGGAGTGTTAGGAGGTGGTGGGGAGGGAGGGGGGTGTGCGTGGCATTTTGGGTCGAATTGGTGGTTTTGGGATCTTGGATACGAGGCAAAACAAGTTCAGCTGGCTGTGGGGAATTTATATTCCGCAGGACGGAATTCTACTTTTTAGCGGAAGATCCTCCGGAACCGCTATAAATAGATGTACACGTTATGGAAATCCTCAAGGCTGTCCGAGTGACACTCATAAGATTAAGATTTCGATTGTACACCTCGAAGACCTAAGAGGCTCGGTCGTGAGAGCAATAGCATTTACCTTGGCCAAATCTATCTGAACACCGGGTTTTTTACGCGATTTTCCAACTCCCACTCCGGTAGGGAGGGAAAATCGTCACAGTCTACAGCAACATGGTATGAACTACGACAGTGATGTACTGGCATATTGCAAGAGAGCAGCCGTGAATAAGCAACAAAGTCTTTTGTTGCCAAAGGATAACGTTCAAGAGACGACGCTTGATGTCGGTCAGCAAAGGAAATTACGGCTCTAATGAGGGTTCCATAATGATGCGAAAATAAGAGATGTGTATGAAAACACATATGTTAATGACCAGCAGACGGTACTGGAGGGGGAAGCTGGACTCAGCAGAACCAAGGATAATCTATACAATGCTACAATAGGCCTGGGGACTGATGTCTACGAATGGAGATGACCACTTGGCCGCCTCGACCAATTCCCAATACAGGAGACTGTTAGCCATGGAAGCCTAGATCGTGGGAGCCACGGCCTACCAGATTTTGCACATGTATTTCCTCATCTCCAATTTCAATATAATTTGAGCGACTTAGCAAAAGTCAGGCAGTGCAGGACTAGATGGCCAAGCGATTAAAGCAGCGTATTCAAGCCCTAGCTGATTGCTCCACGATGTCAAAACATCGCTCGTCACCATCAACTTGATTGTTATCAGCGCCTTTCCACCCGAGACCAAACCCGTCTACGATGGTAGCATTTCGGAAAGCCCTTGTTAACCCGTTTTATCATGCGTTCTAATCTATATTATGTTCAAGTTATAATCACATTCTGAATCTATCGATCAATGGCCAAATCAAATAATTCATATTCAGCAAGAGCGGTCGCAGCGCTAGGATAAAGGAGCATGGCGGCCACCAATGCGGATCTCGTCCAACCCTTTTAGATTAAGATAGTAAGGGCTTGTCAGATAGCCGTACAGGCAGAATTATGTATGGATAAAAGGATGTTCTATTGATATCCTCTTTAGTGACTATTTATGTTACACAGTAGTTGATGAAAGAGAAGCGATCTTGAATACGTCCGAAGGTGTTCATTGAGCAGAAATCATGACAGTTCCCTCTTTTGAAACGAAAAGACGACGATCTCATCGCTAAGAAACAGAGAATGTAGAGAAGAAAAGGCCTCCGGAAACTCTCTGCGAAATCGTCTGTCAACTCGTGGAATGGTTCAAGGTTTTTCTGATTTGTCCTTAATGGAGAACGACCTGGCTCCCGGTCAATTTCTTCACAACGGCCGTAGAGTTCCTTGCGAGGTTTTGGATTTGTCTTGCAAGAATTGTGAATACCGAAATTGGTAAAGGCATTTAAGATTGTTGATTTAACCCTATTAGTAAATGGTACGCCATTCGTTGAAAGAATTCGACGTTCTCGACCAGTCCATTGCTTTGGCGAGAAACATTTATTGGGTCCCGTTGACGCGTCTCTATCTGACTGGAGCATAGAATGAGTAAAATCGTCGAACGTTGGGCTCGATCTTCCTTTCCTCAACCAGTATATCGCCAATGAAGCTGCCTTGGAAGCTTTGCGATTATTCGCGCCGGTGAAGGTTTTGAACGAAACGTTCGTGGCCACGAAATTGCCGGCGAGAGGACTTTCTTTCTTTCCAAACGTCACGATTGTATATTTAATGCCAAGATAGTCGGGAGGCATTGAGACAATGCCAAGATGTATGGGCTCTTTGTCAAGCAGGTTCATGACATCGGAGATCTTGTTCTCGTACGCTTGAATCGCCGCACGATCGATTGAAAGAACACGTTTCCTTCTCAGCATCGCACTGAAGGATGTGAGACCCGTCGAGACGGCTGCCATCGTCGCCGTAAAGCTCAGTTTTAATCATAGAGGTAAACATGGGCTTCGGACCACATCAATGCTTCTTGCTTTGTTTGCTATGCTGATTCTGGGGCAAAGGATCGAGCTATGTGCTAGGAATAAGTCTGACATTCTAATTTAAAGTGCAATAATGTTTCTGTCATCAAGATTCGCAGTTCAGTTATGAGAGAGTTCAACGACTTTAAAGTCAACAGTCAAAACTCGAGTGAGTGTTAGATCATTTAAACGAACGCTCGCTGACACTTGATCTTCATGAATAGAGAATAATGATCATATTTATTGAAGATGAAATCATCGTTCTTTGAAACAATTGACAGCTTGTGATGAATATGCAAATCATATTGCTGATAGTGAGAAGTATTGTATTAGATATTGAGAGAGACGCGTGCCTCTTTTGTGACTTTAGACTGCATGACATCACTCATCTTCAACGTCATCTTCGAAGGACATGTCCAAACGCTCTGGCGCGATTGCGGCTCAGTCGGCTTTTAGGCGCAGACTCCGCTGTATTGGCTCGTGTCGGTCGTTATGTTTCTGGGTCTTTGCGTATACATGGCTGATTAACGATGCTAGACTTGATGTCGAAAGACTCCCCGATACTTGTTGTACTCACCGAAGTAGAAATTGAGACAAGGACTCTTTTCAGCGTCAGTCAATAATCGTAATGATATATAGTGATGAAGTCATTTAACTGTTGGAAATATAATGAACCATAAGTTGGGGGGCCGAGGAGGCAACAATGTGCCTCCAAATCCATCACGATACCTGGACATGCTCACCCTCGAGACGGACCTCTTCTAGATCAACTTCCTTGACGGCGAGGCTCTCGAAGCTATTCTTACTGTTTTCTTTCGACATTCTTTCCCTGACGGTCTACTCTTTCCTATTCTCGTTGATTGGGCTACTTGTACCGGAGACAGTTTCATCTTTCTTGCTGTTCCGGTACCCGCAACAGTGCCACCAAGGCTAGCTAAAGGGAAGACAGGAGCAGTGGAGAGGCCAGAAGAAGACCCGCTGGCAATTGAAGCCGCACTTCCAGCTCCTCACAATCCAGCAGGGTTATCCCCGACGTTATTGGAAAAATATTGGTCGCTTGACCACAGCTTTTGGCGGCGGGGATGGAGATAGCGAAGTGAAAAGGCTTCCTTGGCTGGAAGTGCCATCCGGGGTTCCAGATCCCGAAGGTATTTTAGATGACAGACTTGAAGTGAATGGCCCTGTGCCTACCTTTTCCATCTCGTATTCCTTTGATAGGGAAGAAGATGGTAGCGTAGAAGATATTACGCTTCCTTGGCTGGAAGCGCTATCCGGGGTTCCAGATCCCGAAGGTATTTTACATGACGGACTTAAAGTGAATGGCCCTGTGCCTACCTTTTCCATCTCGTGTTCTTTGACAGGGAAGAATATGGTAGCGTAGAAGGGGTTCTGCTTCCTTGGGCAGATATTGCTTCGTGGTTTCTACTTCCTCTTTCAGTTTCGGACGTGCGCAGAGCGATATATACGCTTTTGTGATGTCTAGACATCTGCAAGAATGCTAACAAGGTAGGAGTGTGCTCAGGTACTCTTCTCGAGGTGAATTTGATTGACAAGATCAGGTAGCACATCGGTCTCTTGCTGTAACTCTTCGACATAGCGAAAGTATATTCGCACGACCCTTCAAATACTGCAGGAGTTCATTCTTTCATAGGTTCACGCATACTATGCTGACTCCCATCTTTTCGCCCGCTTTAGTTATTTTGTTACTGGCGGCCAGGGGTCACAGCCTCGCCACGACGACCACACTCATGCTTGGCCGGTCGTTCTGGCTTCGATTGTTGATCATCATCGTCGTTTCCAAGTAATTGTTGAATGCCTCATCTTCTTATAATGCTTTGCTTTGACTACATGTGATTCTGAGCATTGAAATACCTTTGAACTTCGTAGTTGCTGCTTCAAATGTCTCGTTGTGAGTTGGCGAGGGTTTGACAGTTTCTGTTCTGGGATATTGATTGAAGGCTGGGACGCAGTAGTCGATTTCTTTGCTTCTTCGGTATCAGCAGCATCAGGACTGCTGGCTAAATGGGTGGTAATAGTGGGGTTCTGTCATGCTTTGGTGGTTGCAGCAGCGCCGCCGGTGTGCCTTTGTTGGCTTTGGGATAGTCGTTGCCTCGACTCGTGGCCGCTTTGATTCGCATTGCACTTGCTTTCTCAGTTGCACTTTTCATTTCAACGTGACCGGTACCGCATCTTCTTCCTTGGTACCCATATCCTTTCCTGATCATACTTCGCTCTAGCTCCGAGTAGCCCTAGACTTCGTGCCTGGGGCGGGAATCAAAGAGACTCTTTGCTGAAAATCAATTGTAAGGGCCTCTTGGGTGTTGACGACAGCAGCATCCATCTGAGAGTGAACTGTGTTTGTTTGCCCAAAGTGATACTTGCTGGTTGCGCTGCCGAGAGCTCGGATTCTGTTCAAAGAGTAGAGCAGGCGGTGAGATCACCAGGGACTTGTTGGGCGGCCATGTTGGCTAATGCATCTTCTTCCGTTTTGTTATCTTCTAGTGGAGCTTACTTGAAGCGGTGTAATAATGAGCTTCGGGGGCTGCAATAACTATGTAGGAGCATCCCATAGGCTCACATGCATCAACGGTCCTTCGGTAGCCTCGTGGGTGACATCTCGAAGAGTCCATGTCTTCGGAAGCCCATGAACCTCTACAACACGTCACTGTTTTTCTTCAATCTCGTTCCATATTGGTTTTCCTGGGGCCCTTGCATTCGCTTTTATCACATCCTTGAGGTCATAGTCCAATATCAGCTGTGCCGCGCAGCGGAAGCGTAACAGTCCCATTTGCTATTCCAGTAAAGAGCTAAATATTCTTCGGCGCATTCGTTCTCTTGTAGGATGACTTGCTTTCCGTATGCTGAATTCCAGGACTCTGCGTTTCTGACCAGGCGAATATACCACCGATATTCCAGATGTTGGGACCCGAAAAAGCGTCTACCTCTGACGCCAGTTGCGCCCAAAAATTCCTGGGTGAATGTCTTGCAAATTTCTCATACAGAGCCAAGCTCATTCAATTTCCGTTATACTTCGCGGGTGTATCTCCATCCTCTCGACAGATGCTGCTACTAAAGTATACCTGCAGCATACTATGTAGGATGCTCCAGTTCTTGAAGGGTGCATCCGCGAAGATTGACTGAAATGATTTGGGGGCATAGCAATAGAGATAGACGGTAAGAAATTGCGGAAAAGTTATACTGATAAGCATATAATCCGGTTGGTTGAAGAGCAAACATGCAGAAAAGTGAACACGATACTGTTCTGTGTAGTATAAAGTATGGTTATCCCATCAAGAAACGAAATTTGCTCGTTATATCATTCTGCAAGAAGACGGAAGAAGAAAGAGAAAGAGAAGAAAAGAAGCCATAAAGCATAAACTGATCGTCATATCTGGTCTCGACGATATAAAGACCACCGCTGACATCATCGGGGTCCATTTATGTTGGTAGGTAGCCCGGCCTCGACTCGCTCATCGATTCTTGCAACAAGTACATCGTGAGGTTCGACTCCCCTTTGGTTTCGAGCGAGCTTCGTAGTGCGTTGAGAGAATATGATGGATTTATGAAGTGTATTAAGTGTTGACGGAAGCAACACGAGTCCATGCTGTCAAAAGAACCAAGAAAGCAAGGGTAAACTAATGTGGCAGCTGAACTTATCGTAGCTGGGTATGTTCCACAGGACTATGCGGAAAGCAGGGAAAGCCTCGCGGGTATCGAAAATGAGCGGCGTGCTTTTCCCAGACTGACTGGTGTCGAGAAGAGTGCTGTTCGACCCTTGGACGTGGTATAGTTCCTTTCTAGCTTTGAAAGCTTGTGATTCGGTAGGAGTAGCTATATTAAGCCAAAGTAATGTCGTGACGCTTGGTCTGCAGCACTTTCACTCCTGGATATGTTCTTTACTTTGTGAGTGTGACGGGTCTCGGACTTCAGCCTCCAACAACAAATTAGTAAAGCTCTTACTTCGTAGTAGACGATCTATAAAGGTAGGGGATCTTGCCGCTTGCTTGCAGCTTTTTCCTTATCCAACCATACTATTGATCTTTTGAGGGCCCTTAACCCTTGGATCAAAAGCCTTGGGTGCTTTTCCCGAGTGTTTTAGGCCGAGCTTGGTTTTTTCGTGGTGGCTTAAGATGAGTTCCTTGGCGTTCCGCAAGTGAAAGGGAATGCAATAAGGTCTGCAACAGTGCCAAATGCACCCATCCCATAAGACTTCTTACGGCATCTGTGTATGGGCAGAGATCTGGTAAGATTGTATTGATGGTTCCTTGAGCGGAAACCCTATTTAGAAAATTAGGATTCGTCTTCTGTATATAATAACCGTAATGTAAATATATAAAGTATATCGAAAGACCAATGTTTGTACAGAGGGGAAGTAGGCTTTATATATCCACAGGAGAAAGAAAACATGAACACACTATCGATAGTGAAGGGGGCACGTAGCACATGATTGCATCTTAGGTGAAGCGACTATCCATAGAGAAAGTTCCATGTCAAGTGCAAACCAGAGTGATTTACTTCGTATGAGGCGCTGTGCGTGATGAATTAAGGGAATTGAAGCAGAGGGTGAAGCAAATACGAAGGAAAAGAAATAAAGGCTATGGGTGCCTCTACATTTCTCATCTTTTCCCTGCAACGGATATCCCCCCCACAAAAGATCTTCCACCCACCACATGCTGTAGACTTTTATGATTAGGATTCTGCTGTCTGGCTGCGGTTTGCGTGTAAAGCCCGTGGAAACCTCAAAACCGCCAAAGAACGGGATACTGAACGAACGCAATGAAGCACGGCAGCCTGTGTCGAGGAAGGGGCGTGCAAGATCGGTGAATGCATGATCTGCGTCCTGTTTGGATGGAAGAAGTTGCGGGAGGAAGATTTCGCGACTGGATACTTAGCAGTTGGTGTTGGATTAGATGATGTAGGAAGATGGGGTTGTAGTAGTGAGAGTCCTAAGGTTTGTTGGCTAAGGGGTCGTTCATGTTCTGGGATACAGATAGTGTTGGAATACGAGGTCATATGGGGGCATATTGATATTTTGGTTGTTGCTCTTAGGAAACGTGCAGATACGTATATTGCGCCCACTATCATTTCATACTTGAAATTGAAGAAGAGCAGGTAAATGATTTGATGTGAGTCACGGCTGTCTTTGTCACGCAGATTTGTGAGATTCATTTCGTGCACACACGTTAAGTCATCGCGACAGATCTTACTTATCAAAGCACATCAGTTGGGGGGCCAAGGGCTCGAGCCTTATGAGGCTGATAGAGCTGCAGACCGCGGAAGATATTCGACATCCTTGGGCCCAAGAAGATCGACTACTTATGTCGGTAAGATAGGCAATCGCGCAAGCTCACCGAGGCCATGCAGCCCTTGAAGCCCTTGAAGCTCTGGCCGCATCCGAAACTCTTTGGCGATTGTGCATTTCGGTGGGGGCTGCTGTTCCGATGACGTTAAAGATGGGCCATAGGTAGCGATGGACTTTCGACGCAGGGAACGACATGCTTGGCGATTTCATCTTGAAGTCGGTCTGGATGCAACGTTCGCACCATCGTGGCTTCTCATCTCATTTCCAATTTGCCCAATTCCCATGGCCCCATATCTTGCCCGGGTGCCGGGTGTGCATCTCGTCTTCCGTCTCCCTTGTATGTCGGGACATCGTTGACGGCTGAAGAAGACATACGCGAGTGACTTCCTCATCCACGTTCAGTGCGCGGTATCACGTTTGCAGGCTTAGAGAGCCTGCTCTCTACTAGGTCCAGCGTGTATAAAGCCGCATCCTCTCGCATGTCAAACGCTTTACCAATGACAACATCCTGACCCTTCAGTATTCTTTCTGGTTTCGTCTTTGAACCACCCTTCGGTCTCTACCGCCATTTCGTCGAATCAAAAGTAGATATCTCGACACTACATCGCATCATGCATTCTTCTGTCCCAATACTCTTGGCCTGTGCCATCGCGCTCATTTCTCCTTCAACGGCGGAGGTGACTGTCCACCATACCACTACAAAGACCGTCTTCAGGCATGCTTGTCCCAACACCACGCTTCACACTAGCGGCTACCCTTCGGCTTCTACAAACAGGCCGGCAACCACATCGTTCAACTCCACCACAAGGGACTTATGTCCGTTAACCAGGAATACAAATTTGTTCGTGAACGAAACCATGCCATCTCCCACCGGTACCGCGGCCTGTACTCTTCCAAGCGGCTTGGGCGCAAACTGCATGGAGACCCTAGAGTGCTGTTGGCCTCTGTGGTGCGACGTATCGCTGGGTGTTTGTGGGTGCCCGGGCGAGGGAAGTGCTATCCCACCTCCTTTCCCAACCACATCGATTACTTCGATATCCTCCAAGGCCCCGCCCTCTCCCATCGGTAATTGCACTCTACCAAGCACCGTTGGCGCGGACTGCGGCCACACCGGCCAGTGCTGTAGCCCTTTGTGGTGCGATAAATCTACGTACCTTTGCGCCTCTCCAGGTTGGGGAAGTGGCCTTCTTCCTCCCCCAGGCGGATCGAGCATTTCTACATTCTCCACGGCCCTGTCCGCTCGCAGCGGTGGCTGCATTTTCCCAAGTACCGTGGGTGCAGACTGTAGTGGTACTCTGGCATGTTGCAGCCCTTTGGAGTGCGACTTAACAACGAAGCTTTGCGTGCCTTCTCGGATCGCATCTCCAGTTGCGAGCTCCTCTTCAAGTCCACCCTCTCCCACTGCTTGCAGCGATCCAAACACCGTCGGTGCCAGCTGCAACGTCACCGGAGCCTGCTGTGCCCCGCTTTTCTGCCAGTGGAGCGACTACACATGCGTAGATCCCACCGCTTGCAGCAATCCAAGCACCGAACCGATGACCATCGGTGCCAACTGCAGCAGCACAGGATACTGCTGTAGCCCGCTCGAATGCTCCTACTCCCGTGGCAACACTTGCATAGACCCCAACGTTTGCAGCGATCCAAACACTGTCGGTGCCGACTGCAGCAGCAACTACCACTGCTGTAGTCCGCTCGTCTGCGATGGGTTGACCAGCACTTGCAGAGAGCCCGACGGCTGCAGCTACCCAAATGCCATCGGTGCCGACTGCACCAACACCCAACGCTGCTGTAGTCCGCTCGTCTGCGATCGATTTACCAACACTTGCAAAGACCCTAACGTCTGTACGGATCCAAGCATCGTCGGTGCCGACTGCGGCCTCTCTGGTCACTGCTGTCCCCCGCTTGTATGTGCCGGGCCAGAAATCAGTTGCATTGACCCCAGCTGCACCGACCCAAGGACTCTCGGTGCCAGCTGCAGAGCTACTGGAAGATGCTGTCCCCCGTATGTTTGCGATGCTGGTCAAACTTGCGTACCAGCATAGATGACGACGTCGCTTACAGTCGTTGTGATGGGATTAGAAAACAATTATTTTAACAAGTGTTCG
>JAABUP010011243.1_pt1 | contig 10260 bp, 10 predicted proteins | sample 5559201 | NCBI WGS metagenome assembly JAABUP01 (sample SAMN10711887, study PRJNA513373) | rock metagenome | isolation source: Antarctica rocks | place: Antarctica | reverse complement strand
CCTTGTCATTAGTACGGGTGAGTGAACTGTGTTGTGCAGCAAAGTCTACAAGCTTCCTGCCCGTGAACTCGCTGGTCAGTTGCGTGCAAATGAGACTTGTGCGAATATCGTAATGACTGCAGTATTGTAACAGCACCGTACGCTACTACGTAGGGCTCGTCCTGGGCCACTTGCCCATCTATACATTAGCGCACTTAGTAACATCATTCGTCCGAACGTGTTCGTTACAACGCTTGCAGAGAGCATCCCTTGACGCCTTTCATGACACCTTTTGACAGCCTTGCCATGTCCTCCCGTAGTCCATGCCCAGACACACAATCCCTCTAACACCGTACGCCCATACCCCCCAGCAACCCTCTCAAACCATCACCGCCAGCCCCAACGCAGCAATCGCAAGCCCAAACCACGCGCCCTCTGTCACCGGCAAGCTCTCAGCGGCATTATGCGTACTCAGCCCAGCAGATGCCGAAGAAGTCGAAGACGCTGATCCAGCGTCTGCCGCAGCGCTTGGGGTGGTAGATGTAGGTGGCGACGAGGCGGCTGCTACGCCGACGACGCTGGTGATGGTCGATGTGATTGGTGATGTGCCGGAAGCGCCGGCGCTCATGATGGTTGTGGTCAGGAGGGTGGATGTTGCGGCGCTACCGGGGGCACCGATGGAGCTGCTGGGTACTGATTTGGTGGTCAAGCTGGAGCTGGAGATTGAGCTGGGCGAGGCGACTGTGGAGAGCGAGGTTACTGTAGAGAGCGAGGTGGCGTTTGGCAGGCTCGACGTCGAGGTGCCAGCGGTCCCAGTCGAGTTGGTTGACCCGGCGGCGGAACTCAAGCAGATTATCGAGCCGACCTGCACCGTATTCGTGCTCAAATACGAAGGGCTGCTGCTTGTGAACGGCAAGCCGCCTTTCCCGGTGCCATTCGGGTATAGGTAAGGTGTGCAGGTGATACTCTCGACCGCAACGCCGGTGGCGCCCGTGAGGAAGAGGTACGAGACTGTTTGGAGCGCTGGGTCGGTGTACGTTGAGTTTAGCGGTACGGATATGGTCTTGTTCGTGAGGCCATTGCCGGCGCCTCCATGCGATGCCTCGATGGTGACTTGTGCGGACTGTGCCAATGCTGAGACTGCCAGGCCGCAGGTGGCGATGACTGAGGACTTGAGTAGCATGTTGGGCTTCGGTTAGTGTCTAAGGTAGGGTGTTCGTGCTTGATCTGTTGGTGGTAGGACAGTGATATTGGTTGTAGAGACGCGACGCGAGGATGAAGCGCTGGAATGTTGCAGTATGCCTTGGGCTTATATGACAATTGGAAAGGTTTGCTTAAGGCAGGCGCTGACTGTGAACTGCGCCTGCCGTTGACTTACACTGATATTACAGGTGCTGCATTATTGACTGCGGTGATACAAAGGGCTGGGCGAGCTTGGTGAGTCTTGGGCACCGGAATAGACGTGGCTGAGGTCCAATCACGTATCCCTCGGCCACCCTTTGGCCAGGGTATTTTCCATCCGGCAAACGCTCCTTGGCTGCCTGAGGCCCAGATAAAACCATCTGCTGATATGCCCAACGCTCACAATGACCAAGGTACCTAACGTCTAGGGTACCCTACGACGAGGTGTGAAATTCTCGCAAAAGCATTGGTTATGTATGTGGTATATTCATCTAGCTTGGCGGCGGAAAACGGAAGAGGGAAGTTCGTGCTTCCGCCTTTGACGGCGTGGTCTTGACAGCCATCTTTTTGGTTGACGCGATGGACCTGACGGAACATGTCAAGATTGCGACGCATTTCGGCGTGACTGGAACTGGATAGCGGAGGATGTGATGAAGCTACTGCGTAATGTACCCGACCGACAATTCGGGGGGGGGGGGTGGCAACTGCGCTGCGCATGAGTATGCGAGATAGGTGGAAGGAACGCCAGGTACGCCGGGTCTGCATCCGACTGCAGGCGCAGAGGGAGAATATAGCAGGCACGAGGCAGCGACATCTGCCCCTTCCTGCTCTTTCTGTCAGGAGACGAAAGATTTTCCAAACTTCGCACCTCACCCTTACTCGGACGACAACAACTGCCAGAACTGCGTCGAGCACACCGTCACGGCGAGTCCGACGCTGAGCACCCCGACACGGACAGTATACGCATCACAGTGAGAGCGATCACAGCGAGCTCGACAGGTACAATAATAAAGACAGATGGCTTTGCAGGCCAACCAACGCTGACCACGACTACTGCCAGACCGATATTGAGTACAATCATAGCGAGTGCGACGAACAGAACAGCACATCTACCGAGAGAGAGAGAGAGAGAGAGTGTGTGTGTGTGTAAGCATCATCGCCGTAAGCCCGATACTGAGCACAGTCACGGTGAGCCCGACTAAGAACTCTCAGACCAACGCGGACCACAATCTCCGCTAGCGCAACAATCTCTGCTCGCACGACCTCCGCTAGCACGACATGGATTACGATTCGGACAACGCTGTCTTCACTGATTCTGAGCTGGATAAAACTCCCTCCCAGATCGGCCAGAAGTCAATTGCACAGATAATCGCTTACGCTGGAGATGACCGCCGATCTACCAAGCGCACAGTGGTCAAGCTTTCCAACAAGAACGGCCGTGGCGCGCCCAGGACTCAGTACCTCCATAAGCTTTGGACGTTCCGATTCGAGGCCTTCCAGAAAGAGACCTTACGCCAAGACCCAGAGCAGCCATTCGACCACAATGACATGATGCGGTTCTTCGACGCGATGCTACGTAAGTTCTCCTCGCTCACGGCTGTGGCGTCGGATCGGAATAAAAATTTCATTGACTGATCGGTACGTCAAACACAGCGAAGATGGACCTTGTTAACAGCAAGCTAGGGCCGAACTGCTACACGATCACGAGTGCGATAGGGATCTTGATCCCCTACGGTGCGTTCAAATGGCCAGCGACCAAGTTCAGATGGGGCCAGCACAAGGCAGAGCGTCTCACACAGTGGCTGGAGGACCGCATTCAGGCCGGCCAGATTACGCGAGGCCTGTGGAAGAAGAGGACTTGGATCGGTTTCGCCGTCCTCTCGCGCCTAGTTCGGACGTACCTGGCACGGTCCCTCGACCACGGCACCACCACTTGGGATTTCCCAGTCGCAAAGTGCCTCTCAGTCACCCTCATCTCGTCCCTCAGTTGCTGGTCGGGCGACGTCGCGCTTAGCCTCCAGTACAAGGACACGTTCCTGAAGTATAGCGCAATCGAGCTGTATCTAGACGGCCCTGAGCCAACGTTCAACAACCTCTGCGGCGAGGTCACCCTGGACTTTGAGAAGGGCAACAAGATGACGCTGAATGCGTGTCGGATTGTTCAGTGGAGACCCCTTCGAGGGGTACATAATAGCCACATGTGTCCGATCGCCTGGCTGCTCATCTATTGCCCGCGTCACGGACTCGTCGCAAGCACCACCTTGCAAGGCATCCTCGAGACCGCCGCGAGCCAAGACGACCGCTGCGTCGTATGGCTTTTCCCCAACTACCCTGTCCTCGCCGCGTTCACAACTGGAGGGGCAAGCCGCATTCGACTTGGCGAGCCCGCGACTACGGGTCAGATCTTAGGTACCATCAAAGAGATAGGTCTTGCCGCTGGCATGGTGAACTGGGCTTATACCCACGCTCTTCGCAACGGCGCTGCCCGCGATGCGGGACATCTCTCCCTGCGAGTAACTGATGGCACAGGCCAGGCGACGGATGCGGTGCGCCAGAGCCTCGGCCACGGTCTTAAATCGATGGCGTCTGGCTTGACCGATGACTACACTGGCGGCTTGAGCCTGGCTGTGTACAACGCGCAGTCTAAGATGACCGCTGAGCCGAAAGGCCGAGCGGTCCGATTCGAGTCCACGACGAAGAATGGCACTGGGCCAGAGGCGCGTGGGCGCACCGCTGAAGTGCTGACGAAGCCGTCGCTGCTCCTGTCTTTCCCCGCCGCCCCGACCTCGGACCGCAGTCGTCGCCTGCCTCTGGCGGTGAAGGACGCGAATGTCCAGCCGGCGCCGGCGCCGTCCTCGAAGATTGCCATCATCTCCGCCACGCTGGCGTCGATGCGTAGCCGTTATCCCGACATCGATCCAGCACTCCTCGATCAGGGCGAGTTTGCGGAGCTGGCAGAGGAAGTCCTAGCAGCAGCGGCTCAAGACCTCGAGGACACCGTCTTTGTGCTCAGTGCGGCCGAACACGACTCCGATGATCTCATGGCTAACGCATAAGGGAGCGACCCTGACAGCGAAGCAGAAGAGGACAGCGAGGCGACACTAATTATGCTCAAGGCCGCCGAGGCGCAGTCTGCACTGTCGTCGCTCGCGGGGCCGGAGGAGTTTATCTCTGCGTACTCTCGATTCAATGCAGTCACCTACGATAGACTCGCCCGCAATCAAGCGCACGATGGCACATTGGACGAGGCCATCGTTGCCTAACTCTGTGTCACTGGCGGCTCGCGCGACCCCCCCTACGTCAAAATGTTTTATTGTGGTGTCACACTGGGCTGCCTGTTCTAGCAGACCAATCTGGACCATATGAGGGGACATCGGCGGACATGCGACCAGACCAAAGTCGACGCACTGTTGGCCAGCACGCTCGCGCTCGCGGCGAAGGAGACGGAGGAGACGGAGGAGACGGAGGAGACGGAGGAGACGGAGGAGACGTTTGCATGCCCGCACGACGGCTGCGACTACATGCCCTCAGTGTCGCACAAGAGCGACCGTGGAAGGGCCCTCAGACGCCACATCAAACTGAAGCACAGTGGCTTCGAGCCGAAACCGTGTGAGGACAGTTGTGCTCTAGATCACCTCTACTCCGATCCAGTAAGGTATAAAAAGCACCGGCAGAAGTACCACGATCCTGCGACCGCGACCGCGCTCGCGCTAGTACCGTGCACGTATCCGGGCTGCACCCACCCGATACAGTTCAGCAGCATACCTAAGTTGAAAATTCACCTCAACGACGTTTACGGACTAACGACTGCTGTCTCCTACTTGCCATATTTGCCTGCGCATTCACCTCGGAGGAAGTGGGTGGCGTGGCAAGGTTGCTTCCTAGGTGGATGCCAGGCGACGAGGTTCGAGCTCAAAAGGAGCTAAGTGGAGCACCTCCAAGCGCGTATCCACAGCAACCTCAGCCGTGCAGAGGCGAATGCGATGGTGGAACAGCGGGCCCAATTTGAGATAGTGACGCTGGCAAGGGTGACTTGGGCGCAACCACTTGCGCCGTCGACCAAGACAACGAGGAGGCATCTCGAGGCAGCGGAGGCTGCATTTGGCACTGGTCAGAAGAGGGCAAAGAAGAGCTCCACTGAGTTGAGCGACTAAATTCGTCGCAGATAGATTTGACAGCGACCACCGTCGCAGTGGAGACGGAATATGACACGGATTGGGGAGAGGTACGGGGATAGTTCCATCACATGTGTAATCGTGGAATCGTGAAGAAGAGATGGACGTGGATTTGGAGGTTAACGGGACTGTGAAATGATAGTGGCGCTGTGATGATGATTGCTATATCTAGGTCGCCGACAAACGTCGGTCTTCAATGCCACGCCGAAGGGCAAGTACCACTTCTCAGCGCCGGCCGCCGACACGGCGTAGAGTGCGCTAAAATATTTCCCGCGAAAAAAAAATGTGTTTTGCCTCGGGCAGCGAGGGGCGTGTGGATGGAAACATACTCTGGCCAACAAGCACGCCGACGAATACATAGGTATATTAACTGCGGCCACCTTAATAACAAATGCTTGCGAGGATTTTATACCTGGTCGTGGGTAGACGTTGTTATTGTAAGCGTTGGCATAGCAGGATGGAATGTATACAGTAGGGTACAGAGCGCCTACCTATACTTGTGCCAAACGTCGGAATAATATTCCCCGCGAAAATGGTTTGCCTCGGGCAGCGAGGGCGTGTCGGGTGTGCATGGAACCCCAACGCGGACAATGCTGCGATAGTAGGCCATCGCCGCATCGCATCGGTTTACTCACGAGGGCTGCTATGCGCTCGACGTCGACGATCACGTTCTCCCTTCCCTCTCCTGCCAGCAGCCGCCGAGAGATGGCGCTGAAGGAGACCAAGCTCGAGAACAGCATTACAGTTCACGGCGAGGACGAGGCTCAAGCTGCCGCCGACTTGGCGTACACACCCAGTCGTCTCCATTGCGCGATAGGAGCCCGCCCCAGACGCCCCGGACCTATACAGTAGAAGCCCAGTTGAGCCGGTCCCGGTCCATACAGAGGGAGACGACGCCGACGCGGTCCCGTCGTATACAATCGAACAGTTAATGGCGCGCTACCTGATTCGCTGTGGAAAGAAACAAGTCCTCTAGTACCTGGTCAGGTAGCTCAGCTACAGTCCTGCCTATAACGCTTGGTACGATCTCGACGATCTTGACGACGCAGCGGATCTCGTTAGCGAGTACAACTGCGCTTACCCAGAGCAAGACCGCCCTACGCGCGCCCAGCGGGCATCCATGATGCCCAAGCCGAACACCACCACGACCGGCCCTCAGTCTTCTTTACCAACACTAGACACCGCTCATCGCTCGCGGCGGTCCAGAGCGCGCAATCCCTCGCCAAATTGAGCGCGACTTATCACAGGTATACATGTACCCACGACGCCGCATGACTCATACCCGCGTTCGGCGCGGGCGCTCCTGCTCCCAGCCGCCTTGAATAATAACAACAATGCAAACACACAACTAAGCTCACACCTCCAACACATTATCATTCACAGCGCATATTAACTCGGCTTGGACATAAACACCTACACCATGGGCCCGAGATACGTGGACCCCTTCCAGCGAGCGCCGGGAGGTTTCGACGAGGATGGGGCCTCGATCTTCATCTACCCAGAGGTTAAGCGCGAACACACTAAGAGACTTCAAGCACTCATTGGCGTTGACCGCGAACAGTGGGAACAACTAAGTACGAGGAAGATCAAGCACTCATTGGCGTTGACCGCGAACAGTGGGAACAACTAAGTACGAGGAAGATCGCGCGTACCCTCGTCGACCCTGGCTACGCACCGCACGCCATGCGCGTCTGCAACAGCTCGGACGAGGAAGTCGAAGCTAATCAATGGGGTCCCCGCGCTCTTGCACAATACTACCGCAGGTACCAATATAAGGCCGAGGTCACCCGCAAGTTGCCATTCCCCATCTACGACATAGGCCCACGGGTCAATTTCAACCTCGCTAAGCTTGAGACAGACGGCAAGATCGTTACAGGCCCGACTTTTAAGCGTGACCTCAACGACAACCTCCTTCTCCTTGGACCAACCAGAGATTGGTCGCTCACGCTCGCGGGGCGCATTAAGGACAAAAGAGTACGATGCCCGACCTTCTTCGAACTGCTCTCGACCACAGTCGAGAAGAACCATTGCGAGAGGCTGCTTGTCTACGCTCCCTTGCACATACTGCTATTTATAGCGGACTTCAACCCGTCCCCGCTGGGCACATCCTTCCCCCTCTCCCGCGTGGATTTCCTGAACATCGCGACGAACATGCTTTGCCTCCGCCGCACTGTCGCCCTGGAGTTCGTCAGCCTTATCGAACGAATCTCGAACCCGTACGACCCAAATAACCTCGACATTAACAGACTCGTCCGCTTCGTCACCTTGGTCGCAGGCGTGGACATTGCCGCTGACGCCGCACTTCGTACCTACGCGACAGTCTTCGAGCCAAGCTCGCTCCCGCTCTACAACGAGTCCCTCTGGAACGCTGAGGACGGTACCTTCTACACCTGGCAAAAGGAGGCTCGCCGTATGCTCAACACCCGTAACGTCATTAGCCACGAGCACCTCGACCCAGTCACAGCTGAGCCGCAGACGAAGCCACTAGGGGACTATACGCCCTCTCCAAGCGATTACTGCGACCGTCTTCTTTACGACGGCACTAAGTGGACGGTCCCGTGGGAGGGGCTTATGGGTAAGGACGCCCAATACAAGAGACGGCCCATGCAAGAGGACGAAGCTAGCGAGTACGCCGAATCAGACGCGGTCGGCTTCACAGAGAAAGACATGGTGCTTCCCAACTTGGAACTCGCGGACACGGGCGACACCTTGTCGGACATGCACGCCGAGACTGGTTCTGCCTACAGCGAAGACAACGAAGCCCTCACCGACTTGAAGCCAACGGACGACGATGAGGTCCTCGAGGCCACCCCGGGCGACGACGACGACATGGAGGCCGTGGCGGCGGAGAAACCACCACAGGCCCCAGCAGAGACGCTGGAAGACGACGTCCCAGAGGACGATGTCTCGAGCGTGCATAACCCCGGCGGCGTACGCGACCATTCCGAAGCGAGCAACGAAGACAACGCCGCCGAGCACGAGGACAAGCAGGACACCAAAGCCACCGCCACCGAGGCCCGTGTCCTTCGTAGCTCTAACCAGCCGGGATCAAATGCCGGTTCCCAACCACCTCCCACCACGGACCTTTATGACTCGCAACAACTGATACCATTCTGGCGTCCCCGCGATGCGGAAGCACCTAAGGGATTCAGGATCGGCAACACCCGCAAGCAAGAGCTCAAGCGAAAGCCGTGGGTGCGGTACTTCACGCTCGCCACCCCGCCACGGCAGACAACCTGCCTCCCGATAATGTCCACCTAGCCGACAACGTCGTCGCCGAGCTCGTTCGCCTCTACGAACGCGGCGCCCTCTCCGCTAAAGACCTCTCCACTCAGTGGCCCCAAACGTTCGATACACAGCCACGTATCCACGATCACCGAGAACCGTTTGGGATGCCAGCTATCGCGTGGAACGATAACCTCAAGGACTGGGTCTACCTTAGCTTCGACCGACGCATTACACTTTACGGCTCAGGCGAGCTCGCCGCGGCAAGGGAGTCAAGCAAAGCCGCAGCGCATTGGATGGACAACACAGTCTACGGCAGCTCCAAAAAGTACAACGACGCTCACCTCAACTCGCTCCGGAGCTGTTCCCAGCTGTACCTTACAAAGACACCTTTCAACCCAGCCAGGGTCGTCTGGCCGGCGGTCATCGACGTGTCGCGCATGTCAACCAAGATGACAAACGATATCCACAGGCACAGGAACCACTCCGACGCGATTTTCGCCCTGACCAACGAAATTCAGCGCGATCTTGACCTTCGCCCGAAAGATCGCGCCTTCTACCTGCCAAAGAACAGCTTCGTCCTTGACCGTTACAAGGACACGCCGTACACGTCCGACTTTCGCTCACGGCCCTATGACCTCGACGACACCAGCGAGAACCCGCTTGTCTACAGCTTCGCCATGATCGAAGGGTGGTACGCCCGCACCACCAACGAGGCTCCAGCGGTCAATGCTACACCCCCTCCGACCTCACGACAGCCCACAATGCGCACGGCCGGCCGCTCGCCGAAACTGAACCCGGAGCCCACAAAAGATGCAAGCCCACCCTACTACGCCGGCTTCACGATCTCCGATCACCTCAAGGACACTACCGACTATACGCCGGCACCCCGCAAAAAGCTGCAAGCGGCGCTCGACCCGGCCATAGCGACCGCGGCGAAGAAGCTGGCGGAGCAGAGAGCCGAAGCCGACGCGGCTAACCAACCTCAGCTCGACGCTGAGAAACAAAGGCGCACCAAGCGCGCAGAGGGCGAACGAGCGGAGACTCGCGCCGCAGCAGAGGCCAGGCGGGCGGAGCTGGAGGCCGCCACCGAGCGCGAATTCAACGCCACCAAGGCCGCAGAGAAGGCAACGCTGGCCGCTGACAAGGCCGCGGAGAAGGCACGTATCGCACGCAAAGCAGCCGAGGACGCAAAGAAAACGCTGGACAAGCCGGCGAAGCCATCCACACCCACGCCAACCGAGCAAGCCGAGAAACGAGCCAACAGAGGTCACCGCGACACGGCCGACAAGGACCGCGCCGAGCAACAGAAGTCTCGCAGCGAAGGCCAAAGCCACACGGTCCCAACCCCAGCACCCGCAGTCATGCACGAGGCCGGAGCCTTGTACGCCGAGGCAATCACCCAAGCCGAGAATGCACAAGTCGCCATCGCCGCGGACCTGACCGAACTCCGTAGAGCATTTCAAAAGATACAGCAAGCGATAGGCATGATCGCTCCGGCCGCTGTCCCCATCGCAATGGGCCACACTCAGGGGCCGCCACCAAGACGCGCCGCACACAAGCCATCGCACCATCAACCCGAGGCGACCTCCAAGCCGGTCACACGCCACAGCGCCAACAAGGAGCGCGCCGCACACAAGCCATCACACCGACAGCCCGAGGCGACCCCAGCGAGGCCAGACACACGCCAGCTAGCCTC
>JAABUP010011240.1_pt1 | contig 10260 bp, 18 predicted proteins | sample 5559201 | NCBI WGS metagenome assembly JAABUP01 (sample SAMN10711887, study PRJNA513373) | rock metagenome | isolation source: Antarctica rocks | place: Antarctica | reverse complement strand
TGGGCGCGGGCCTGGGCCTGAAGCACAAGTACAAGAAGGACGGCAACGTCGCCGTGGCCATCTACGGCGACGGCTGCCAGAACCAGGGCCAGATCTTCGAGGCGCGTTTTCCCAGCGCATGCCTGGTCAGTGCATGGCAACAGTTGTCAGCCATACAAGTACTGCATTACAGAAGAGGCCTATGAGCCCGTTGTGTTAGAGAGCGTGCCTTGGGTAGTCATTCCTAGGTCAAAGTGTAAATACATGCTCCACGGTCTTTGAGCAGGCGCTGTGGCAGTGCTGGCCAATAGGCCAACTCGTGTAGTGCTGCTTGCTGCCAATCCCGCAGAGTTGTGGCAGGCGCGCTGTGGGAGGCAAGCAGAAGTTCACGAGGGCAATGCAGCTTTACTCACTGCATGGGGCATTAGCGTCCCACTGAGCACGCGGACATGCGCGCTGGCGCCGCCGCTGCTGCAGCTGCTGCTGTCAAGGCCTGTGCAATGCGCGCAGTCGTACAACATGGCCGCGCTGTGGGAGCTGCCGGTGCTGTTCGTGTGCGAGAACAACCACTTCGGCATGGGCACGTCGGACGTGCGCGCGTCCAAGAGCGCCGCGTTCTACTCGCGCGGCGACTACATTCCGGGGCTCTGGTGCGTCCACGCTCTGGCGTGGGCGCCAGTGCATGCCGCTTCGCTGCTGGGACAGCTGTTCAGACGTGCCTGCGACAGCGTGTGTGCATGGGTGCTGGGCGTCTGGCCCCTATAATTATGCAGCGAGTGGGGGGCTTGCCGCGTCGGGAGATATACAGACCGGTTGTTAACAAGTCTGCGGACAGGTATAGAGCTGTCGCCGAGGCAGTAGTGCACTTGCATGTGCAGAACAGCGCTCCGCGCCGGCAGGGTGGACGGCATGGACGTGCTGGCCGTCAAGAACGCGACCGCCTTCGCAAAGGACTACGCGCTGAAGAACGGGCCTATCGTGCTCGAGATGGTGCGCGCGCGGTCTGCGCGTCAGCCGCCCTCCTGGGAGTGGCAGAGCCCCGATGTGCAGAGAGCATGTCGAGTGCGCGGGGTCCTGGCGCAATCGGCAGCACAGCTGGGACGGGACTTGAGCTCTGGTGGTTGTACGGGCAGCCGATCAAAACCGGTGTGATCCTCTACAGAGCAAGCCCTAGCTCGGGCAGGAGAGGTCAAGTGCCGTTTCTGCGCTTCCCTCTGAGGCCTGCGCTGCGCCAGGACACATACCGGTACCACGGGCACAGCATCAGCGACCCGGGGTCCACGTACCGCACGCGCGACGAGATCCAGGGAGTGCGGCGCGCGCGCGACCCTATCGAGCACGTGCGCACGCTGCTCATGGAGCACAGCTTTGCGGACGCCAAGGAGCTCAAGCAGATGGAGCGCGAGATCAAGAAGGCGCGCGCGCGCACGCATGCTGCATCCTGCCCGGACGCCCGCGCGCGCGTGCTGCATCCTGCCCGGCTGCGATGGTCTTGGTGTGTTGTGGATGTGCTGCTCGTTTGCGAATGCGCACTTCCTTTCTGCTGTGAAGGAGTGAGGCGCAGTCATGTTCAGACTAATGTTTGCGTCAGGGAGTGGCACTTGCAGAGGCAGTGTTCAGCAAGCCCTCGTCAGCGTGGGCAGCCCTTGCGAAATAGCATCCATGTGAGCATCTCGTGCTGTGTGCTGTGCCTGCTGTTTGTAGGACATTCTGACCCTAAGGTAAAGGGCTTTGGATGTGAGCGGCAGGAGATTGACGAGGCCGTCGAGGAGGCTAAGAAGAGCGCAGAGCCGCCCATCGAGGACCTGTGGAATAACATCTATGTGTCCGGTCTCGGCGCCCGGCTGCGGCCCATCGAGGTCGGCAGGCCCCCCATCATCCTGCCTGCTTGAGGCTGCAGCCATCATGGGAGGGGTTAGTTTATGTTGCTGTTTCATGCAGGGTCGACGTGTTGCCCCTGCCTGGTGTAAGCTATGTGCGTGTATGGCACCGCATGAAAGTCCTGCACTGTCTGCCTGCCTGTCAAAACTTGTCCGCGCGGCCTGGACGGGTTGGCCAGCTCTAGGCTGTGCCCGTGCTTTGTGCAAGCTTGCGTCGAGCCTTCAGAACGCTCTGTATAGCCAACGCATGTTTTCAACGGGTTACGCAGTGCTGTTGATGCAGCATGTCTCTCCACTCATTGTACCACCTAGCTTCTATCTGGGCATGTGTCTGTTGTGAAGCAACTTAGCGTCATGCATGTTCGTGTTATGCATGCAACCAAACATGCTTGCTAGGAGGTGATAGGAGGGAGGCGGACATGTAAGCTCTCTCATACCAAGTTAAAACGCACACATGCACACAGGAGGCACAGCAAGGTGAACAGCCGCAAAGCGTGTGAAGTGAACCCGAATGCTGCCTCGCATCCATGACTCCGTGAAAACACCAAGCACACGCAGCAACACTCCCACAAAACGCACAGTGTGTTTGCAGCACACGCCTGACAACTGCCTCAACATTCGCCATTGAGGGAGGACAGAAGGGACTCACTACGGTGAGAGCATAGCATAGCGCTGACAGCCGCTCGCCATGCACTACAGCATACTTCAGAGCACAGCCTTGGCGCGACGCCATGCCTCTCCGCCGCTCACTGCGGCGCGGCGATGGGCGGCTGCGCAAACGGCGGCCGCGCGGCGCCCCCGCCGGGCGGGCCCATGAACACCGGCGGGCGCCAGCCCGGCGGCGGGCCGCCGTAGCCCATGGGCGCGCCGTGCGGCATGCCCGGCGGCGGGCCCCCGAAGCCGGGCGGCGGGCCCCCGGGCGCCCACCCGCCCGGCTCGCCCGCGCGCGCGCGCTTCTCCGCGCCAGGCGGGCCGGCCTCGGCGTCGCCGGGCGCGCGCCGCTTGCGCTCGGCCTCGCTGGGCGCGGGCACGCGCGTGCCGGCCTGCATGGGGTCCATGGAGGGGTAGGCCATGGGCGGCGGCGGGCCGCCGGGCGGCAGGTTGAAGAAGTTGGGCCCCGGCGGCGGCGGCATGAACGGCGGCGGCGGCCCGCCGTAGCCGGCGTGCATCGCGGCCACCTGCGCGCGCGGTCAGGGGTAGGGTAGGGTCGCTGCGGCGCCCAGCACGGCGCGGTGACAGGCGCGGCGCGGCTATGAGCTGGTGGTCACAAGAAACATAGGCCTCGGGGCACATGCGCTCGGGCGGTGAGCCTTCGCGGCTCGTCATGCGCAGAGAGGTCGGTTTCAGGAGCGGGCGCCGCGGCTGGTGCGGGGCCCAGACGATGGCCGCTGACAGCATGCTGGCCGTGAGTGTTGAGCAGGCGTTTGGCACCGCGACCTCCTTCCAGGAAGCTGTTAGCAGAAGGCACAGATGCGGCCACCCACACCGCCTGCCTGCACGTCTGGGACCTGGAGGGCGCAACACTGCTCTGTGGGGCCCTGCAGAGAGCAGCGGCGGGCGCGGCGGCGGCAGCTCTGCGCGGCGCGCCCGCAGCGGGCTCCCACCGCACGCGTAACTGCGCCTCTACAGAAACGGCTGCTGCCAGTCTAGGCAGCGTTATCTCCTGTAGAAAAGTGAGGGTCGTGAGGCGGGCCAAGAAGGCCGGGCGCGCGCCTGCGGCGGCACCATGGACGGCGGTGGCGCGCCGCCCGGCAGCGCGTCGGCGCGCCGCTCCTGCTGCGGCCGGCCCCAGCACAGCTTGGCGCGCTGCCCGCGCACGATCAGCTTGTTCTGCAGGCCCTCCGCCGCGCGCTCGGCCGAGCCGCGCTCCGCGAACGTCACAAATGCGCAGTGCCGCGTCTCCAGCACCTGCGCCGCAGCCACCGGGGCCTTGAGCAACGCCTGTTTAAACTACTCCCTTTTGCATCCTGCAGCAGATCGCAGAGTCGAGCACCAAATGCTATTACACTGTGTCAACAGTCGAATCAAGTGCGAACACTTGGAGCAATGCCAGGGAAGGAACCAAACAGGCGGGGCCGAGCTCACTGCAACTTTCAGCCTCTTGCACAGTCTCATGCTGCAAACCTCCCACTGGCATCCGCATGGCACACAGGGAGCCGTCCTGATCACCGCCCCCGCATGCAGGAGCGACGGCGCCGCACCCGAATGGAGCGTATCTCGCCAAAGGGGTAGAACTGGTCGCGCAGGTCGCCCTCCGCCGCGCCCGGCGCCAGTCCGCCCACGTACCTGCCCACAGCAGAGGCGCGGCGTCTGGCTCGCGCACTACGGTCTCAGCATTTGAGCGCCCCTGGAGATCACACGCAGAAGCCTTGGCTGCCAGAGACAGGCAGCTAATGGGAACTGCCTGGTTGCACACAGCACCCCGGCAGGCAGTCTGGTCGCACATGCGCACAGCAACCCTGCCATAATCTAGCTCATTCAGAGGCACACACGGAGACCAGCCCTCCTCATGCAATCAGGCTGGTGTCGAGTTGCTGCCTGCAGCACTGTCGCTATCAGCCCAGCTGTCCAGGGCTGCAGCGCACAGCGTGGTGATGGTGCTGTCCTCGGGCGGGTCCATCTTGGGCATCGCGTCCACGCGCGACAGCATCTTGCGCGCGACGGGGTCGTTGACCCCGTAGTACCGGTCCTGTCGCGCGTTCACAGCTGCACTGTCAGCGCATTGCTCTACGCCCTGGTGAGGCTCATCACGCAAGCAACACCAGCGTGTTCACTCGGTGTCGTTCTGTGGCCTCCTGAGTGTCTGCTGCGTGAACATACAGCGCACCCAGAATCACATACATGCCAGCACTCTGGCTGTTCACTAGCTCGACGGACTGGCAGATTCACTCAACACCCCCTCGCAGGACCCACCATCCTGCCAGAGCAGCCCTGCATCCTCACCCACGCTGCACTCGCACGCTAGTGAAGCGACAAGCGCCAAACAGCAAGGCGCCCGCGCAGCAGCGTGCGCAGCGGCGCCCTCAGCGCGGCGCCCGCCGCGCACGGGCCAGCATGCACAGGGCCCACTCGGAGGCTCTTACTTGACCACCGAGCAACTTTTACTCATAAGCTTTTACTTATAAACTTTTACTTGCATTTTTAGGCGCCGCACCTTGATGTTCTGCTCCGCCAGCTCGCCGGTCGTGGGCATCTCGTGGCGATACGGGCACTCGGCGCCGCGCTTGCACTCGCCGCGCACGAAGAAGGAGCAGATGGGCGCGCGGTTGCGCTTGTAGTACGGCGTGGTGCGCTGCATGCGCAGGATCGCGTCGTTCGCCTTGGCCTGCGCGGCGCGCGCGTGGGCGCTGTCAGCACCGCTGCATCGACGCTCACGGCACCGCTGCGCGGGCAATCTCCATCGCTTGCGCATACTCAAGCACGCCGCTGGAGTGCACGAACCTAAAGCTCCACATAAAACACAGTGTGTGCACTCCAAGCACTTGCACGCGTGCGCGGAGGCGTCGATGCCTGCGAGTGCGCTCGGCATGCACTGATATGCGTGCACCAGAGTGAGGCAGGGCTGCAGACGCACGCGGGACACATGCCTCCGCAGGGGCTGAGGGGCTGGCAGGGCGCCGTGCGCCGAAGCACTGGCTCAGCGGTGTGCAACCTTCATCAACTAACGTCGACCAAGCAGCTGGCAGCGCCGCTCGATCAACGCCGTCGCCGCTCGATCAACGCCGTTGGCGCGCCGCTTCGATCACACCGCCGGCACGGGGCGCGCGCCTTGGCGAAGGAGGAGTCGGCGGAGAGCGTGCCGTCGGCCTGCATCTTGGCCAGCGCGTACTCCTTGCCGGCGTCGCTCTCCGGCAGCGCCGCGTCCTCCACGCCCAGCGCCGCGTCGCGCGCCTGCACCGGCAGGTTGTAGTCCAGGTCCAGCAGGCACACCTGCGCGCGCAGCACCACATACGACGTCAGCAGGGCGCCTGTGGTACTAGCCGCACTCAGCAGGGCGCCTGTGGTACTAGCCGCGCTCAGCAGGGCGCCACACTGCGCCAGAAGCCTGGCTCAGGCGGCCAGAAGCCTAGCCTCCTCCTATGGTGCTAGCCACGTCCGCGCTCGGCTGCCGTCGCGGCCGCGGCTGCAAGCGCCAGGTCCCCAGCAGGGTTGCGGTGCTGCAAGCGGTCTGCGGACGCGCTCTGCCAGAGCAAGACCCCGCGCAGGCGGCTGGGAGGCAGGGCGCGAGCCCGGCGCTGCATAATGATCGGCGGGATGTGCAGAGCCGGCGCGCGCCTGGCAGACGTTTTTCGCCTTGGCGACCTCCTGGCAGATAATTGTCTTCTTATACCTGCACGGACGGCAGCCACAGTGTCAGCTAGGCAGACGATCCTGCCACAGACACACACCGCTTGAGGCTGTACTAGAAGCAGGCGGGTGCAGGACGGCGCACCTGGCGTCGCTGCCAGGTCGCCAGCGGAACACAGTGTACGGCCGCCCAGAGATGTGGCACTCTGCGCCGTACGATATCCGCTGCATGCGCACGTACGGGTTGGGGCCAAGGCACGTCTCGCATACGATGGGGAAGTCGGAGCGCTCCCATCCGTCCTGCTCTTCGTCGCGCAGCAGGCGGTTCGCCATGCTAGCGGCGGCGCGCCCCCGCGCTTGCGGCCCCTGGGCCTGCTCTCCCTGTCAGGGACTGTCCGCGGCACGCTTGGCACGCCTCCGCCCGCCGCCTGACAGCCAATCCGACAGACACGGGCAGCCGCGCCCCTGCTCCGCCTGTCGTACAGCAGAGTCCGGGGCGCAGCAAGGTGCTGGCAGACACCGCCGGCCGGATTGCTTGCGTCTGCTCCCTTTACTGCGGCTGCAGGTACACGTGAAGTGCTTGCTTTCCTACGATCTCGCTTCAGGTGTGGAGCACTCTGTGCGCCTCCTTCCCTCTATGAGCTGTGGGGCCTTCTCGTGTACAATAACATAAGGCTGGCATCTAGAAGAAAAAGAAGAGGAAGGCAACTCTCTTGCAGCAAGTCCAACTCAGGAGTTCAACTTTCAACGATCATCCTGAACAGGGCCCAGGAGCCACCGATGCGGTCTTCTACCAGCTGAGCGGGGGGGGAGCGCACAACAGTGCGGGAGCGGCAGCATGCTGCACTCCAAGCAGTTTGTGAAGAAGACGAAGAAAGGCAAAGTGCTCAAGGTGAGCCCGTGCACTGCTTTGCAAATAGACAGCACTTCCCTTCACACATACTTACCGGTCTGCTATGCGCCGCCGCCTTTTATATGATTCGGCACTCCGTGCTCCAGTCTGTGACATCCATACTGATAACAGAGCCTTGGCTGCGCTTTATAGCGTTCAAAGCAGCTCAGGGCAGCTCTGATAAATAGCAGGGAAAGGGGCGAGCAGTGCCGCTGCAAAGGTGCCGGCTCGGTGCAAAGCTGCTGAGCGGCTGTCGCAGAAAGCTTGGAAAGCACAAAGCGGTCAAGGCCGCCGCAGAAACCTTGGGAGCGCAGAGCGGCCGCGGCTGCGCAGGTCGTGCGTGAGCACTACCTGCGCGACGACATATGGAGCGGCTCGCCGTGGGACCCCGAGTCCGACCCCGCCTGCAACAAGCTGGCCGCCGACGCGCGCGAGTACCTGGTTGTCGACACCAACGTCGTCCTGCAGCAGGCGCGCTTGTGCGCGCTGAGTAAGGGCCAGGACAGCGAGGAGAAACTGTTGCCTTGGTAGGCCCAGGGGCGCGCGGCCTGCCTGCCAGCCAGAGAAGGCCACGAGCGGGCGGGCTCTGCCTGACGCAGCTGGCAACAAGCAGGCCAGCAAGTGCGCATGGTCTCTGGCAGCTAGCAGCCATGTTGTGTTGCAGCAGGCGCGCTGCTCGGAGTGCCTGCCAATGCAGCATGGAAGCCTGGCCGCTCAGGATTTCTTTTTTTTTTCTCTTCAGAGCTGGTTTTGCATGAGCGCTCGAGGTTCCTTGCCTCGCCAGATGTGGACGCGACCGAATGATGTCCCTGTACCCCGTTGCCTGCCAGGCAGCTGCGCATGGCATGCCCTGTGCACTGCTGCTCACCCAAGAACCTGCCAGTCCGTGACAGCAGAAGTGCCCGCCGCCTGCCCGAGGACCGCATGCGGCCCGGCAGATCGACTTCCTGGAGCATGCAGCTATTGAGGATGTCATTGTGATGGGCGTCGTCCTGGAGGAGGTTCGGGGCCCCGCCGGCAGAGGAATGCATGCAGACCGGCACATGTTCATGTGCAGCAGATCGTCAGGGTCTGAGCTGCATTCTCAGCCAGCCTGTACGTGCACAACATGACTGCAAGTGCGTGGTGCTGAACAGCCATCAATCGGTGTGGAGCTGGCAAGGGAGGTGTGAGGCTGAAGTTGCGCAGGCCTGCACGCTTTGCGGGTGGTATGTGATCGCAGTGCTTTCGTGCGCTCTGCCGCGTTGTGCGCATGCCAGATAGTCGCGCACGCACAAGAGCGCTGGTGTGGCGTGTTCAAACTTGGCCTCGCTCCTACGGCTGCTTTTGGTTTGTTGTGAGGTAGTCCATACACCCTGCTTCACATCTCAAGAAGGCAACAGCCCTGTGCCTGCAGGAGCCCGCAGCCAAGCATGGGCATGCCCACAGGTGCGCCACCGCAATGCGTCCGTCTACCAGCGCCTGCGCGCGCTCACGGCCTCGCCCGCGCGCCGGTTTTACGTCTTCTCCAATGAGCACCACCGGTGCGTCGCGCATATGCTTCCTAAGAGCATTCTAATGCAGCGTGCACATCGCTTGGTTGGGCGTGCACCTGTGCTGTGCCTGGCTTCAACCCAGCTCTGTGTGCGTATGCCAGGACGAAAACGCAATGTGTCACCTGAGAGCGATGCATGCCGCCCTGGCGTCTGCTGCGGTAGTTGTGGTGGGGCGGGAAAGATCTCGCCTTGGTTCAGGCCATTGCAAGACTCGGCTGCCCCTTCCACCAGGCCATGCGCTTGCTGCCCCGCGCTCAAAGGCGCATTGTCCTCCAGGGAAACCTACATCAAGGCGGAGGCGGGCGAGAGCCCCAACGACCGCAACGACCGCGCGATCCGCGTCGCCGCGGCGTGGTATGCGGCGCGCCTGCCCAAGATGCGCGTCGTGGTGCTCACCAACGACGCCGACAACCGCCGCCGCGCGCTCGAGGCCGGCCTGCTGGCCATGACCGTGCAGGCGCGCACGTGCGCGCCGGCCGGCCTGACAGCATGTCGGTAATTTGAGGAAGTATATCGGCGTTATGAGCATGTGCCTGAATGCCGTAGCTCTTCTCTCTACCTGGGAGGTGAGACGCCAGGGCTCGCTTGGCACCGACGCGGTCGCCGCTGGGCGCGCTTGCCAGGCGTACGCGCGCAGCCGCACAGACTGCGCGGAGCTGGCGGACCTGGTCGCGGCGGGCGCGGGCGCCGAGGGCGAGGAGGGCGTGCCGTGGGCAGCCGGCACGGGCGGCAAGCCGGCCAAGCGCAAGCGCGTCTATGAGGACCACCGGCCTATGAGCGAGGTCGCGGCCGGCCTCAAGGCCGGGCGGCTGCACCAGGCGCGCGCCCGGCTGCCGGGGTGAGGCGTGGCGCGCCTGCATGCGCGCCCTGGCAAGCTGTCTGCCCGGCGCCGCGCCGCGTGCATGTACAGACGCGCAGCTGGCGGCGCAGAGGCAGGGGCATGCGGAGCGGTACGAGGGTAGCATGTAGCATACGAGTCTGGCATTGCTGGGTAGGTGTGCAAACTGGTATAATATAGCTCAAGTGTAATTTAAGCGCCATACATGGCTTTGTTCAAAGGCCTGTTTGCGTGCAGGGGCTGCTGCGCGTCAACCGCTTCAACCCCTACGAGGGCTGGGTGGCCTCAGAGGGCGTGGGCGCCGACATCCTCGTCAGCGGCCGCACGGCCATGAACCGCGCGCTGGAGGGCGACGTGGTCGCCGTCGAGCTGCTGCCAGAAGACCAGTGCGTGCCTTCTGCCTCGCCGAGCAGCCCATCATTGCATGCTGGCTGAAAGGCAGGGAGCAGGTGACCCCTTTTGGCCGGGCACATGCAAGAGCAAGACCTTTCCGCGGGCGCACCTTTAAAATACAAAGGGTCGCAGCACCTGGGATGTGGGCGCTGCGAGACTGCTAGTTATGGAAGACAACGCCTGTGCCCGCTAATAGCGGTAAATGTGCAGGTGGCGGGGCCCCGCGAGGCGCTTGCCTGGACCGGCGGAGGAAGCGGCGGCGGCGGCCATGGATGCGGACGGCGGCGACGAGGGCGGCGCGGACGCCGCCGAGGCGGCCGCCGAGCGCGACGGCGGCGGCGCGCACCTGGCCCCGCAGGTACAGAGCCCTTCTCTATAGCAGTGTGTGCCCGACCATGCACAGCGCTTCAGTCGCGGCGGCTCGGACTTGCTGACCAGGTCGGGTCCGGCATGTCA
>JAABUP010011239.1_pt1 | contig 10261 bp, 12 predicted proteins | sample 5559201 | NCBI WGS metagenome assembly JAABUP01 (sample SAMN10711887, study PRJNA513373) | rock metagenome | isolation source: Antarctica rocks | place: Antarctica | reverse complement strand
TCTCAGAGCATCAGCTCGTTGTTTCTACGTTCGTTGAGCTCATAAAGTACTCGCAGCTTGTTTAATTTCTTATGTATATTCTTCGTCTTGATTGAATTCTTCTGCAAGATAGCAATATTTGCTTCTCACTCACTCATTGACATCACATTGATGATGCTCATTATTTGCTCTTGATAATCAGAATGAAGCATAAGCATCATGTTGATAATGTTCTATTGTCAAAAGAGATTGATGTAAATTTTTATTATAATTTTTTTTAAAGATTTGAGATTGAAACTGATTTTCTCAAGATTCATATTAAAAGTATTATAAATATTGATTTCAATTACTGAGTATAATACGAATGAGTGATTGAAAAGTCACATGCACTAGTTTGCAGTCTAACAGACATTGCATGCTCAAGAGTATTGTTTATCTCGTTGCTCAAGTATTATGATCATCTTTCAAAGATGAAACAGAATCACGTTTATGTGATCTGTGAAAAGTTATATACAATAGTAAGAGATCTTGAATTACATGTTGCATTCTGTCGAGTACAACGTAGAAAATTCAACAAAAAAGTGTTTAAAAGAATGATCAAGAACTTAGCTTTGCTGATGATGAAGACGTCTAGAAAAAAGACAGAAACAATACATGAATCAAATAATTATATATTGAAGAAAGAGAAAATCTGAGTTGATGTATCATTTGAGTCAGAAGAAAATAAATACTTTGAGATACAGATTACTGAAATGATGATTGATAATTTGAACGAAAAGTTGAATTATTTTTCTTGAAGTTCTGATATTTTCTCGTTCTTCTCGTCAATCTACATCAGAAACTATATAAATATCATGAAAAAGAAGACAAAGAAGTTGCTTGATCATATTTTAAGACAAAGAAAATTTATAACTAATTCAATGATGAACTAGTTCATAAAGAAGAAGAATACATTCAATTGACTTTATTATTTCTTTGCATCAGCAATGAACTATGCATTAGCTCATTGATTTCTTCATTCTAAATGTATTCAAGAATTTATCAATCACTTCTTTCAAGACAAAAGACTTAAGAAGATACATGATCTCTTGAGCTTGAAAAACATGAAACAGCTATATTGATTGATAAACAACATTTCAAGAGACATTTTCAATGACAAGTGACTTTAATATTCTTTTGAAATCACGTTTGATGTCATCAACGTATCAGCAAAGAAATACTACGTCAAATATCATGACATGATGTTGATCATACAATTTCTCATTGATTATTCAGATTATTCATCTTTTGCAGACAAATTGACATACACATTAATTCAACAGTACAACACAAATGAGAGTTGAATAAACAGTAAGATGCATACTGTAAATTGATGATGACACAGACAGAATGATATTTCAACTGATGATATGATTGTTTCTATGTTACTTAAAACAGATAAGACTGTTTTAACTTAACATCATGATGATGTTACTGTGTGATCAATATATCTCACTATTGACAATTTGACTCAAGAAACTTGACGAAGTCAAACCAGCTTTAAAACTCTGCTATTGAGATTCATTTCAATAGTGAAAGAGATTGATAGAGAGACTAAGTTCAATATTTATCACATGACTATGACTAAAATTCTAAAGCATAAGTCAGATCTTTCGTAATTCTTTCAATAATGTTGAAGATGCTAAGAATCATTACAGCATTGAAAACTTATACAATCGAAAGCATTTCTCTGCTATGCGCAGATGATTTCACACGTCAGTGCTATTTTATACTTGAATCAATATTCACAAACTATGAAGAGTAAGTACTTATTATCAAAGTCAAGACTAATCAGCACTGTACACTTTGTATTGTATCTTCAAACAAACATCAGAAACTTTACAAACATTGATCAAAGTAAATACATGAATATACACAGAAACTGATTTGAATTCAGCAAACTTAAGTAACTACAACTGAACAGAAAAACATCAACAATAATGATGATATATTGAATAACATGTGAGTTCATGTAGCAAATAACTTTGCATGAAAACATCACTTCATTAACATTCACAATCTCATGACTCTTGATTCTTTGCATCAGCTGTACAAAGAATGAATTATGCAACTGATGAAATATATAAAGAATTTGAATAATAAGTTATTAAAAGAAAATCTTGATCGAAAACGAAAGTGAGAAAATCAAATAATTATGAAAAATCTCTTAAGTTTAAATTAATTGAATCATAAATTTCAACTTGTATCAGAATACTCAGATTTGAAGATGTTTAAGCATTATAGTATCATTAAGCAATGAAGTAATAATGAACAGAAGAACATAACGTGTCAGATTATATTCATTATAGCTTCAATGTTTATAACATATCAATTGATTGCAATGCATTGTGCTTGTGCTATTATTGACTTTATTGTAATAGCTCGCTATGCTTTTTATGACATGAAATTCTTGAAGTATCTTGATCATGCACTTTATTGCATTAACAAACTCAAAGATGTTTTTAAAGACTTACGCTTAAAGATTTCTTATAGAAAGACTGTAGATAAGAATGATGATGATAGCGTTGATTTGAAGAAGTGATATTTCAATTTTTCTAAGTTTCATGTTATATCACATTATAAAGAGCTTATTGAGCTTTATGAAAGCATTGAAGATTTCAACATCAAGCATTTTGAAGCAATATATAAGTACTTAGTAAAGTGCTTCTATCAACTCATGAACAAAAGAGAGAATTTTGAAATTTAAATTATGCAATACAACACTTGATTAATTAACATGTTGATTCTTAAAAATGAAATAAGACATCAAAAATTTAGAAAGATATTGACTGTGAAAGATAGATTGCAAGTGCAAGTTATTACTTTAAGCGAACACATTAAGTTGAACAAGCTGAACTGTTTACTCACTTCATACAAGCAATTTCGCATGAAGACTACTGAATTATCAACAAAATTGAAAACATGATGACATGCAGTGAGTGTTATAAAACACATGAAAATCGATAATCTTGTAAACTGTCTGACTGTTTTCATTAAAGAGAATTGAAATAAAACAGATGATCTTTGCAGAAGTGATACACAAGTGAATACTTGAAAGAACAACTCAGTCTGAGCTGAAAAGTACTTCATCATGTTATCAACTTTCTTGATCACATGAAAGTGTATCAACAAAGATGCTGATGATCTCGAAAAATTGAAAAAGAAATATGTTCGCTGTTCATCAAGCTGACAGAGTTGAGATTATTGATGATGAGATTATGTATAAGTGCAGAAACATCAAGATGAACAACATCAAGTGATGATGTTAAAATCATTAATAATAATAATAATAAGTTTATACATTCTTGTGACATCGATTAAATTGACTCATGAGAAACTTTATGCTATGTGTGTTAAGTGAACAAAACTCTCTGAGACAGAAAATCACTCGCTATTTATACAACTGCTTCACGCAGTTGAAACAACAAGATTAAAACTATGTATCAAATTTGTTCACGTTGATCACACATTAAAGAATGAATGTTCTAGTCACTTTAAATTGCTTCAAAAGCTTCATTTTCATCATTATTCTCATTGCTGCTTTGAAATCTTTCGTGATCGCGACGATTATTTGATAGTTCAAGAAGTTAACATTGCGTAGCATTCTCAATTGCAAATGCGTTCAGTTCAAGCAATGCATGAGTACATGCTTTGCTGTTTGATGACTTTGTTTGCAGTTGCATTGCAAGCTATTCATGTTTGAAACATTTCTTGAGTGCAGATAAACATTAAAATTTATGCGTTCAATTCTGATGTAAGTTATGAGAATGCTTTCAATCTTCTGAAAATCATCATGCATCTTCATCATCTTGTTGAATAAATAAGATCTTTGTGCTGAAATTGCATTAACATCTGTGATGTGTTTCTTGTATTTTTCTTATCATTACTCTTATTGATCTTTATGATATAATGTTATTGCAATGCTATTACTTATTGAGATTATTGTAGAAGAGTTGAATCATCTGCATTTAAACTGCATTCTTACATCTTCTTGAATAAATATATTCAGAAGCATTATTTTCTTGATGACAGAGAAGTGAAAAATGAGACGATTAATTTTCATCAGTTGAACATGTATGAGTTTGCATGCTCATTTAGTGTCTTGCGTTCTGTTATCAATTCAACTGCGTAATGTGACTTTATTTTGTAGCATGTTCAAATAAACATGCAGCAAACTTATGTACATTTCGATCTTTAACATTTCAATGCTTACTCTTTTGAACACTTTTGCAACATGATGTATAGTTTGATTTTGCAAAGTTTCTAGTCTGCATTTCTTATCTGACAGTTTTTTCTTTTTATCACGCTGATGTCAAATTGATGCTTCAAATGCAATTTCTGATCTCATTACAGTTGAGTACACTTGTCTCACTTTTGTAAAGATTGTTTCTCATGTGAAGACTTTTAAATGACTAAGCGCAAGCATTCTTGTGACGTGACTTACTTCTATCTATTGAAGATGCGCGTCTCATCACAGTGTTATGTTCAGTTGAATCTTTAAAACTTGCACGTCTGACTTTGACTTAATTATTAAACTTTCTATTTATATGCTAGTCATCATGTCAAATTTTCTTAATTTTCTAGTGAAATGTGTAAGCTCATATTTTTCTGATGCAAACGTTGTGTCATGAATTCAAGCTCACTTCATGCAAACATCATATATCTTGCTCAGTGTTTTGCAAATTTCTTCAATAAATCTGTCATAAACTAGAATGTTGATATCATTTACAAAGTTGAGCACTTTAATTTTGATTCTCAATGTTTCACATTTTTTAAATAGACTTGCGTTGAAAAATAGAAAAAGAATCAATGAAATAAAAGATTCTTGAAATATGTCTGCATTTATCTTGCACATAATGCTCATTTGCTCATTGAATATCAGTAATGTTTCTCTGTTCTTTAGAAAGCTGCATGCTCATTTAACTATGTAGCTTGACATTCTTCTCATTTTCAGCGTATGCAGCAGTCTAATGTGCAAGACTCAATCAAATGCTTCAATGACATTTAAACTTAGCATGAAGATTACGTACTTGATTTCACAGTCTCACATGATGTGAACTTAATCTACTAGTAGATTTAACATCAAGATCATGAATCATTTGCATCTCATCTTTATTTGAGCATTCAAAAGCATGTGATGAGTTTCAGTTATGTCATTTAATCTTTTGATCATAATTGACTCTAAAGCTTTGTTCATAATATCAAGCAGAGCAATGAGTTGATATGTTTTCAAGTTAATGTAATCACTTTTCTTTGATTTGCATAGCATTATTGTTTGAGTATTTTTGAACTGCTTCAAATGATATTTGTGTATCATGCATGCATTGAATAAACTCATCAGCACTGAGATCAGTTCTGTGAGATTTGCTTGAAGTGCTTTGTTTGAAATTTCAGAAACATTTGATGCTTTGTTTGCTTTTACTCATCTGATTGCTCTCTTCATTTCATTCTTTGAAATGTGTGAATTTGATGATACTGTTAAAGATATGAATGAATCTGAAATGTCATTGACATCTGCTTGTGAGAGTGAAGAAAAGAATTTCTCTCGCAGCATCTCGATTTTTTCTTCAAACATTGTTATCATGTGATCAGTATCATCTTATTTCAGTGACGAAAACTGAGAAAGCTTTTTAGATAGCTGACTTTCAATTCTAGCTCATTTTGCAAAGCATCATATTAATTTCAATGCATTACTTAACTCATGCATCTGTGATTTGAAGTGTGCACATTTTGTTTGTCTGATGATTTTGTTTTTGTAATCATTATGTTTCAAATATTCGTTTCATGTCTTTAATGTATCTTGCATTTTTCATATGATTTGCAATCATCTTGATTTTTTTACTACTTTGAAGCAGCTCTGATTTCAGAAGTCTCTTACTTAATTTAATGATTTTGCTCAAAGAGTAGATTTCTCAATGATTTCTTGTAATACTCTAATGATCTTTGTCACTCTGTCATTCATTTCAGCTTTGCTGTTCAGAGAGTAATCTGACAAAAGATGTATTCACAGATAAGCATTCAATGTTTCTGTGTTCATTTTTTTTCAGAGTTGACGAGTTGAAGACTGCACTGAGATTGTTTGTAGATTTAACTCTGTGACAATCGAAAAATGATCTGATTTCTGATGTAAATCAATTCATACTTCGCACTTGCATGTCATAGACTGTATTTTCTCGCTGCTAAAGACTAAATCTATCATCGTAAATTGATTGTAAGTTTTGCAAGTGATTATGTTTGATTTCAGCAGTAGTTTCAATCTTGTATTTGTAATGATGTTTAGTAGAATATTGATCATCATATGTTGAATGAAGCATCTTCACTTCTCTCAATGTGAATGATGTAGATTGAAGTTTTTTACAACTAGTTATTCATAATTATTCTTAAGTAGTTCATTCAAGCGAGAAATAGTTGAAAGTCTCTCTGTAAATGTAATGAATAGTGAGTTTAAATTATAAATGTTTAAAAGTCTTAACATCTGCATTTTATCATCTGTGTTGCAAGTTAATATTTTGATTAAGCAAATGTCTGACTTAGCTGTTTCTACTGTTCACTGATTGAGTCTTAAGTATTTATTAACATATATGCATGTTCTTGACTGAGATGATGAGTTTTTCACTAAATGAAAGAAGTTGTGAGCTGAACTAAATGATTGCAAATCATTAATGTTGCATTCTTGCTTTTGTATGATTACTATGTCAAATTTGCGAACTTCTCTATTGATCAAGAATGATTCTTGAATCTTTAATAACTTTTCGATGTTATACTGTAAAATTCATAGAAAGAATTGTTTTGTCATAAAGTTATTTATAACTGTTGTTGACTCTGCGCTGAAAAGACTCTTTGTATGCTTTCAATCACTGAGAGTCTTTCATGCTTTCTGATTGAGTATTTCTGAGTTTGCTCAGATGTTGTCTCATTTAAGTCATTAGTTACATATGAGAAGAGATTAATTCATCTCTTCTTGACTTCTATCATCTGTCATGTTGATTCAACGTTTCGATTACGTGTTTTCAACATGATGCTTGCTGAGCTTGAAGAGTTCGTTGAATCTATGAAGTCTGTTGAACTCAACGTATTCATTGAGCTTAAAGAGTTCAGAAACAGCGAGAGAAATGTACAATTATATTTTGATGCTTTTGAATATTTAATCGATCTGTTTCTGTAGATTTCGGATGTCTGTTTCATCTGCTGTCATCATTTGAAACAGATGCGTCTTCAGAGTTCATGATCTTCGTTGCAGTTGATGCAACATCTTTTATTCAAAGATATCATGCACTTTTTAATGTGATGTTTGTTTATGCATTTAGCACAGCGTTGTTTCTTCTTGCAGAATTTGATCATATGATCAAATTTGAAGCATCTGTAACATTAAGTAATGCAACAATTCTTTTTAAACAGTTTGCATAAGCATTCTTGATATGAATCTAACATGCTCTCATTCATTAATTGATTCATCATTGCTTTGATTGTGATCTTTATGATGAGCGATGAGTAAGTCTTTTTACTTTTAACTACTTTCTTGAGTCAGACTATTCTTAAAATCTTTAGATTTTCATGAAGTCTTATGTTGTCTTTTATCAATCTTTTAATGATTACTTTCTGATTGCTTGTGTCTATTGTGATGTGTATTTCATGTGCTAGCACAACGAATATTCAACGCATTATACGCGTCAAGTTCATGATTTCTTTTGCTCATGTTTGAGATCTTTTCAGATTTGCTTGAGCTTCTGAACTCACTGCATGAAGTGTGATGTCTTCACTTTCAAGCTTGTAAAGAAACATGATTAAATTTCTTTGAATTGTTGACATGTTTGTAATTTCTTGAAGAATCTGTTCAATAAATTTCTTTTATATCTTTTATATTTTCTTTCTTTTTGCTATCTTCATCATGACTTCTCATTTCTTACAAAGTGATGATAATTCATCTTTGAAATGTTACTTTCTCATTGTTACTTCTTCTCTTGTCACATTTACTTATGACGTGATTTTCAATGAAAAGTGTATGCTATCTTATGTTTGCATGCTATCTTATGTTTGTAACTGCTTGTTAAGCAATTGTATGAATGTCTTCAGTTTCTGTACATTCTTTGCAATGAATACATTCTGATTCTCATTGTTTTTTTCTTCTGAATCATTTTAAAAACGTTGCACTATTGAAAATATGTTGTATACGTTGCATGCAATATACATAAAACATAATCTCTATGCTGATTTTCTTCTTAGACTCAAGAGATTACTTAAAGAGTTTTCTTATGACAGATTCACAGTTCAAGAAAAATGAAATCTTTCACTGCTCAGATTTCAACAGTTTACTTCTTAAGCATAAGTTGCAAACGTTTTGTATGTGATATGCATGTGTATCACAGTCGATTTCTTCTTTAATCACATCAACATGCACTACTGTTTTCTCAAGTTATATAAATAATGGTTTTAATTAAAGACTGACTTTATCATCAAGACATTTAAGAGTCAAAGTTCAGTGAAGAAATGAAATTCTTAAAATCGATAATCATTGTCATTGTATATCATGTCTTGCAGACACTCACTTCGCTTGTAAAGTGTGCAACTCATCTGTTTTACATTATCTATAAAGATCTTTCTCATGCAAATCAATCATGTTTTGTAAAAATGTTCATATGTTACACTTTTAATCAGACAGCGTAGTTTGATCATTCTTTATTAACTTGCTTGTATCTCTCTTCTTTTAATGAAGTCTTCTCATCAACATATTATTTACATATAAAATGTCTGTATCTAAACATCTGTTAAATGATATTAATGAGACTTTCAAGTTTATTTATGTCAAACTTAATGAAACTTGTGAGTTGCTTATATCGTAGTAACAAATACGCAGTCTTAACAAGATTTATACATAGTTAGCAGAAAAATTTAAAGAATGTTCATGATTCAAGTTCTTTCTACTAATCATTTTCAACAGATTAAACATGAGAATGTTTTATCTCAGTTCTTATCATCATGATGACAAGATGTTGAATCAAATGATTTTTATAAGCGATTTTTCTTGTAGTTTTGCATTTTATTTAACTTTCTCATTTGCATGCAAATTGCTTTGTAACATGTGCATTGAAATTATCAAAGTTTGTGCAATCGCGAAAACTTTGTATGTGATCAATGCACAGCGCTTCATCATCATGCAGCATCTCAATGTCATTCAAACTTTTGATAATTTTTAGACTTTACTATAGCTAAATAGTAAATTCATAGTCAGCATCATGTACAGATGAGTTTCATCGCTGATCATTAAAATCATTAAATGAAAAAATATTTGATCATTTGAATTTGATTGTGACAGTCTTGAATCACAAGAGACTAAACTCAAATAAATCAAGCGTTTATACTGAGATTTTGATCAAACATTTCAGAAAACAATATCAAGAACTTTTGCATGAGATTCATGACATGATTGAGATGAAGAAACTTTTTTTTTAATTCTTACTCAATTCAACACTCATTATGAGTCTATGCAAGATTCTATATACTGTAGCGAGCGCAGCGCTAGCGCAGCGCTTTTTTCGCATCAAAAATCGCTTCTTTCTGCATTCTATATTATAACTGTTTTCAATGCAAAAACTCTATGAATCTATTTCTTCTTTATTTTCTCTCTCTTTCATTTGATTCTTCAATGATGTCACAGCTTGAAATTTATTTAATATGCTCGTTGAGAGTATCATTTGAATGATTGTTGTCGCTGCGCTCATGATTTCTAAGAGCTTTCTCAAGTTCGTGATGTTTTCTTCTCATTGCATTGCTTTTCATTCTACTTTTCATCTGAAACATGTTAATAAAATGTGCTTGATTAACATTCAATCTTTGTTGCACTTGCACATTGTTGTAACAACATTGAATATTCATCTCTCATGTAGAAATTGATTGAAGTCAATTTTTCTCATGCATAGCTGCGTCAATAATACGCTGTGAGACTTCACATGATTCTTGTACAGTCACAAATGTCAATGTATCATCTCTGATGTCAAATATTGAAAATAAGCTACGTTGAATCTCTCTTTTCAAACTATTCTTCATGTTTATCTGATCTATTTCTGTATGAGCATCAATCTTGTCATCATTTCAATGCATTGATGCTCAGTTAATGATAGAAACAAATTATGTGCATCGTCAATCATTTTGTTCATCACTTCATTTTCAAGTACTTTTGCATGTCTCATCATTCAATGTAACTTCAGCATGACTTCTTAAAATTGAATGCTCTCATGCATGATCT
>JAABUP010011238.1_pt1 | contig 10261 bp, 10 predicted proteins | sample 5559201 | NCBI WGS metagenome assembly JAABUP01 (sample SAMN10711887, study PRJNA513373) | rock metagenome | isolation source: Antarctica rocks | place: Antarctica | reverse complement strand
AATGTGCAGCGGATGTGGCTCTGACTGAGGTGTGAACAGATCCTGTGGTCACGCCTTTGCTGTGGACAGATGATATGCTCGGGTGCGCGACTTGGACGCGCGCTCTTGGGGCCAGGGCATGGAGTCTGCCGTAATGTTTGGAGTGCATTGTCTGATTGCATCCCGGTGGGGTTGGTCTTGATCGAACGCCGGAGACCCCACAGCTAGCGTGAGTTAATGGATCGCGTTCTTCATACGGTGCCGGCGCTCCGCGCGAGCTCTCCCCGGTGCTGCGCGCTCGCGCTGACAGAGGGGGCACTGCGCCGCGCGCAGCCGTGTGCACGCACCTGGGCTGCGTCGTGCCGTTCAACACGGTGCGCGGCCCGCACCCAGAGGCCTGTCGCGCCCCAGAGGCCTGACCTTTCACTGCATAGATAGTCCCGCCACTGCTACCGCAGCGCGGCGGCGTGCGAGGCAGCCTGTGCTGTGCTTGCAGCGTGCAGCTGCAAGCACTGAGCATGTGGCAGCAGACCCGGCCCCGCCTCGGTGCACACGCTAGAGTGCGGCGCTGCGGTACTGGCAGACGCGCGGCCCCTGCAGCAGTCTGATTGCTGACAAAGCGGGGCGGGGGTGTATGGCAAGGCCCGCCTCGAGAAGGCCACGGCTGCCACTGGCGCATATGAGGCAGACCTGCATCACTAGCGGGGCGCGGGTGGTCGCAGGCGTGAGCACATGGCTGTCACCGACGCGCGGGAGGCAGGCCTGCATCACGGGCGGGGCGCGCGCGGGCGCAGGCGGAGAACAAGTTCATGTGCCCGTGCCACGGCTCGCAGTACAACAACCAGGGCAAGGTCGTGCGCGGGCCGGCGCCGCTGGTGCGGTCCCGCGGCCCGCGCGCCCTGCCGGCAACTGGCTGGACCGAAGGACGCTGCATCGCCTCACCAGGTTGTGGAGATGTGCGTGCGCGAATGCGCGCTGCGCGTGCCTGAAGGAAGCCGTTTAGAGCCTCGCCACACCAGGTTATGGTTATGCGCAAGTGCAAACGCGCGTGCCGTGTTCGCCCAAGGCGCGCGTGGCCGCGTGCGTGGCCGCGGGGCCTCACGGGGCCTGTATGGCCGCGCAGTCGCTGGCGCTGGCGCACGCCGACGTGACCGACAACACCGTCTTCTTCTCGCCCTGGTGCGCCCTGATAGGGTGTCAAAGGGTGTATACCTTGACAGGGTTTCAGAGGGTATCTGCCTGAAGTAGCCCGGCGCGCTGTGCGCCTGCGGCAGCCTCGGCGCCTGCACCACAGGGGAGAGCCGGTCTGTCGTTGTGCTCAGCTCGTCAAGCGAGAGGGCGAACGGGCTGGGGTTGGGGCTGGGGCCGCGCGCGGCGGCGTCAGGACGGGGCAGGTCATGCGCTGGTGGCTGGAGTCTGCGCGAAGCGTACCGGAAGTCGAGGGGTGCTTGCTATGCAGGTGCAGGCACAGGAAAGGGCTGAAGAGTCTGGGCTGGCGGCTGAACGGCGGGGGCGCCGCGCGCGCAGGACGGAGACCGATTTCCGCACCGGCCAGGAGCCGTGGTGGAAGTAGGCTGGCTGTGCTTCCCGGGACGCCGGGCGCCGCGCTCGCTGGACGCTGGTGCGGGGTGTCGGCCGCGGGGGCTCGGGCACACCCGCAGCGACGTCTGCACTCCAGGACTCACAGATGCATTGAGCCTTGCCATGCCGCTGCGCGGGTGACGGGCATGCGGCACACGGCCGGCGCGTGTTGCACACCATGTTTCCGCGGACGGGCTATGAGGGACGCTGTGCATGTAGACAAACGCTTGTAACTTGCGGAATTTAAGCGGCATCGAAGTGCACAACAACAGTGACTAGGTAGCAGCAACACACGCACAGGAGCGACATGGGACCCTGGGGCCGCGTCATGAACTGCTAGCATCCTATCCAATGACGTGCTCGACGCACAAGCCACAACCGGATCGCGCGCAGCAGCAGGCTGACCGACGCGCGCCGCCTGCGGCACCGGCGCGCGCGCGCGAGAAGCGCGGCCGAGCCGCGGCGCTCTTGCGAGGCTGCCGCTAGCTGGCGGCGGGCGCTGCGCGGCAGCGCGCGCAGCCCTGCGCCTAGTCGACCAGGCCCTGCGCGCGCAGCCGCTCGAGCGCCAGGAAGCAGGTGACCACGCTGGGCAGCAGCATGTCGCCGCCGGCCATGAGCGCCGCCAGCTCCGGCAGGCCCAAGCGGTGCACCTCGATGAGCTCCTCCGCGTCGCGCGCGCCCGGCGCGCCGTCTGCCTGCGCGCGCGCCGCCCCTGCGTCTCGCCCCGGCCGCGCCCAGGGCGGCATGGGCGCCCAGCCGCGCCGCCTGCTCGCGCCGTCCGCCTCAGGTCGCGTCTGAGTGCTGAAGAGTGCTGCACACGCCCTGACCTCTTCTACACCTGCACAGCCCATCTGGGGCCCCATCCACTTCGGAATGCTTAGCGCTGCACCGGCCGGCCCTGCCAATGCAGAGGCAGGGCGTAGAGCAGTTAGGGCTCTCCTCAGCCTCAGCCCGGCCCGCGCGCTCCACGGGCAGCTGCTCAGCGCTCGAGGGAGGAGGGGGCGCGAGGGCGCGCCTCGGGGCCGATGCAGAGGAAGGGCGTGAAGCGGTTGGGGCTCCACTTGACCTCCGCCAGGCCCGCGTGCCCCGGCGGCAGCAGGCGCTGCCAGGCGCCGCCGGCCAGGCGCGCCTCCTCCGAGAGCTCCGCGCGCGCACACGCCTCGCGGTCGCCGTGCCGCCGGGGGTCGAAGCCGCCCGTCGGCAGCACGAACATCATCGCGTTGGGGCCCTGGCAGTGCTCGCGCAGCAGCGTCACCTGCGGGGCCCCCCGTGCCGCAGCGTCACCTGGGGTCTCCCAGTCACCTGGGGGCTCCCCATGCGCTGCAGCGCCACCTGCGGCCCTCCCCGCGCGCAGCAGCGTCGCCCGAAGGCCCCCCCCATGCGCAGCAGCGTCACCTGCGGGTCCCCCACGTTCGATGCCTCACAGTTCTGGTGAGCCGGAGGTGCCCCATACGCATATGTTGGCTCCACTAGCGCGCTGAAGCGGCTAGTGGAGGGTCGGTTCACAGGAGTGAGCTTGAGCCTCCACGCTGCGCCGGCGCCGGGCTGCCGGCGCGGCGGCCGTGGCGCCGGCCACAGCAGGCGCCCGTGCGCTGCAACAAACACTCACCGTCTGGGGCCCTGGCATCTACGCGCACACCAGCGTCATGTGGCGTGCATGCAGAGCTGCTGCTGCCCCCCTCAAACCCCCTCGAAAGTCAATCAGAGCGCGATGCGCAGCTCTGCATGAGCCGCGCGAGGGCGCGCCTCGCCGCCGCGCCGGCCGCCCGGCGCCGGATGGAACGGGAAGGTTACGCAGAAGTGGAAGTCGGCCTGCGGGTGGCCGACGATGTCGTAATCATGCTCCACCTCCTGAGCGCGCGCGGGCGCAACAGCCCTTGCGCTGATGGCCTTGCGGCAGTCGCTGCAGAGCGAGTGCCCTTGCAGCATTTGTCGCAGAGCGCATGCCCTTGCAGCAGAGCGCATGCAGCAGCTGGCATTTCGCTGCTGCATGCGGCGCGCGGACGCCTGGCGTGGCGGCGAGCGTGCTTGCAGGAGCCAGTGCAGCCAGCAGAGCAGCCCGCCAGTGCACGAGCAGCCCGGCGCGCGCGCGGAGCGTGTTTGTATATAACTTGATTGCGCCGCGCACGCCCTGCGCTGCGGCGGTTGCCACGCCTGCCAGGCTGGGTGCAAGGTCCGCTGGACAAGAAGGCGCATGCCGGCGTGAGCGCACCGGCCGCGCGCCCGTGGCGGGGAAGCGGATGCGCCGGTTGAACAAGGTCAGGTAGCGCTGGTGCACGACCGTCTCGCTGACCACCGGAAAGTCCAGCGCCTCATAGCGCGCGCCTGCGCCCCGGTCGCGGCGCTCATGCAGGCTGGCTCCACGCAGGCAAGTTGCACAGTCTCTTCACGGCAAGCACAAGCGGGCGACCTGCAGGCGCCTCCGCCTTGGCGCGCTCAGCGCCTGCGCCGGCCAGGTTGGCCGACTGCCCGGCACTGCAGCGCACGCCCAGCCTGTGAGTGCCCAGGAGGTGGAGCGGCCGCGGTTGGCACAGGCACCGTGCTGGCCAGCCGCTCATTAGCAGGTGCAGCAGAGGCGCCGGGCCGCAGGATCGGCCTCGCCAGCTCCATCTCGGCTCTGCTTCCCAACACCCTAGTTGCAAGCCCCGGCACGTGCCGGGTGACAGGAGATGGCCCAGCACGTGTGGCTGCGTGCCGAGGTGTTATTTGCCGATGGTGCGCTAGCCGCCCATGAACAAGTTCTCGCCCCGGAACCGCAGGCCCTCGTGCGAGATTGCCGGCAGCGATATGGGCGTGGGCGAGCCAGCCGAGGACGCCAAGTCTGGCCCCAAGGCGCCGCTGGTGTCCGAGATGACGCGCCGGTACAAGGTGCGGCCGCCCGCCCGCGCTGCGCGCGCTGTGCCACAGATTCATGGCATGTCATGTGCATCACCTGCCTCCCCGGGCGCGCGCAGGTGCGCTTCGAGGACGACGAGCACTCCCTGTCCTTCTCCACGGTCGGCGGCTGGCTGCAGCGGAAGAAGGTCGGGTGCGGGCCCGCCCGCGGCTCAGCTTACATAAGCCATGGCCTCGCCGCGGCCGCGGCCCGCCTCGGCAAGGGTTGAGCCTCGCAGCCGGCGTGACCGGGCGGAGTGCCCGCAGGCTGGCCTCGCGGCGGCAGTCCTACAGCTGGCTGGACTGGCTGTGCGTGGTGCTGCCGATGATGCGCTGGGTGCGCACGTACAAGCTGCGGCAGTACCTGCTGGTGCGGAACCCCGCCAGCCGCCACGCTCGCGCCCGGCGGCCCTCCTGCACCCTGTTTGCGCTCGGGCGTCTGCGTTCGCTGGGCAACCTGGCCTGCCACGCAGAGCTCGTTCAAACAGCGCGCTGCCTCGTGTCGCGGGCAGCCGTGCACTGCGCTGATACACACGCAGAGCCTGCAGGCGGTGTCGCCTTGAGCCTGCCTGCCGAGCCTGCTCTGCAGCAACCTGAGGCGAGGTGGCTTGCGCACCTGCCACACGGTGCCAGACGGTCTGCTCTTCAGCTGCTCATGTTGCAGCCTCGTCACCAGGCCTGGCCGATTGCTCTGCGGTCCTGGCATTGTGAAGCCGGAGCGCTTTGAGCAGTCGCACCCGAGCGGCCACAGCCCCTGCAATCGCCAGCCTTCACCCCAACAGCTGCTGCCCCCTGCGGCGGCGTGCCTGGGTGCAGGGTAGGGCGTGTGGCAGGTGCTGCTGCGCCGCGCCTGCGCGGACCAGCTGCGCCGCTCCGGCCGCGCCCGCCTGCGGCGCGTGGCGCGCTGACGCGCGCGCGCGTGGCGGGCGCGCGCGCAGGCGGACGTGCTGGCGGGCATGTCGGTCGCGGCGCTGGTCGTGCCGCAGTCGATGTCGTACGCGCGCCTGGCCGGCCTGCCGTCCGTGATTGGCCTTTATGGCGCATTTGTGCCCGTGTTGTGCTACGCGGCGCTTGGCAGCTCGCGGCACCTGGCGCGCGCCCCGCGCCCCGCCCTGCATGCGCCCTGCGCCTTGCCCTGCACGCGCGAAGGCCCGACGCTACGCTTTCGTGCTGCGCCTGCGCTCACGGTTGCCTGTATCCATGCTGGTGTGGAGCGAGCAGCGATTTTGAGTGCCCCTGCTGTGATGCTGGCTTGCTGTCTTGCGTGCGGCCGCAGCACGCCTCCCAATGTGTGCAGCGTGAGACGTCCAAGGGGGTGGTTGCGGGGGAAAGTATAAGCCCGTATGCTGCAATGCACGCGGGAACATTTGCGGTTTAGGCGAAGCTGCAGAGAGCAGCGCGTTCAGGCACTGGGGTCTCCCACATAGAAGGCTCCGGCGCTGCTGTCTGCTGCTGATGCGGCATGCTATTGGGCGATCCGCCGGCGGCTGCGGCGCTGCTGGTGTGCGCGTGCCGTCGGGTGACAGACAGACTTATAACTGCGGCGCTGCAGCCCGCTGAGGCGGGCGCGCCGCGGCCGCGCGCAGGCGGTGGGGCCAGTCGCGGTGACCTCGCTGCTGCTGGGCGAGGGACTGCCGCGCGTCACCGGGCTGCCCGACCAGGGCAACCCGAACGAGCCGGCCGATCCTGAGATCCAGCGCCAGATCAATCACGCCGCCATCCAGGCGCGCCGCCTGCGCTGCCGCGCGCTGGCGCGCGGCTGCGGCCGGGGCCATGCTGCCTGGCCTGCAGCCGGCCGGCGGGGTTTGTGACATGGGCCGGGGCAGGCATGGAGGTACAGGCCGAGACAGGTGGGAGGACAGGTATGACAGGCGAAGGCGAGGGTGCCGGCGGGCGTGCGGAGTGAGCACAGGCTTGGCACGGCCACCGCTGCCTTGCATAGGCTATAGCGCCAAAGGTGGGCGCATGCGGCGTGTCGCGAGTATTGCGCGGACATTCAAACGGCCCCGTGGCAACTGCTGTTTGCCCGTTGCCTGGCTGCCCGCCTGAGCCTGGGGCAGTCGCTTGTAAGCTGGCGCAGCGCGCGCGCGCGGCAGGCGGCGCCCCATGGCAGGGCGTCCCAGCGTGGCCGAGGGGGTAGGGTTGCGGTCAGCAGGGTGAGGGTCTCGAGCGCTGATGTGGCTGACGCGCGCAGGTGGCCTTCCTGGCGGGCTGCCTGTACACGCTGGTGGGCTTCCTGCGGCTGGGCTGGGTGACCAATTTCCTGTCGCACTCGGTCATCGCCGGCTTCATGACCGGCGCGTCGGTCATCATTGGGCTGTCCCAGGCGCGCGCCGCCGTGCAGACGCCTGCTCTGGTCGTCCTGTGTGGTACCCTACCCTACTTGATACCCTGTGTGGGACCCTATGGTCTATATGCCGCGCGCCGTTGCCAGGGCACCCGCCGCTAAGGCTGGGGCCTGACACCTGCGCGCCCGGCCACTAAGCAGCAAGCAGCGAGCTTTTTACTTGAGATCAGGAAGCTGCTGCAGCTCAGCTACGTCCCGGGCCCCGGTGACAGCGTCCGCCGTTTTGCCGGCAAGGCAGCCGTGCTGAGCCTGGCGCGGCGGCGCGCAGTGCAAATCGATCCTCGGCTACGACTCGCGGCCCAACCCGCGCTCCACGCTCGCGCACCCGCTGCCGCCCATGCAGTTCCCGCGCCACGACCCGGTGCACCTGCAGCTGTACGACCTACTGGGCCCCGCCTGGCGGCCCTACTTCAGCTGGCGCGAGTTCCTGATGGGCGTCGTCTGGGTCGCCATCCTGCTCATCATGAAGGACATCGGCAAGCGCCACACCAAGTGCGCGCCCCCGCCCCGCCCGCCCCGCCCCGGGCCGCTACGCCGCCGCACGTGCGCAGCGAGGCGAGGCAGGCACGCCAGCTGGCGCCACCTGGGCGAGCGAGCCGTCATGCTACTGCTGCGCTGCCGCGCACTGTCCTTCTTGCGGTCCCTACAAGTATGCGCTTTGCAGACGTTCTCATTGTATATAATGGGGGTCTGGGTCAAGCGCAGACGGCCGTCCAATGCCCTCACGCCTGGGGCTAACCACGGGGGCATGCACTGCCGCTGGCACCCCGCCTTGTGCCCGGTGCTGCCAGTCAGCCTCATCACTGGCTGCGCAGGCGCTTCGGGTGGGTGCGCGCGATCGGGCCGCTGACGGTGACCATCCTGTCCATCGCGCTTGTGTCCATCTTCCGGCTGTACAATGCGCCGCACCGCATCAAGATCGTCGGCTCCATCCCGCAGGTGGGCCCGCCTGCCTGTGCTGCCGCCTGTGCTGCGCACACTGCCGGTGAGCGTGAGCCACTCCCTTGGGGGAGTGGCTCTGTGCAGGACAAAGGGGGGCCAGCCGCAGCAGCATGGTGGCGTGGTTGCCCTGGGCTTGGTGAGCAACAAGCTGTGCGCTCCATGCGTGCTCGAGCTTCAGATTGGCATGGAGGCTTGCTCATGTAGGCTGTACATGGAATACGCCGTTGACAGCGCCGCCGCGCCCGGGCGCCGCGCGCAGGGCCTGCCCAAGGAGACGGTGACCTGGTGGTTCCCGATGCCGGAGAATTTCTCGCGCATCGCACTGCTTGCGATCGTCATCTGCCTCATCGACGTGCTAGAGTCCATCTCCATCGCCAAGGCGCTCGCGTACAAGAACCACTACGAGCTCAAGTGCGCCGCACGCGCGGCGGCGCACACGCGCGCATGGGTGTTGTGCTGGCCGGAGCAGGGGCTGCCGAGGTTGCCGCATGCCCCCAGCCCTTGCACAGCATGCTGGGGCTGCTTTGGTCCCATCATAGAAATATCTTCCTGCATCCGCTGGGTGCGGAGCGCATTTCTGTCTGCCCCATGCACCCCGCCCGGCCTGACGCGGGGCCGAGATCGTCAGAGGCCTGGCTTAAACCTGCGTGCAACCCCGACTGCCGCCCACGCGCGCGTGCGGGCGCCGCGCAGCCCGACGCAGGAGCTGCAGGGCCTGGGCATCGCCAACCTGATGGGCGCCGCGTTCAACTGCTACACCACCACTGGCTCCTTCTCGCGCTCGGCAGTCATGGACTCGGTTGGCGCGTGCACGCAGCTGGCGGGCATCATCTCCGGTGCGCCCCAGGGTGTACCCTACCCTACCCTGAGTGCAGGCGGGCCAGCCAGGGGTTGCGCGCGCTCGCCATTTGCCGGCGCTTGCCACGCATGGCGAGCATGGCGGGAGTTCGAAGCAATTTGGAAACTAAGAAGATGCACAGGATCCCGCGCTCAGGCTCCCTGCTCCCCGGACCGACTAGCTCTTGCGTGCCGCGCTGAAAGCAGCACCAGATGTATTTCTCCGGTGGCTGAGACCAGCACAAAATGAGTGCTATGTGCGGGGAGGAGGTTGTGATACGCTGTGCCTGGCGCCCTCCGCCCGTGCACCACCTACGTTCCTGCGCGTGCAGGGCTCATCGTGATGGTGGTGCTGCTCTGCCTGACCCCGCTCTTCCGGAACATGCCCCAGAACGCGCAGGCGGCCATCATCATCTCTGCGGTCGCCGGCCTGTTCAACTACTCCGAGGCGATCTTCCTGTGGCGGGTGCGCCGCCGCCGCCCTGCATGTGGCCCAGGCGCATGGCCAGGTTTGCATGCTGCGCTGTTCACTCGACATCCTGCTTGCGTGCTAGTGACAGGGCGTGCGACGGACGTGCCATGTGTCTGAAGTCTGCCAAAGATGCTGCCTTGTTGGCACAGTCCTTGCTTGCTGCATCCCTGTTGAGGTCTTCGCTGGCTGCATCCCAGTCGCCGCGGTGGTGAGTGCTGCATATCTGCAGGCACACTGCACCGCATGTGCACTCGCTGTGGTGTGTCCCGCGGTCGCGCCACCACAGGACATACAGGAGCTCTTCACACAACGTGGTTCCTAAGCTTCCCGCGGCGCGCAGGTGAACAAGTTTGACCTGGCCGTGTTCCTGGCGGCGGCGGTGTCGGTCATGTTTGCGGGCGTGGAGATCGGGCTGGCCGTCTCCATCGGCCTCAGCATCGCGCTCGCGCTGTGGAAGAGCGCCTTCCCGCACACCGCGGTGCTGGGCCGGCTGCCGGACACCACCGTGTACCGGTGCGCGGCGGGCCCCAGAGCGCTTGTCAGGCCTCTGGCATGACGGCACGGCGCACACCTTGAGTGTTCCGACGAGGGGCCCTGGCTGCCGACGGCATGGTGCAGTCACACCCATCCTTTGCAGGAGCTTTAAATGCGCAGCGGAGGAGAAGCAGTGGCACTCAAGCCACCCGCTCTATGCGTCCGGCCACCTCCTGAGCAAGGGTAATCTGCTTCTTGGGTGGCGCAGCGCAGCAGGCCTGCGTTCAAGCCTGGCCTGGCGCGCGGCCTAATGTCTCTGCCGAGGAACGGGGGCATTGTGATGCGAAGCAGTTGCCCAGAGGCTGGTGGGGCGGATGCCCTACCCTAATCCTAGTAGGGTGGTGCAAAGCTTTGGCCTGATGAGTAACCCGCATGGGCCCCGCAGGAACAAGAAGTAGTGCCTGGAGGCGAGCGAGGTTGATGCCCGACACTGACCCTGGCGCTTAGCCCTAGGGTCTGACCCGCCACGCAGCCCCGCAGGAATCTTAAGCAGGACCCGGAGGCCAGCGAGGTACACACCCAATAGTTACCTTGATGCTCGACCCTAAGGGTTTGACCCGCCGCGCGTCCCGCAGGAACGTGAAGCAGTACCCGGAGGCCAGCGAGGTGGACGGCCTGCTGCTGCTGCGCATCGATGCGCCGCTGTACTTTGCCAACGTCAACCCGGTGCGCGACGCGCTGCACAAGTACGAGCA
>JAABUP010011237.1_pt1 | contig 10262 bp, 15 predicted proteins | sample 5559201 | NCBI WGS metagenome assembly JAABUP01 (sample SAMN10711887, study PRJNA513373) | rock metagenome | isolation source: Antarctica rocks | place: Antarctica | reverse complement strand
TGTTGGTCGAGATGTTTGGATCTCGAACATCAGTTCAAATCTAGTGATCCTGGTCCTTCTTATATCTACGAGGGATTGTCGATGCACAAGGCTTGCCAGTTGGCGCGCGTGCTAACCCCGCAAAAGACCTCTGTGGGGGAGCTGGGGAAGTAGGGCCAGTGATCTCGAAGTAGTCCGTCTCGTAGAGCCCGGACTCCGGACGACAGATTGGACGGACGAACTAGTGTTGGAAGCCAGGACTCGTCCATGAGAACACTGTGTCGGACCGAGTTGATCGGGTCCCACGCATCTCCAAACCAGTCGTTCTGGCGGCTTTTAAGGCTGGTGGGGCGCAAAAGAATCTTTGTGTGACCAAGTGGATCAGGTCCCACTTGAAAAAGATGTCTTTCCTTGCCCGACCATCGCTTAAGATCCAGAGTGTAAGGGAGGTATATCAATACATCAGAATCAACATTTCACTCGCGTGATTCCGTTGCAATATGCCACCAAGCTTCAATCCGACCTACACCACCGTCGAGACGGACGGTGCGAAGCTGCGCGTTTGGTATCAAGGCTTTGGTATCAAGGCTTTGGTCCACTCCTTATTCTTATCCCCGGCGGAGGAGGAGACGGAGAGGCCTTCAATGGAGTGATACCCGGTCTGAGCGAGCACTATACTGTCACGGCTTATGACCGTCGAGGGAACTCAGGCAGCTCGGTGGCGAAGAAGACCGTCCTGAACCCCGCCCAGTCAGCGGCGGTGTCGTGGCTATCATCAAGTCCCTTGGATTCCAAAAAGCGTCGATTTTCGGGACCAGTGGAGGCGGCATCATTGCCTTCCAGCTGGGTGCGAGCTATCCCGAATATGTCGAGCACCTCATTGCGCACGAAGCCCCTACAACGGCGCTACTACCAGACAATACCGCGAGGCTGGATTTCTGCTTCGAGGTCTACGAGAAGTTCAAAGCAGACGGACCAATGGCAGCTTTTCAGCACTTCGGCTCTCAGATGGTCGGCATGCAAAATCCAAACTCCCGCTCGACTGGAGCAATGGTGAATGGCGACTTCTTTTTCGAGTATGAATTCATCGTCCTCACTATTTACACTCCCAACATGGCCAAGCTGCGCGATAATGGCGTCTCTGTCGCTGTGACTGCAGGAGAGGAGAGCGGGGACGCCTACTACGTGAGGACGACGTCTTATCAGGCGGAGATTCTTGGCTGCCGGCGGATCATGTGGCCGGGGCACCACGTCGTCTATCGAAGTGACCCGGCTGCATTTGTAGCGGCGCTGCATGAGACGCTGCTGAAATTGGAAGATAGCCGCAAATGAGTGCACATCAGAATGGAATAATTTGTGGCGTCCCTCTTCTGCAAACACGTCTTTACCGCCGTATCCGCATGCGCATCAGCGTCGTATCAATACACTCTCAATGCCGTTTACGGGTTGCCATACAGGGTCCGACTTCTGAAAAACTGCTCTCCACGAAGTTCAGCCAACATGGCCTTGTCCCGAGATTGTTGAGCTGGGCCGTCTGGGAGGTGCCAGATAGCCCGTGTTGAGGAACGAAGCTTGCTGCTTGTAATAGGCTTTCGCCATGCGGTGCATTTCGTATATGTTGATGAGGAGTGATGTTGCCATGGACAATTTCACGAATGATGCAGTCAAACAAGCACCCTCTTCCGTGTATGTGGTTGCGCCTTATGTCGTGTAATTCACTATGCCGTAAAATTCCTTGAAACCTAGCGTTAGTTGCCCATCAAATGCGCTACATCACCAATCAAGACAACGTTCTCCTATGGTGAAGACCATGTTTTGAGGGGACCTGTAACCAATAAAGGTCAGCGCTGTGCCTCAGGAATCATGTTGACCATACATTTGATCCTGCGAACATATTCTTTGTATGTGTATCGATCTCCTCAACATGGCTAATCGAAAGATCTCGATCATGGAAGAGCACTCAATTGAAGTCTTGACCAACCGTAATTGAATATGTGATGATATGAGTGATCCGACATCCAGACCTCTATAATCAGCTTTCAATCAATCCCCCAGGCCACAGGATTCTTTCAATTTTGGGCATATGGCACAATAGCTCGACATGCACAATCCCTAGTTGTTGGACGCGGCTTGACGTTAAGCAGAATGTGCTTTCGAACAACAGAATTGATCTGGGTGGGCTGCGCATTCAGGGCTATCCCCACATAGTGTATTGTGTTAGAGAATTTATTGGAGTCTGTAAGATATACCTGATCAGATTTCCGAATCATTGAGGTGCGAACACTCTTGTTTCGAGCTGCTGAGCATGGCAAACTGCACGTCTTATGTTCGCCTTCAGACGTGTCGGAGGTCGGGAAAAGCTTCTACCGAGCACTATATTCCGAACTACCCTTACAGACCTGCGTACAAATATGTGATACTCAAGATCCATCATGGCACCCGCAAAGCCAGATGCCCCTTCTCCCAGCACCGAGAATGGAGACCCGGGACCTCACCCATCTTTCATTCAAGTTGCGAAGCCTTACGTTTTCGAACAGAAGTTGCAGGAATGCATGACAGCAATCGGTGTCAACGAGGCAAAGGAGGATAATGTCAGACTCCAAGGAGTGACCTGGATCGACAACGTGAGGAAAGCGCTACAACTGTAGGTCCTACACAGGTGGCCAGGATAGAATGGCTCAACACTGACGAACCTTCAGACCAGTGCGCACCTACAATACAGCCGTCGTATACTACCATAAGTTTCGGCTGGTCCATGCCGACAACGAGTACAGCTTCATCGTGAGCCAGTCAGCTCCATGTTAAAGCGGGCAGTCGCTTACCATCAGCTAGGATGCCGCAGCAGCCGCTTTGTTCACGGCGTGCAAAATCGAGGACACCTTGAAGAAATCAAGGGAGATACTCTGCGCAGCCTACAACCTCAAGCTTTCACCTGCAGAGCAGCTGAGTACAGATGATGCAGTGTGACTTGTCTGCCAAGCTTGATGTAATCAGTAAGCTGACGACGAACTGTTCCAGATATTCGAAACTCATTCGAAGGCCATCATTGGCCTCGAGCGCCTCATGCTCGAAGCCTCAGGCTTTGACTTCCGTAATCGGTACCCGCAAAAGCTCTTGCTCAAGTTAGCGAAGATGTATGAAGTCGACAGAGAAACTGTGGGCAAGACGGCTTACAACATGTCTCTTGACCTTTACCGTACGTTTGCGCCGCTGAAGCAGACAACGCCGACTATGGCAATCGCATGTCTTGAGCTTTCCGGGAGAGTTTTGGAGTCGCACATAGAAGACCTGGAAGTTGGCAAGGGGTACAAGAAGTGGAAGACAACACGTGCGGAAGTCATGGGTAGGAGAAACATTCCTGACGACAATTGTCTGAGCCTTGGATGATTGTCATATCTCACATTGATATAGAAACGCTACTTGACCTTCTCGACCTCTATACTCATCACCGTGCTGCTACTATTGTTGGACTAGAACATCCACTAGAGAGATTCATCGATATTCGTATCACTCTCAACCAAGAGGCATCTGCCCAAAAATATCCTCGTTACACTCCATGGACGAAGAAGAGGACGATTGCCAATGGCGTCAAAACCGCCAATGGCACAAAAGACTTAAAGGATAGTCGAGACGACTCCAAGGACCGCAAATCGCCACCCGCGATGGGCACAAGTTCAGCCCCGGGCGCCAAAAGCAGGGTAGGCGAACGCGGACGTGACGGCACAGTGCGGTTCATGCTCGATCCCGAACGCGCCAGAGACGAGAAGAATCTGGTTGCAGAGTACTTCAAAGTCGAGGAGGAAGAGTACGAGGTGGAAGTCGAACGAGAGAGGAAGAAAATTTGAGCATATCTTGGAGCTCTGGATATTCTTTGGTATCTTATCTAATCAAGCTTTTAGGCAGGAATTCTATTGGGAAGAAGAGGGTGTTGGAAATAAAGAGAATGTGGACGTTTTGGGGATAGACTGCTCGGAGGAGTTTGTGCATCCAGACGGGAGAGGGCTGGTGCTTCAGGATCGAAGATAGCTTGGACGGAATGAGGGCCGTGTGTAAGTTTTTGGTCTAGTGTGTCTCTCAATGAGACTAACTTATCGTTGAACAGCGCAGAGGAGTTGACATGCTTCAGAATTGGGGTAGGGCTAGGGATTATTTAACGCGGCGCCGGAGAGACCCTCTGGCAAGCTTACTTGGCACGCAGCTTACCGGTCTATCTGTGGCATATGCTCTGAAAGCTCTCAATGTTCATTGGCGTTACATCGGAATGTGTCGCGGGGCTTAGGGTATCTGCTTGACTTTCTGAGAAGTCGGCGGTGCTCAATCTAAACCTTTAATTGCGCGGTCTTTTGACGCATCCGTGTTACGATTGTTCCACGTCCTTTCTCGGCCATATGCGATGAGCATTTCGACTACTGAAGGGTATATACAACACTCGAGCTCCGACTCTTTATCACATGCGGTAGGTGTACTGTAAGAAATGGCTGATCTCGGGATGTAAAGGAGGCGCGCTGTAAGAAATGTCACCGCCTTCGTATCTCGCTATTCAGACACCGAAGAACCTAGGTCGATGTCAGCGCTCCCCCAGCCTCGCATCTCATGGCACCCATCGATAAGGCAGGCTTACCTTCTCCGTCACCACCCCCTGATTGAACAAATACTTCGTCAACCCCTTCACAACCTCCATCTGCTCCTCGGGCGACAACCCGGTAATCGCTGTCTCAATCACGTTCCCCACCGAAGCCTTATACACCGCAATAAAGCTCTGATAATACATGAACGCAAAAAACCCCATGATGAACTGGCAATCCATGCGGTCGGTAATACCTCCGTGTCCGGGGATGGATTCGCCGAAATCTTTGACTTTGAAGGTGCGTTTGAGGCCAGAGGCGAAGAAACCGCCGAAGGGCGCGATGAGAGAGGCGAAGGTTGCGAAGACGAGGATGTGGAATTGCATGGGTGCGATGCGGAAGGTGCGGGGTAGGAGGAGTGGCGTCCAGGTGGGGAGGTGGTAGGTGTGCGGGAGGAAGACGGGGTTCGGGGTGCATTCGAGGCCGGTGAAGATGTTTGCGCCAAGGTCCTGTGTTTGGTAAGATTCACATCAATTAGGGGTTGTGGAGGGGTTATTTTACGTTGACGGGACAGATGAAGTATTTGTACCGCATTAGTACATTGGTCATGGCAAAGCCGAAGACAATGGTTAGGATCCATGCTCCGACGAAGCCTTCGACAGTCTTCTTGGGGGAGAGCTTGATGAGTTGTGTTCGGCCGAAGGTGATGCCGCAGATATAGGCGAAGATGTCGTTGGTGATGACAAGAGAGACTGGTAGGAAGAACCAGATCATGCCTTCGAAGATGTTGTTCATGATGAAGTGTGCTTGAACTACGATTAGGTAGAGAGCCATGTGTGTCCATGCGAATTGGGTGAATTGAAATCGGTAGTGGCCTTTTTGCAATGAACCGACGAAGAAGACAAAGCCTGGCTCGTTATCAGTTGTAAGCCTGTCTATGTAGGGCTGGCGCACCCTATACAAGAGGGTGATTTGGACGGTACTAACCTATGACATACAACATGAAACTGATAAATCGGTGGTGGGTCGCGAACGGTAAAAGGACTTTATCTACCAGCACAATATGCTTGAAATAGTATATCACACTCTCTCCGTATAAGAAATACATAGTCGTCCCAAGGAAGTACCAGTTCAGAGATCTGGTAAATCTCAGGTTCTTGGCGCGACTTGGGACGTTTGCGATTGCGATGACCTCTTTGAAAGACACGATCTGTACTGCAGTGACAATCCCGATCACATAAATATGTCCGGACAACATTGCGGCGAAGAAGACGGCAATCATAACAAACGTCCATATCGTTCTGGTGATGAAGGTCTGCTTCTTCTTCTCGTAGTCAGACACAGATGGGGTTTCGACCTAGAGAACCATCGACATCAGCAACTATATACGTGAGATGGCATTCTGATCATCAGTGTCCCATGGCAAACGCGCCATTTCAAAGAAATTGGAAAGAGAAGTACCTCCTCAGGGTTTACTCCGCCTTTCCCACCATACCCGTTTCTAGTGGGGCTTCCGGGTTCTGAGGTGCCCTCACTAATGTCCGATATACTCTGCCTTCGTCCATCTCCATTACTCACACTTCCTCGATGCTGGAACTTGACATTTCGTCTCGGCTTGGCCATTCTGTGGGAAAGTTGCGCCAATTGTCAGCCGCGCTCGAGCGCGGTTCTTGAGACGGATACCGCAAGCTGCGATTACAGAACAAGCCGTTCAGTCACCAGGGTTCCCAGTACTTCGCACAATGTTCATTTGCAGGCCGGTAAAACTTAGTCGTAAATCGTCCGAGACCTACTCAAGCATATGTAGGATCGATGACACCTGAGCCTTGTCGAATTCGTTACCAACTGCGAAGAATCCAGGAATTACTCTTGAATGCCAGCCTGGATTTCAAGATATGAATCGCGTTCAAGGCGATTGCAAGTCTCTGCGATCTTGGTGATGTTGCTGTTGTGTTGTTAAAGCTTCGCTATGTCTGACGGGCCGCAATTATGGGTGATACAAGGCTTGGCATGTGATTATCATATTGCGGAGGATGCCGTTGCGCGAGCTTCATGCCCTACCACCACAACAACATCTATGAGAGCGCAAATTAGATGGCATGGCTAACAATGACGAGGATGAGTTCTACTCCGACGATGATCTGGACGCGTTACCAGCAGATGCGTTGTCCGAGCTGGAACTCAAAGCGGTACGGTCTACGCAGCAGAAGAACCCATCCATGACCCACGGCCAGCTTCAACAGAACCATCAATCTTTACCCATACTTTTCAAGGCTTCGGTGCAGACACTACCTGTACAGCCTCGGTATGATGGGAGAAAAGCGCAGCAGTACGCTCAGAGTGTTGACTATCCTCAGCAACCATCATCGGACTATGGCAACTTTGACGATGAAGATTTGGAAGCTGATCTGCTTGATGCCGGTGACTTCACCAATCTTGCAGAGCAGGGTCAAACATCTCTTGTAGAGAAATTAGCTGGGGAGAGCACACAGCGCGAACAATGGAGACAAGGTCGACATTCTACAGCGATCGGCCATCATCAGCCAGTTCAGCGTTCAGTGGCAGCTGATAGTGGATATGATGAATATGGTGACGAAGAGATGTTGGATCAGCCTGCCGTTCGAATGGTGCAACCACCGGGTAATGAGGCTGTGGAGCAACAGGGTAAAGATGTTGATGTGCTTCAGGCTCAGATCGAAGAGGCATGATATGCGCATACTCTCATACTCCTGTGACGAATATAGCTGATTTGTATGGGTAGCTTCTACGTGAACGAGATAATCTACAACAAGCCGTCCATACCGCTAACTCAACCGCGCTCTCTAAGGCCGGAGAAATCGCCATCGTCCGCGCGAACCAAGTGAAGACCGCAAAGGAATTCGAGCGCAGATTGAACGCAGCTCAGAATGTGCATGCAGACGAAGCGGCAAGACAGAGAGCAGAGATTGAAAGCGCAAGAGCTGAGAAGGAGAAGATTGCAACGGAAAACATGTTCCTGAAGCGAGATCTGACTGAAGAAGGAGAACAAACCAGATTGCTGAGGAGAAACCTCAAGAATGCCGGCGGTGGCGGCAAGACAGTCCTGACTAAAACCACGGCAAATGGGAGTCCAGTGGCTACACCGAAGAAGCACAAGTCTTTGCCATTTAGGGATGGCTTTGATGACGATGAGATTATGGTGACGTCGCCTTCAAAAGCTGCGCAAAATGCGAAGAGAGGCACACCCAAAGCCGGTGATAAAAGGAAGCGCAAAGTCGTTGATGATAGCCCTGGACAACCATTGCAGCTTAGTCAGTCGAAAGGAGAAAGCATAGAAGAAGATAAGCCAAAGCCGAGCGTCCACCTGGAGGACGCTGCGTTGCAGCACTTGGGCAAAGATGATGATAGATTTCCGGTAAGTCTTCTCCCTGCTGCTAGAATGGCCAAGACTAATTTGGGACACAAAGTTTGTGCAAAGAGTATTCAATCATCGACTACGTCGAGGTCAAGATCGGACTTTTGAGGCCGTTACTAAATTGGCCTTTCTTTCAGCTCCGGGAAGGCCATTCTCATCAATACTTCTAGACGGATTGTCGCTGCTTAGCGTGAAAAAGAACATCGAGCATTTTCCTGCAAAGTTCGCTGAAATCATCTTGTCAATATGGTCACAATGCATTGAAGAAAAACATGTAACGGCTCCTCTCTATTGAGCAGCGCTTTATAACAGAACCGCAGCTGATGTGGTTTAGTATCCGCCTCTAGAAATTCTTCTAGACCTTGTGAAGTTTATTCTCGTACAGGACACGTTAGGAACCGCGCCTCATCTGATTGATATTCTCGTTCCCCTTGCCCAGATAACAGCTGATATCAACGCAATCCCTCGCTTCCAACGCTTCAAGCGCGAGACTTCGAACGAGCTGAAGCCTGGCGTCGATGTTGAAGAATGCCTCAATATCCTATACCTTGTTGCGTGCGGTTGTATGCACCGAGATGTCGACATCAAACGCTTCTGGCGTCTGATGAGATGGGACTTTGTGCTTATAATGTTAAAGGCAAGCCAGCCAATCGAAGAGATACAGGTCATGCTGGATATTCTAAGCACAGGTATTCTCAAAGAAACGTTCGGTCCCATCATTAGCGGAGATCAGGACCAGAACTCCAACGAAAAGCATATAATCGAGCGCCTAACAGCATTGCTGATTGAAGAACCAATAATATCAGAAGGAGAAGAACCTTATGATGCAGCCGAAATCGCCGAGCTTAGAATAGACGTGCTTGGGGTGTTGGATGCTATGTGCGAGACCCAGCATGGCGGTGAAGCTTTGGCAAAACATGAGATGGCTATAGGTCGATTAGTCCGGGTTATGAATGATCAGTTGAATCATCTGTATGACTATCAATCTGAACACGCGATGCAGTCAGTCAGAGAGTTCCCAAAGCCTGACAGAAACTTACTCATGGTTCGACAGGGCTCAAATCATCAACCAGGCGACTCGTCTATTGCACTATCTCCTTACTACTTTTCCAACCCTTGTCAACATGCAAGCTAAGCTCGCTGTCATCCCTGGTGGCGTTCATAAGCATCTTGTCGCATTGACCCGCCTAGCCTTCAGCGAAGGCCTCGTCCTTGAAGCTGGAATCGAGGATGACGTTGTGGACTGCGCACACCAGCTCTTAGAAGATTCGGTCACGCCAGAAGAGGGAGAGGCGTTACTCAGTGCTTTCTCTAGCACGAGAATTTAGTTCGTTCAAAGTTATTGCACGTATTTTGGGCGTTTCGCGACGGGGTATGCATGGGTGGAGCTTGGACTTTCATCATCATTTGGGGCTGGCATCTGGGCGGCGCTAATGTGCTTGGATCTGAAGGTTGCTACCATATCGTTGCCTTGTCTCAAATCACCAGAGCGACTCGAACTTCATTTTGCTCCCAACGGATAGGTGGAATACATCCTAATATATATTCAAAAGACATCATTCACTGCTGCCATCTGTTTCAAACTGACCTATCCATCTACCAGATGAAAATAATACCTGAGACACTAACCTCCCTCCTCTCTACGTTCTCCTAACTATATGATGCACTTCACTGTCACCGGCACTATCTTTCACCATGCTTGCATCTCTTCTCCTTTTTCTGCTCCTTTCTCTCCACCTGTACGGCTTCTTGCCCATTACTTTTCCTTTTCCCCATTTATAACCCCTCTTAACCGGTCATCTGCTCTCATCCAGCCCAACTCTCACCATCATCAGCCCCCTTCTACAAACCTTCCTCGTTCCCTTCCCTTCCCTGCCACTCCATCTCTCGTTTCCGCTCTCTCCCTTCTTGGCCCAATCCCACTTTTGTTCAATTTCCCTTGAATCTTTCTCTTGGCCTTGTCTTCCCTCACCACCACTGTCCATTCCTTTTGTCGATCTTCCGAGGCCTTCCCCTTCCCTCTCATCATCTTGTCTCCTGTCCCCGCTTTCTGTCCCGTCCTGCCGCACCCCCACCCCCACTCCCACTCCCATTTCCCTCTCTTCTCCCCCATCCCCACCACCCTCCACCCCCTTCTCACCTCATCACCTCTCATTTCCCTCTCCTCATCTCCTCACCTCATCACCTCATCACCTCCCCCCCAACCTCTCCTCTCCCCTCCCCTCCCCCCGCTTCACTTCTCCTCCCCCCCATCAATCTCTCTCATCCGACCAAATCCCCCTTTCCTCTCCCACCACCACTTCCCTACGTCCCCACATCCCACA
>JAABUP010011236.1_pt1 | contig 10262 bp, 12 predicted proteins | sample 5559201 | NCBI WGS metagenome assembly JAABUP01 (sample SAMN10711887, study PRJNA513373) | rock metagenome | isolation source: Antarctica rocks | place: Antarctica | reverse complement strand
CTCCAGCTCTTGAGGCCTCGAGACAAGCATTGCAGTCATCAATGGCATCTCTGCCGGCTGTGAGACGAGCTGCAAGTAGCATCTCACCAGTCTATCGTACTACAGCGCAACCGTGCAATAATATCTCTCGAAGAAGTATACGCTCTTTACAGACCTCAACAAATATTGACCAGAAAGTGCCCGATTTTGCTTTCGCCTTTGAGTACACATATTGACATCTTACCCATTGAATCTGGCTGACCATTCTGCAGTATTGATGGTGTTCTTCTCCGAAGCTCTAACCCTCTGCCTCGGGCCCACAAAGCCCTTTCCTATCTCCAAGCCCACCGCATCCCCTTCATTCTACTCACCAATGGCGGCGGAAAGAGCGAAGCCGCACGTGTCGAAGAACTCAGCAAGAGACTGGATGTCCTGCTAAATGTGGACATGTTTGTGCAAAGTCATACACCATTTGTGGAACTCGTCGATGGGGAGGAGCAGTACAAGAATAAGTGTGTGTTGGTCACTGGCGGTGATGGGGATGCATGCCGAAAGGTTGCTGAGAAGTAAGGTCTGCGCCTTCTCTGAGAATCATTGTGAGGGTATTGACCTCTCTACCGTATAGCTACGGTTTCACGAACGTCCTGACGCCAGCTGATCTGATTACCACTTTTCCAACTCTCTGGCCATTCACCTCCCCGCAAAACTACCAGTCTTACGCTCGAACTATTCCAGACGGACAGCTCTCGCCACGGGAATTTGCGCGAAATGATGCCAGAAGTCCGGTCAAGGTTGACGGTATCTTCGTCTTTAACGATCCTCGTGACTGGGCCCTTGATACCCAGATAATCTTGGACCTGCTCCTTTCCCAGGGTGGCTACCTAGGCTCTCTGTCACCCAAGAATGGCAACTTATCTCTTCCCAACAATGGATATCTTCAAGATGGTCAGCCGCCGCTTTACTTCTCGAACCCGGATCTTTTCTGGGCTGCGGCGTACCATCTCCCACGTTTGGGTCAGGGTGGATTCCGTGAAGCTTTCGAGGGCGTCTGGAATGCGGTGACAGGTGGGCCAAAACAAGGCGTGCACTTGGAGAAGCGAATGTTTGGGAAACCTCACCAAGCCACTTTTGCTTTCGCAGAGAATCGTTTAGCATCCCATAGAAAGGATCTGCTGGGCAAAGGGAGAACGAAGATCGGCATGGAAGGGCTAAGAAATGTCTACATGGTCGGAGATAATCCTGAATCAGACATCCTCGGCGCGAATCAATACAGGAGTCCTGGAGGCAGTACATGGCATTCGATCCTCGTACGCAGCGGTGTGTACAGTGGAGGGGAACCGGCCCATAAGCCCAAGACGATCGCCGAGGACGTATGGGATGCCGTTCGATGGGGTATGAGGCAAGAAGGGGTGGAAGTACCTTGATTGCATGGCAAACCTGGCTTTAGTCGAATCAGTCGAATCACACAGACCGAAGTCTAGACCTTAATATCGCACAAAATCCGGAACCGAACCTCAATAGATCTTTGATGGACGTGGGCAGAGATTTGGCAGAAGCTCAAAACTCAATTGCACTTCTATGGGCCGGTACATGACTGTTCGATCAGGAAAAGAAGCTAATGCTATTATCGCGCCAACAAAAGTCCACCCCCAGTATGGCTCGCGGCTCCCTCCACTCCACTTCCGTGGCTTTTGAGCTCAACATCATCGCCTTTCTTGGGGGCGTCCAACCTTGCATCCGCGCTATCTTGCTTCCAGGAGTCCTGGCCTTCGAAGTCACCAGACATGGCCTCCAAAAGCCTAATACTAGATACGCAGAGGCATACGACATACTGCAGAGAGAGAATAGGAGCAGAAGGTGTTTCGGCAGAATTCAGAAGGATGAAGACTGCCGTCTTTCGCCAACGAGGTCTGCTTTTGCCGAAGCGAAATGCTCAGTGAGATATATGAACTCAGTAGACATCAAATGTCCCCTTCACGATCAATGCAAAGGGTTCGCTATGTTCAATGATGTTTGATTTGTGACGTGACAATGGAGAGACAGTGGAGACTTGAAAATGTGGCGGTAGGAGAACAAGCAGCGCGGCTATCATCTAGAAAGTGGAAATTAAGGCGATGAGTACATCGAGAACTGCAACAACCAGAAACCTTGTCCAGCTCACGTTCCACTTTCACGCCCGTTCCACTGTTCTCCAACACAGTATCTGCTACTGGCAGTCTTCTCCGGGGACCAATTCGTGTGCAAAGGAGCAATATGGATCTTGTAATGCCATCAGCCTATTGCCAAAACTCCCAAGCATCGCAAATTCGACGTTTCTGCAGGGATTTGAAACCTGTATCATCCTGGTACTTTCGGAACCATCCCCCAGAAGGTAGGCTTTCGCACCGTTGAGCTAATGAGGTCTGCCCATTGGTGTCCAGTGTCTACCAAGGCAAGAATCTCGTGAGCTCTCTTATGAATGGGTTGCATATGAATGACACAGACGAGGGTCGAAACGAGGATCGAAACCGAACAAACGACGAGTACCTGTCCTTCGGTACTCCGCAACAAGCTAGAAGACGCAGTCCTTCGGTTTCTTTGTGGGTCAATGCTTATAGCATAGCATCAATCCTAGTTGTCAGCCCCCGCTGGAAATCAGAAACACACACAACTGCTTTCACAGTACAAAAAAACGATGATGATCAATGATCTTGGTGGGTTGGATTGATAGCTAGGTGCTTCGGTAGCAGGAGGTTTTAAAACACAAGATTTGCTGAGTCATAATAATGACGTATTCCACTCTTGCCACTTCCTCATCTGCCATCGGCGTCAGGCCAGAAAAGGAACCCTCAGAGTTGGTGGGTAGGAGCAGGATGGATCGGTTTACCACGCCTGCAGTGACTATGCTACGGGACGACTAAGCCCTTTGCCACCTGTTTCGATAGGAAGAAACACCCAGTCCACATCAGGCAGAAAGAACTTTTCCGAGGATACTGCGTCCGGTCCCTCGGATTCAGCTTTTTGTGACTGGTCACAAGGTTGTCTTTAAATTCTATAAAAGCGTATTTGGTAGATAGAGATTCAGTCTCTTCGTTGAGATCTTCTGTCGATTCTCAATCTGTTGAAGGTCATCTTGTTTGTCCAAGTGAGGGTGATGATGTGGTGTGTGGAAGGGAGCCTGTTGGGCTGGCCTTGTGTTTGTTGATGAGCTTCTTGTCGGGATATTCGTTCTTTTGTGATCTGCAAGTGACGTAAATGGATGCAAGGTGATGTTAAGAGTGTATCCGTTGTTTGGCCCCGTTATGTGTTCTTGTTTCTTTACCAACTTGATGGTTAGATGCTTTCTTAATCTTCAGTACGGCTGACGGAAGAGTTCCTTCTCTTACAATCGTGGCATAGACTGGCTACATCCTCATGGACTTACACGGAAAAATGACCGAAGCAACCGCGAGGCCGTGTCTTGCTGTCTCCTGGGTAATGGAACGCTATGTAGCTCAGGAAATTCGTGGCGTCGGAGCCATCGTCTGCCTTCAGCCCTGGGATCTGGCTCTTGGTTGGTAGATTTGACATCCTGGTGTCACGGAGACTGGTGCAGGGCGAGCGGGGAGATGATCACGATGGTATGTATATGCACCGAACTGGAGAATGAAAGAAGTAGACTACATCGAAAGCACGACTGTTGAAATTGACCTTCATGTTTGATACACAGAAAAGGGGAGAACGCAAGGTTTTTGAGGTAAAACGGGAGGGGCATCGATGTACGATGAAAAAGAAGAATGAGGAGAGAAAGTGGGTTCTGCACACAATGGTAAGACGCCATGATGGGTGAGGAGTGGTGCATTCTTTCTGCGACAACGTCCTTCGTGAGGGAACCCTGGAAATGCTATTCTGGGAATTACTTCGAAGCGTGAATCCAACAGAAGCTTTTCGATGAATTCAGCAACGCTGCGCTCTTGGAATTCAACCACAACATCATTATTTAGAAACGTGATGTACGCTGCCATAGGGAACTAGTGAGCTTGGTATTCAGGACTGACACCTTGAAAGATTTGTGCGAAGGGTGTGTCTGCCAGGGATCCGTTCTCGACTCAGGATATCTTCTGCTGTTTGCTTTGAATTTCATGTTTGCGGGAACCCACCCCGCTTGAAGAAGGACCGTCCGGGTTTTTGATGTTGGTTCAGCTGTCTGGTGGCAGCCTCGTCCCAGCCACGGTCTCGACTTTGGAGAGCGCTTCCTAATGAGCCCATGGTCCAAATTATTACTTCGCGTAACCACTTCTACCGAAACCAGGCGACCATTCGCCCACATCTTTCCACAAGCTTGCGAGTTCGTAGCTGACTACCTTCTTATCTGGTATGAACCGAAAGATTGGTGAGATGAGGAGGAGCCCAATCCTAAATGCTCAAGGATAGTGATGAATTTGTCTTCTTTGCCTTGTCTCTTCATCTTTTCGAACCCATCGGGCCATAGTCCAGTCCCCCCACTGGAGGAAATAGGAAAAAATGATGCCAATGACAGGACTGAGGTAGCAAGGTATATATAGCAGCAGAGACGAGAGCCGTATAACGTGGGTTATTATCTCAGAGGGATATCGGAATACAGAGCCCTTCCGGATCAGAACCCACGGACTGGTCAAACAGTCGAGAGGAATGTCTTCAAAGCCAATAAATTCACTTGCTGAAACTCTATCGTCAATATCGTTCCGGTTATCGTCAAAAAAGTTTCGGCTGCTTCGTTGCTCAATTTCCGCGAAAGGCTCAGGGGGTGCTTGGCAGGGCGTAAAGTAGGGTCAGTCTATCTGGAAAGGTAAGTCGGAGGCTTGTGACTCTTCAAAGCCCTAGCATGCTCTTGTACTCAAGCTTCGCTATTGATAAAATGCGCAGTGTCTAAAAGAGTGATGAATCAAGAAAGCGGCCACATGGAGTTTCGTCTGGTTTTAATTAATTTAATCATAGAGCAAAAGGTATGAAAAGAGGACAAAGAGAAAGCAAAACGACGAATAAAATTCCACATTGAGGGTGGGCCTCTAAGACCCACAGAGTTTCCCAAAATGCGAATGCCCGACCATGGAAAACTAGCCTCTGGTTTCCGTAATTTGCCATCCCAGGCCGCTCCAAAAACGTCTGTACTGTGGTTTGGTTTACTGTAAGAACGGCCGAGAATAAAAATACCCTAAGAATGTATTCACAAACAGTATTAGTGACGCTAGAAAGCGCAAGCACGATTGAGGTGACTCTGAGCTGAAAACGACGTTCAGCGATTGCAAAAGGGATATTGGGGTTGGAAAAAAGCGAAAGAAATTTGATTAGAGGAAGAGGACTTATTCAATACCGCCCATGGTGCGCTTTGTGGCCATCCCTTGCCATCCATTCCCGCCAATTCTCCCCCAACCTGAGGTTATCGTTCTTGGAGCGGCACTTCTCATTGGCATTTTGATGACAGGGGCCGGCACGTGGCTTGTACATCCCACAAGTTGGACGAGCGTGGAATGCCGCAGTGCACCTATCCGCGGGGTCGCGTATACATTTCTGTACCATGTCAGCATATGTAAGTATTTAAAACATAGAGGATGACATACGCTCGGCGCATACTTCGTGCCGAGTGCATATTGGCACACCATTGGCCGTTTAGTTATGGTTCATGAGGTTTTCACATGTATGGCTAGACAATTGACAGGGACACACTCCAGTGAAGGTGTCCGCACTGTTCCGATTGAATTCTCAATGGCAGCTGAGAGGTTGGCTGAGCTGTTGGCGGAAGCGACGTGGGAAAACCCGTATAAACTGGCGGCCATTGGGGCTCGAAATGGCATTGATGTCATGATGGCTTTCCTGACTGTGTTCCTATAGTGAAGCGATCAGCACAGAATCCATTGCTCAAGCGTACTGGAAGCGCGCATCGTTGCCATCGTTGGGCTGAAATAGGTGTATGAATACCGCTACGACTCCACAAGTGTATCGAGGCACAGAATGCATCCTTCAACAGGACAGACGTATTCCCGATTCTCATGGGCTCGTTGGATGTGCAGTCCGAATAACCTTGGGGAATCGAAATCTTGATAGCAACGTGGCCATTTACAAGGGAAGTCTGGCTTCCTTCTGGAGAGAAGGAGAGGAGGCAGGTATTTGGCAGAAAATCAAGTCGTAGAAGACTTTTGCAAATAAAGGATTGAAGTGGCTTCTTTCTCTCTGGGACCCGCCATTGACGACACAATTCCTCACAAAGTCAACATCAAGCACCGAACATTTATATGCGATCATCAGGTGCGAAGTCGCCAGGGAAGGGATGCTCCGAAGAGACCTCCCAAAAGCAGAAGGTCGTGATTTTTAGTTGAAATTGTCGGAATTGATCAATGACTTCCGATCTGTCCAGGAAAAGACCTATTGAATGACTTCGCCTATTCGTGCTTGGGTCGAGTTCAATGCGGGCAAGAAAATATCCCGCGGCCCATTGCGCCTTCTAAAGCGCTTGCAATATTCCATAAAGCAATGGGAATCTCAATTGGAAGACGCGATACAGCAAAGCCATTCATTGAACCCAAGATCGTTAAGTATCAAGTACGAAGCAACAACGCAGGCAATTCTCATGCGATGTACTGAAGAATTTAGAGGACGCGGGGCTGAGTGTCCGTCGTCCATCGTTGGTAAATCTAATGTGGAAAATCTGTCCATGTGCATTAACAGGATGGAAAACACGAGCGCCTCATCCTGATAAGCCAAATTGTCATGGCAGTCCCACCCGTGGGCACATTCGATACTCGCAAGTTCGAAGCAGCGGCTGTTGGTCGTCGAAGGAATTTTCAAAACTTTTGGTAACACGAGAGAAGAGCTTCCCTATCCACGGTGAGTATCTCACGAGGTCTTTGGGCCGGTTATTTCATCCTTGCCGTTTTGCCAACAATTGTTATCTTAGGATCTTCATCGAACACGAATTGAATGACCGCGGGATACTGTTTCTTATACCTCAAGTGTTCGCTTCAGCATGAACGCGTGAAAATGCATGTGGAAGAAAAATTCGTGATGTTCCCAAGTGATCAGACTATTGAGATGATGATAGACTTCCCCTGAGCTCATCCTTCTTTTCACGGCTCATGGTCTCTTATTCTCGGCCTTTGCTGGTGTGTGATACTTGCTTGGAACAACTCCCATCAAAACGAAGTTTCCACTATTGTTGTAGAGTTTTGCTCTGGTCACGGCCCATTTCATCCAAGGCCAGCCGATTAGACGTTTTGAAGAAGTTATGTATGTGATCCTAAAAGGATATAAGGCCTTCATTGCTGCGGTATGAAATCATCAACGATACCTTATCCAATAAATATCCGCTCGATTAGATTACGAAGCGTTTTTGGCTTTTTACATCTCTGAAGGCTCTGAGATCATGATCCGAAAATGGTGGACTTTCTGGGGACAGATTTTTAGACTTAGAAGCATGAGACCTTCCTTGTTGGCGATGGTTTCGGTCAAGTATGCGGTGTTGAAACAATTTTGGCGGCTTTCCTATGAAGTTCAGCAGGAAATATAGTATAAGAAATCGATCGTTCTGAAAAGGCAGTGCTAACAACGACGGGTTTGATGCCAATTCAGGCGAGCGCGCAGCAGGACGGACGTGTTACTTATCTTCAACACCACGAACTAATGCTTTCTTCATCTGAGAGTCCTTTTTACTTCGGACCTTCGATGGTCTTTCCAGCCTTTTGAGACACAATGAGTTTTTTTAGTCGCCGCTCGATTGGCAGGCATAGACCGGTGTCGGTCAATACCAGGAGCGGCTTATAGTACTTTCTTTTGGATCCAATTTTCATTTCTTGCGGAAATTGTTCCGGGACAGTTCCTAAGTCTACCATTGATAAAGAATCCCAGACGCTGAAACTTGGTAGTTGTTTTGATTCACTATCTTGTCAAAGGCCAGTGCGACGCTTCTCGCAGTTTGGTGTCCTTATCGAACTCTTGTATCCATAATCTTTCCGGAAACACCTCTTGGCTCTGAAAACTTGGAATATCAGTCTCCGTTGAGTAATTCTGGCTTGGGCTTCTGGAACCCCATTCGTGGAACCGAGGATTGAGGTCTTTGAGAATGGATATCAGTAGATTATTAGCGATCAGCGCCTCAAATCGATTCAATGTAGCCTGAACATGAGATGATGTTTGTGCAGAATGCTGCGCGTTAGGGCCTTTCGAGGACTCAGATGGAGACAATTTAGCTGGAATTACTGAAGAAGGCTGAGCAGTAGAGACTGGCTGGGGCGATTGTTTGAAGGCTAAGTGATCAAGATCAGCGGACTTTCTGTGTACTCTCATGAGGGCTGTGATTTGAGCACTGAGCGGCCTCCGGAAACATGATCCGATGACCATTTGGGCGGCCTTATGAACGATCGAGTTCCGGAGTATCAGTTGCAGACTAGATAGACCTATTGAGTCTGCTGCGGCCAATGGCATACACAACCTCTATCCCACTTCCGTGTGAAATAGTTGCAAAGCAGCAGGATTGATGCCCTTGTCCTTGATATTCTCGATGCATAAAAGGGTATCGTCCTTCCTTTGGCATCGATTGCTGTATGTCGCATGGAACTTTTGCTGACTTTGCCTCGAGACTGGGAGTGTTCTTCTTCTACAGCTGCTGATGCGTTGACTAGGATGTCATGTCCTTGCTTCTGAAAGTTCATGTGAGTAGCATCGGAAGTTTTACTTGCTGACTCTTTCCAATTTTGCAAGAAAGGGTATTCGTTAAAGCCGGGGTCCCAAGATTTGAGTTTTTGGTATGATTTATTTGGTCTTCTAGTTTCATCCCGCGCAGTCTAGCAGGAGAGTATGACGGTCCATACGGTCAAATCTAGAAGAGTTTCAAACACCTGGTATTTCTGATCCATTGATTTTCAAAGAAATCGGATATAGCCTTCGTAGGCGTCTTTAAGAATGATCGATGTAATTGCTCATGGAAGGCTGCTGGATAAACTTCAATAAGATAAACCAAATTTGCACCCCATCATTCGAGGAGGGGTATCGACGGAGACGAAAAATCTAATTTTCGGGAGAAGAACTGAGTCGGACTCAATTGCATCGGTTTAGACACTACTAGAGTAGAACCTCACTCATCTGCTCGTTAAGATGAAGACCCACGCTGAAGAGCAAAGCAAAGCGAGATTACGAGAGCCCCTGAGGCCCTTTTGTTGTGTAATAGCCGAGAGTCTTTTGCGAGGAATGTTTTCAGACACTTATTTAAACTTTCATTTCGCAATGATTCTCTTCCATACTCGATTTGAAATCCGAGTATTTTGATTGTTGGTTATAGCTAGACATCTTCGCCACACGCCAATTGATTCTCTATCATCTGCATTGCCGGTATTTCTCTTATCACACTCAGAAATCGACCGCAATATTTGTCCGTACTGCCTTCCGCCGTAGCAACTCCCGTGTTGGAGCCAATGAAAGAGGACAGTCATGCCTCAGATGGCGTGACAATAGTTCTCGAGAAACTGAGCGAGAACGATCGTGCCTGGAGCGGCGTGGAAAACGTCGGGCAAACCAACGTAATGTAACGTCTTGAGATGATAAGCGGCATCCTCACGCTTGGATCATTTCGGTAGAGGTCAGAAAGACCGAGAACGAGGCTAGTATTCGTGACGAAAGGTGTGAGTCTTGTGTCAGTGGTCATACCGACATAACACTTTCGGAAGCTTCATTCGAGAGATGGCTATGAGGGGAAGCCAACGATCGTATGAACACTCCGAGTCTATGGTGATTCTGGAAAGTCTGATATTGGCGCTGGGGGGACCAAACAATGGTATTTTGAAATCCTCGTAAGCGTTGTTCGCCTTTGCTCAGCTGTGTCAGCATTCATCCGTCCAACGTTGTCGTCTGTGATACCAGAATGTAGCTCTGACAGCTATAGCCTAATATTTTGCAACGATAAGGGTTGGTTACACGAGGCCCGATCTTGAGACAGGATTCTTGGGATTGTCCCGCTGACTTTTCACCCATTTAAGGCCAGCCTCAAGAAGGAGCAGATGTGACAGCTTGGAATTTTTCCTATCGCTCGCCAGCCACCGTGACTGTTCTTGTAGTTGTTCCCTTTCTCGCTGTATAGCATGAGCCTCATCTATCTTGAATACTTCCATGAATTCGACGATGAGCTCCTTACTCACCACGATGTTGCGAGATCGATCTGAGTCATAAGTTCCCAGATGAGCCGCAACCTAAGGATTAGAGGTCGCCTGATTGTGTGCACGTTCTGCGAAGTGGGCTTCGATCGCATCTTCCAATTGAGGATCCCAGCCTGGTCAGGGGAAGGTGTCATGGATCTTGAA
>JAABUP010011235.1_pt1 | contig 10264 bp, 10 predicted proteins | sample 5559201 | NCBI WGS metagenome assembly JAABUP01 (sample SAMN10711887, study PRJNA513373) | rock metagenome | isolation source: Antarctica rocks | place: Antarctica | reverse complement strand
CGCGGCGTCCACGGGGTCGGTGGCGGGCCCCACGCGTCGCACTGGGCCAGGGCGAACACCCACTCCTGGCCTTCTCGCAGGACCCGGCTGGTCGAGGCGTTGGCCCCTCTCAGGTCGAGGGTGGCGTCGGTGCTCAGCATAAGAATGGTGGCCGCGCCGGACCCGATCACCCCGCCGGCGGTCGGAGTCAGGCGGGGGTGCACCAGCCCGAACTCGGGGCGCGGCGCGAACTCCACCCGCACGGGCACCGACCCCCGACGACAGCAGACGCGCCGCAGGAGCACGCCGGGGGCGCTGTGGCCCAGCTCGTGTCCCCGCTCGCGGTGCCCCAATGCCATTGCGTCGATGACCACCAGCTCGCCCTCGGGTCCCGACCACGTCGTTTCCAGCACTAGACCCGGTCCCCGGTACCGCCACGTCGACGTCCACGGGCCGCCGGAGGGGGCGATCAGGAAATGACCGGCGTCCTCATCGAGCAGGCGCCCCAGCACCGGCGGGCTGTCGAAGCGGGGTAGGCACAACCAGTCCACCGAACCGGCCGCGGTGACCAACCCCGCCGCGCCGCAGTCGGAGAGCAGCGCGTGCTGACCCACCGGCACATCGCTCATCGGAGGCTCCACGGTAGGGGTGGGCGTGGCGGTGGTGTGGTGGTCATGGGCTTCCTTCCGGGCTGGGCGCCTGCGGTGGGGGTGAGGTCGTCGTGGCTTGGGTGGGGCGGCGAAAGCCGGGCGCCAGCGACGACCCGAACATCGAGGGGCCGTGCCCGGCCAGGCGCAGCTTGCGGGTGTAGACGCTGTCGCGGGCCAGGGCCCGGCTGAGCAGGACCGACACCGTCACCGCGACGATCAGGGCCGGCGCGAAGGCCGGCGCGGCGGTGATCTCCAGCAGCAGCATTACCGCAGTGAGCGGCGCGCGGGTCGCCGAGGCCAGCCCGAACAGCCGCGGTCGCTGCTGTTCGAAGTCCACGGAGACCTTCGGCTGCCTCGCCGACCGCTTCGGCCGCAAGCGGCTGTTCGTCGCTACCCTGGTGATGTACTCGACCGCGACCGTGATCAGCGCGTTCTCCCCGACATTCCTGATCTTCCTGATCTTCCGGTTCGTCACCGCGATGGGCGTGGGCGGGGAGTACTCGGCGGTCATGCCGGAGGAGAGGATGCCGGGGCCGATGACCGAGTCGGTGCCGTTGCCGGCCGTGATCCGCCGGCAGATACCCCTGCATCGTCATGTGTCGGACCCACCCCCTCGTTGTACCTACTGGTACATGCATCGTCCTGTACCGGCCAGTCCACGTCGATGCACCGGATGCGCCCGCCCGGGCCGCCGTTCTCGCCCCGGACGTTCCGTAGCCCGCTGCGCGGACCGATCAGCTGGCCGAAAGCGGCGCCGCCGAGGGCGCCGACGAACAGCGCAGGCAGGAACACGTGGTCGAGGGCGGTGACGTGGCCGATGGTGCGGACCGCGACGCTGGCCGCACGCAACTGCACGCGGCCGGCGTCGGTGAGTCCGGTGGGCAGGGCCTTGCCGTGGTCGGCGACGGCGGCGCGGGTGAGCAGGCCGCGTTGCTGCAGGCCTTGGAGGACCAGGTTCATGGACTGCCGGGTGACGAACGTGGCCCGGGCCAGCTCTGAGCTGGACAGTCCCGGCCGCTGGTCGAGCACTTCGAGGCAGGAGTACTGCGGAACCGTCAGCTCCAGCGGACGCAACACCGTGTCGATCGCCGCGCGCAAAGCGGTGGCGGCCTTCTTGAGCACGTATCCCTCGTGTCAAAATGCTGACATACAACTATGAGGAGCTCACTGTGACCGCGACTGGACCGACCTTCATCGCCCTGCAGGTGCGCGACCTCGACCGGGCGGCCGCGTTCTACGAGACCCGGCTGGGGCTGAAGCGCACACCCATGTCCCCGCCCGGCGCGGTCGTGTTGACGCCGAGCCGGCCTCGTTCGCACTCCGGGAACCGTTGCCCGGAGTCGACCTCGACGCCGCCCGCCCGAACCCCGGTTGGCGTGGCGCTGTGGCTGCACGCGGACGACGCCCAGGCCCTGCACGACCGCCTGGCCGCCGACGGCGTCCCCATCACCGTCGCCCCGTTCGACTCCCCGTTCGGGCGGACCTTCACCTTCACCGACCCCGACGGCTACGCGGTCACCATCCACGACCAGGCCTGACACGCCGCCAGCTCGCACCAGGAAGGCACGGCGATGAGACGACACACGGTCGACGCGGAGGTGCTCGGCCCGTGGTCGCTCACGACCAGCCGAGCTTTCTGGGAAGGCTTCGTCCCTTCTGCGCTCGACGACCAGCGTTCCGGAGACGGGATCCGCACCGTGTTTCGGGTGGAGGCCGACTGGTCCCGGGCCGAGGTGGAGGTCACGCAACGCGACCACCTCGCGACTATCAGCTTGACCGGCGACGGCGATCTCGAGGCCGCCGCCGACCAGGTCCGTCGGTTCCTGTCCCTGGACGTCGACGCGCGTGGTTGGCCGGACGTCGCTCGCCGCGACCGCATCATCGCCGACGCGCAGGATCAGCTACCCGGGTTGCGCCCGTGCGGTTTCCACTCGCCGTACGAGGCCGCGGCCTGGTCGGTGCTGGCCCAGCGCATCCGCATCGTGCAGGCCGCCCGACTCCGGGGCGACCTCGTCGACCGCCATGGCGACGACGGAGCATTCCCGGCTCCACGAGTTCTACGCGCCGTGAACCTCGATCTGCCCGGCCGCAAGACCGAGTACCTGCACGCCGTCGCCGACGCCGCGCTCGACGGGCGCCTCGACGGCAACGCACTGCGGGCCGTCGTCCCCGACGACGCCGTCCGATCGGTCCAGGAGATCAAGGGGCTAGGGCCCTTCGCGGCCGAGCTCGTGGTACTCCGTGGCGCCAACGCTCCCGACGTCCTGCCACGCCACGAGCGGCGCCTCGACGCCGAGATCGTCGAGCGGTACGGCACAGACCGGACGCTGGCGGACGTTTCCGAGGCCTGGCGTCCCTACCGCACGTGGGCGGCAGTCCACCTGCGCGCGCTGCGCGAGCAACGGACCCAAGAGATCGGCGGACCGAACGGTCACGGCCACTGACAACGCCTGCCTCCGGCGTCAGCTCAATCGACGATGACCCCGGTACGGGTAACCTTCCAGGGCGCCGAAGTGCTTGAACGTGCCCGACTGACGTGGTTTGAGGTCACGCTCACGCCATGGGTCAGCGACGAAGCTGTGCCCCCGACACCGGGGCGGCTGCCCCGGTCGGCGACGTGGTGGCCGCCGCGAGCGATCTGGCGCGACGGACGTGCGGGCCGCTGCGCTGGGTGGGGTATCGACCGCGGCCCGGGCCAACCATGGCGGCCGGGCCCGCCACCGCCGGCGCCGATCCCGGCTGACACGCCCAGCGCGGATATCCGCGTCGGCTACGCCCGCTGCTCGCACCTGACCCAGGAACTCCAGTCCCAACTCGACGCGCTGGCCGCACACGGCATCGGCCGCGACAAGATCCCGCCCGCCGGCTGGACTGGGCCCAAGATCTCGCCCCCTGGGACCGGCTCCACGGCCTGCACCCCGACTGACACGTCCGCCCATTCGCCCCCGCCCACCAGGACCACCGGGCCGCACCGTGGAACCGGCGTCCACCCGAGCACCATCGGGAAATCGGTCACGCCCAAGATCACTACCGGCGGCGATCACAACCCGCCAACCGGACGATCATGAAACTGTGGATCACGGTGAATGATCTAGGCTGACGGCACGTGAATGCTTACCAAGTCCCGGCGCACGAGAAAGCTCCACTTGAATCGTCAGGGTCAAGAGGCCGTAGCAAGCCTAGCCGCGACGGCGGCCAAGGCGAGCAGGACGATGTTGAGCCCGATCTCCTTCACCTCACGCCGCCACAAATGGACTCCAGTCGCGAGCACCTGGAGGACGGCGAACCCGATCGCCGCCACCAGCGCCAGGACGGGCGCGACGCCAGTCAGCGGGGGCACGACCAGAGGATGACGCCGAGGACCTCTACGCTGCCAATGCAACGGACCAGCCACATCGGGATCGTGTCGACCCAGCCCATCATCGGCGCCAGCTGCTCCTGGCTCTGTACGATTTTCTTCCCACCTGCGTACAGGTAGCGGGCCCCAAGCAGCGCAGCGACGATCATAGGCGACCTCCATGACGGCCCTTCTGGCAGTTACGACGGCACTAAAGGCGCGTGCATGTTCTTTGCTCTAATTCTCCCGGTGGAACGGTGGAAGGTCGCCGCTCGAAAGTCAGGGCGCGTACTCGGTTGATGCTTCGGTGGCGTTGCGAGCCTGGGCGGCGCCGATGTCGCTGCTGGTCGGCGGGCCTGCGGCGGCCACGTCGCGCAGGTCGCGGAAGTACTGCACGTAGAGGTCTGGGGTGAAGGTGGTGAGCAGGACCGCGGGCTCGTCGCTGGGGTTGGCGAAGGTGTGCGGGGCGCCTGTGGGCACCATGACGAGTGTTCCCGGGCCCGCATCGTGGTCCTGGTCGCCGATGGTGAAGCGCACGGTTCCTGACACCACGTAGAACCCTTCGTCGTGTTGGGCGTGGCGGTGCTGGGGCGGTCCGGCGGTGTGCGGGGCGAGCGTGCTCTCGGCGATCCCCAGCCGGTGCTCGGTGGTGCCGCCGTCTTCGAGTATGCGCATCTGGACCGCCGGTCCCAAGAGGAAGGCTTCCCCCTCGCCCGGTCCGACGATGGACACCTGGACCACGAGGTTCTCCTCACGTGTGCTGCTTGTCGGCGAGGTGCTCGCCGTGACTGGCGCGCCAAGTGTGCTCGTCCGCCGTTCGCGGGGTCCAAGGCCGCTTCTACGCTCCCGATGCTCCGCGGCTATCGTCGCGGCTCGGTGAACACGACCCCCGACCGCGCCGGCAAACCCTTCCACCCTCGTGACGCTCTCAGTTCGACCTCGTGCTCGCCGGTACGCTTATGGCCTCCACCGCCTTCGTCTTCGCGACGGAATCGCCACCTTCGCCCTCACCGCGGTCGGCGTCTACCTGTTCTACGACGTGATGGCAACGGGTACGGGAGGCCGATCGCTCCCCTCCGGCGCTCGGTCGTCTCCTGCTGCCCACCGCCGGGAGGGCTCGCCGAGCGACTCCGCCGAGCCGGCCGAGATGGGCGTGCGGTCGGTGACACGCCGCCCCCGGTCGAGCACTCCACCCCGAAAAGTCCTGCCGTGTTGGGGTTCTGTTCAGGTGCGGCGTTCTACCCTTCCGAGAATCGCCGCGCGCCCTGCGGCCGAGACTTCCTGGGAGCGAGAGGCGGCGGGCATCCCGGACCCCGGTGCTGCACCCGCGACAGGGTGCTCGACACGGAAGCGGGTGACCATGACGGTCCGGACAGCAACGAAGGACGCGGCGGGCAACGGGGTGAGCGGAGGCGTTGGCCCCCTCACCGCCGCGGAGTTGGACGTGCTCGACGCGTACTGGCGGGCGGCGAACTACCTGTCGGTGGGCCAGATCTACCTGATGGACAACCCGCTGCTGACCGAGCCGCTGCGCCCCGAGCACGTCAAGCCACGCCTGCTCGGGCACTGGGGCACCACGCCCGGGCTGAACCTGCTCTACGTTCACCTGAACCGGGTGATTAGGGCGCGCGACCTCCATGCGCTCTATGTGACCGGGCCCGGTCACGGCGGGCCGGGGATCGTGGCCAACACCTACCTCGAGGGCACCTACTCCGAGGTGTACCCGGAGATCGGGCGCGACGTCGACGGCATGCGCAGGCTGTTCCGCCAGTTCTCCTTCCCGGGCGGCATCCCCAGCCACGTGGCGCCGGAGACCCCCGGGTCGATCCACGAGGGCGGCGAGCTCGGGTATGCCCTGGTGCACGCCTACGGCGCCGCGTTCGACAACCCGGACCTCGTCGTCGCGTGCGTGATCGGGGACGGGGAGGCCGAGACCGGGCCGCTGGCCGCGAGCTGGCACTCGAACAAGTTCGTCGACCCGGCGCGGGACGGGGCGGTGCTCCCGATCCTGCACCTCAACGGCTACAAGATCGCCAACCCGACGGTGCTGGCCCGCATCCCGGAGCCCGAGCTGGTCGCGCTGCTGCAGGGCTATGGGCACCGCCCGATCCTCGTCACCGGCGACGACCCGGCGCAGGTGCACCAGGATCTGGCGGCGGCGATGGACGACGCCCTCGACGACATCGCCGGCATCCAGGCGCGGTCACGGGACGGCGGGCAGGCCGGGCGACCGGTGTGGCCCATGATCGTGCTGCGGACCCCGAAGGGATGGACCGGCCCTGCCGACGTCGACGGGCTCCCGGTCGAGGGCACCTGGCGCTCCCACCAGGTGCCGCTGTCCTCCGTGCGGACGAACCCGGAGCACCTGGCGCAGCTCGAGACGTGGATGCGCAGCTACCGGCCCGAGGAGCTGTTCACCGCCGAGGGCGCGCTGCGCGACGAGCTGGCCGACCTGCCGCCGCGCGGCGAGCGCCGGATGAGCGCGAACCCGCACGCCAACGGCGGCGCGATACTGCAGGACCTGCTGCTACCCGACTTCCGCGACTACGGGATCGACGTCGGGGCCCCGGGCTCGACCGTCGGCGAGGCCACCCGCACGACCGGGGAGTTCCTGCGCGACGTCGTGCGGGCCAACCCGCGCACGTTCCGCGTGATGGGCCCGGACGAGACCGCGTCCAACCGGCTCGCCGCGCTGTTCGAGGCCACCGACCGGGCGTGGGACGCCGCCGTCGTGCCGGGCGACGACCACCTCGCCCCCGACGGGCGCGTCATGGAGGTGCTGTCGGAGCACCTGTGCCAGGGCTGGCTCGAGGGCTACCTGCTCACCGGCCGGCACGGGGTGTTCAACTGCTACGAGGCCTTCATCCACATCGTCGACTCGATGCTCAACCAGCACGCGAAGTGGCTCAAGGTCACCCGTGACATCCCGTGGCGACGGCCGATCGCGTCGCTGAACTACCTGCTCTCCAGCCACGTCTGGCGCCAGGACAACAACGGGTTCTCCCACCAGGACCCCGGCTTCATCGACCACGTGGTCAACAAGAAGGCCGAGATCGTGCGGGTCTACCTCCCGCCGGACGCCAACACGCTGCTCTCGACGGTCGACCACTGCCTGCGCAGCCGCGACTACATCAACGTCGTCGTCGCCGGCAAGCAGCCCGCTCTGCAGTACCTGCCGATCGACGAGGCGGTGCTGCACTGCGCGCGCGGTCTCGGGATCTGGGACTGGGCGAGCAACGACGGCACCGAGCTCCCGGACGTGGTCATGGCCTGCGCCGGCGACATCCCGACCCTGGAGGCCCTCGCGGCCGTCGCGATCCTGCGCGAGCGGCTCCCCGAGCTGAGGGTGCGGTTCGTCAACGTCGTTGACCTCATGCGCCTGCAGCCCGACACCGAGCACCCGCACGGGCTGCCTGACGCGCAGTTCGACGCGCTGTTCACCACCGACCGCCCGGTCCTGTTCGCCTACCACGGCTACCCCTGGCTGATCCACCGGTTGACCTACCGCCGGACCAACCACCGCAACATCCATGTCCGCGGCTACAAGGAGGAGGGCACCACGACCACGCCGTTCGACCTCGTGATGATGAACGACCTCGACCGCTACCACCTGATCACCGACGTCATCGACCGCGTTCCGTCGCTGCAGGGCCGGGCGGCGCACCTGCGCCAGGAGATGATCGACGCGCGGGCCACGGCGCGGGCGTACACCCGCGAGCACGGCGAGGACGCGCCGGAGATCGCCGGCTGGACCTGGCCGTCCTGACGTGCGCATCCTGGTCGTCAACGCGGGGTCGAGCTCGCTCAAGGTCGACCTCGTCTCCGACGGCGAGGTGCTGACCTCCTCCGAGGGGCTGCCCGAGGTCGCGCCCGACGTCGACGCGGTAGGGCACCGGATCGTGCACGGTGGGCCGGACCTCGTGGACCCCGTCGTGATCGACGCCGACGTCGAACGCCGCCTGCGGGACCTGGTGGAGCTGGCTCCGCTGCACCAACCCAAGTCGCTGGACGGTCTCGCGGCCGCGCGGGTCCTGCTGCCCGGGGTCCCGCACGTCGCGTGCTTCGACACCGCCTTTCACGCGACCCTGCCGGCGGCGGCCCACACCTATGCGCTGCCTCGCCGATGGCGGGAGCGGTGGGGGGTGCGCCGCTACGGCTTCCACGGGCTGTCCCACGCGGGGGCCGCGCGGCGCGCGCACGAGATGGCGCCGGGCGCCCGCCGGGTCGTGACCTGTCATCTCGGGGCGGGTGCGTCGCTGGCTGCGGTGCTCGACGGGGCCAGTGTCGACACCACGATGGGGTTCACCCCGCTCGACGGGCTCGTGATGGCCACCCGCAGCGGGTCGGTCGACCCGGGCCTGATCACCTGGCTCGAGGAGCACGAAGGACTCGCCCCGCACGAGGTCGCACACGCCCTGGAGCACGAGTCGGGGCTGTTCGCCCTCGCCGGCACCGCCGACATGCGCGAACTGCTCGCGCGCGTCGAGCACGACGACCCCGACGCGTGGCTCGCCCTGGACGTGTACCTACACCGGCTGGCGACTAGCGTTGCGGCGATGACCGTCGGGCTGGGCGGGCTCGACGCGCTGGTGTTCACCGGCGGGGTCGGGGAGAACGCCGCCGAGGTCCGCCGGCGGGCCACCGACCGGCTCGCCCACCTGGGGGTCCTCGTCGACGACGCGCTCAATGCCGCCGCCCGGCCCGACACCGACATCAGCGGGCCCGGCGGCGCCGTCCGCACCCTCGTCGTGGCCTCCCACGAGGCCCTCGAGATCGCCGACGGCGTCGAACACGCCCTCGTCGCCGGGCTCCCACCGGTGGGAGCAGCGGGCCGATGACCTCCACCGGCTCCCGCCCGGCCCGCGCCGGCATCCCAACGCCCGACGCCGCTCACACCACCGCGCCCACGGGCTTCCCGGTCGCGGACGCGGCCGCCACGACCGCGGCCGGAGTCCTCGACCGCCTGGGAGTTACCGCCACGGGCCTGGACCCCGAGCAGGCGCAGCAGCTGCTCGGGACGGTCGGGGCCAACGCCGTGCGCACCCATCACGCGCAGCCACTGCGAGTGCTGGGCCGCCAGCTCAAGAGCTCCGTCCTGATCCTGCTGGCCGCCACCGCGACCGTGTCGTTCTTCCTCGGGCAGCGCACCGACACCATCGTCATTGGGGTCATCCTGCTGGCCAGTGTCGGGCTGGGGTTCGTCAACGAGTACCGCGCCGAGCGCGCCACCGACGCGCTGCACTCCCGGGTGACCCACCGCGCGGTGGTCCTGCGCCGCGGGGTCCCCGTCGAGGTCGACGTCACCGCCCGTCCCCGGTGACGTCGTCCGGCTGGGACTGGGCGAGGTGGTGCCGGCGGATCTGCGGCTGCTGGGCGCCACCGGGCTCGAGTGCGACGAGAGCGTCCTGACCGGGGAGTCGCTGCCCGCGGCCAAGACGGTCGCGCCGGTCGCACCGGGCTCGGCGCTGGGTGACCTGACCTGCTGTGCGCTGATGGGCACTGTCGTGCGGGCCGGCGCCGGCAGCGGCGTGGTGGTCGCGACCGGGGCGCGGGCGGAGTTCGGCCGGATTGCTGTCGGGCTGGGCGGAGGCCAGCCCGAGACCGACTTCCAGGCCGGGCTGCGTCGGTTCTCGCTGCTGCTGCTACAGGTCGCCGCGGCGCTGACGGTGTTGATCGTGGTGGCCAGCCTGCTGTTGCACCGGCCCGTGATCGAGTCGCTGCTGTTCGCCCTGGCCATCGCCGTGGGGATCACCCCCCAGCTGCTGCCCGCGGTGGTCAGCACCAGCCTGGCCACCGGCTCCCGACAACTGGCCAAACTCGGGGTGCTGGTCAAACGGCTGGTCTGCATCGAGGACCTCGGCGACATGGACATTCTGGTCACGGACAAGACCGGCACCCTGACCGAAGGCCGGATCACGTTCACCGCCGCGCTCGACCCCCTCGGGACCGGCTCCGAGCAGGCGCTGCGCCTGGGCCTGCTCGCCACCGAGACCGACCCCGCCGACGCCATCTCCGGCACGGTCGGGGGCAACCCCCTCGACGCCGCACTGTGGGCGTCGGTCACACCGGACCCCGCCGCCCCTGTGGCGCCGGCCGCCGCTCCATCCGGCGACGTCGCTCCGTCAGCCGCCCCCTCCTCAGCCGGCGGGTCCTCACCGGTTGCCGGGTATGTGCGACACACCCACGCCACGGCGATGTGGGAGGGCGGGATGCGTGAGCTGGCGCTGCAGCGGCGGCTGGGCCATGCCTCGCCGGAGTCCACCCGCATCTACACCCGGGTCTCGGATGAGGCGGTGGC
>JAABUP010011233.1_pt1 | contig 10273 bp, 16 predicted proteins | sample 5559201 | NCBI WGS metagenome assembly JAABUP01 (sample SAMN10711887, study PRJNA513373) | rock metagenome | isolation source: Antarctica rocks | place: Antarctica | reverse complement strand
CTGAGCGTACCTGACCCACTGCATCCAAACACAGGCACCTTGCCAGCATTGAGGCATCCCTTCATCAAGGAGCTTGTTAGTAGGTGTGCTTCAAGCATTGCTCTGTCTGCAACTCACGCAAAGGCTTTTGCCTCAGATGTAGTCCTGTGACATCCCTGCAGCACCAGTAGAAAACCAGCAGCATGCCAAGTAAGACTGTGCTGCTGTGCCTTTGCAGAATGGAGTTCTATCTGAGGGGCAATGGAGATCAAGCCCTGCCCTTTGAGCTGCAAGCCTTTGAAGTGCCCTTGGCAGCTGCTGTACGCCTCTTTGAGTCGGAAACGAATGCCCTAGAAGGCAAACTGCTGCCATCGCTGGAGCGTCTTACGGCTAAGGTATCTTTGCATACTGGCTACACCACTAAGACTGTAGAGCTTCAAAGCAATGACCCTGGTCATGTATTGCATGCTGCAGCAGAAAGGTCTGCCCAGCTTGCTAGACTTCTCATACCAAAGCACTATTGCATAGTGACCACACATACTTCTTCTGGGGCGTCATGCATTCAAGGCATACATGTGCTGCATTGCTCAGCATAGATGGATCTTGATGCAGGTGTCAAAGCGGGAGTTGCTAGCTGTGCAGACCAGCAAGGCTACTCTAAACAGATTGCTAGCCAGAGTGCGACGCCTGACAGAGGTGAACCTCTACAGGAACCCAACACCAACATCATGTAGCTCATGAATCAGCATTAACCTGCTGCTATGGACCCACAACATGCGCATGTCTTTCTGCAGGACACATGTATCACATGCACAGCAGCAAATGCAAAGCAAACAGATGGTACAAACACTGCTTCTGGCATGCAACCCTGGTGCAGCCCTGTGCACATTGCGCATGTAATAGTTTTCCTTAGTTCTTAAAGAGCTGTGCCTTGCCTTGCAAAGTGCAGACGCTATGGGTCTAGATGGAACTTTTCCTGGTACAGGTCTTGGAGGCTATCCTAGATGATGACCAGGACATGCAAGACATGTACCTAGCGCGGCGTGCAGAGATGGCAGATATGATCGCCCCAGATCCAGATAATCCCCCAGATGATTCCATAGATCCAACTCTAGCCCTGTTACCTTCAGTCTCTTCATCAAGCTTTGCTGAAACGGCACTGACGCAAGCACTGCAGAATGTTGCATCCACCCAGGAGCAACAGCCCGACAGCCCTCAGTACCTGGTTTCTAAGCATGCTGGTCAGTCATGGCTCAATCAGAGGTCAGATCAGGATCAGCGGCAAGATGTGGAGGATGAGTCATCACCGCGGGATAGTCGGCATCCCTTAGAAATGGCTGTGCCTGATCAGGCAAGCTTTCTGTCACTGGACTACATGGGCCATTGCAGGTTCACACATGCGTGTGTGTCCAATACATGCATGTATGGGACAGATAACATTGAGCATATATCTGCTTGCCTTTTACCATTCTTGCAGTCTATCTTGACGCTGTCTCAAGCTTTATCTGGAAGTCACTTGACCTACCATCAAAAACTCCCTTTTCCTGAACCTTGAACCTAACAATGGACGCCAGATCTGTATTGCAGGCATTATTTTGCAACTGCGCACAACTTTCCGGACAAACTTCAGGCGGTGTCTGCAGCAAGCCATGCCAGATGTCCATCCTAGCCCTGAAGTTGCAGTGATTCTGTAATGACCTGCTGCGTTTTGCTGCAGAGTGATACAACTGAGGATGACAGGCGGCTGAGCAATACTGCTGTTGATATCTTGGGCCATCTAGCGCAAGACCAAAGGCCAGAGAGTCAACAGGTCTTCAGCCGTGACTCACTAGGTCAGGCTTTTTCTGTGCAACCCTCTGCTTGTCGTCGTCTGCTCGTGTGCTTGTTTTCACGACATGCATCTGTCAGCAAGCACAGGCTCGATCCACTGAAAGCATGAGTCATAATGATTTTTTAACGTCTGCCTGGCTGCTGTGTGGATGCTGGTATGACTGTCTCACATGTATTTCACTGTGCAAGCATCATAGCAATGCATGTTTTGTCTGTCTGCCACACCAACTTACATGCTGATGGCAGCTCCAAGATACAGCTGATGGTGACACGGTTGTCTGTCTGTGATATGCCTTCCAGAGCAGAGCCAGCTGTTTATCAGAAGCTGAAGTTGGGGGGGGGAGGAGGGAGGAGGGGGGTTGAGAGGAGGGGAGAGCTTGAACTGTAGGCTTGTATGCCGTGTCAGTTGTGAGCAATTAGCACTAGCTGGATGTTTAATTTCACCAAGGTCTGATTTAATCCGCGTTATATTGGCGGAAGTACTGAGGGGGCACAGCTAGCTGCTTGTTTGAATCTACGCCTTAAGAAACACATTTCCATTGCCAATCGAGTTTAGGCGCTGAGAGACTGTAGGGATGGCTACCACACAAGCACAGCTGTGGAATCCTGAGATGCAGGTGGGGCCGGGGCTGCAGCAGCTAGTAGAAGGGGCTTTAAGCTGCCTGTCTACTAATACAGTCCCAAAACTAGTGTACCTTGCAAACTTGACCCAGGTTGTGAGAAGCAATGCCTGGCTGCTACAGAGGGGCCATGCAGCAGAGGCTGCAGAGAAATCTGACGTCAAGGCATTTGTGGAAACAAAATGCATGACATGTACGTTGAATTGTTACATTTATTCAGGTACTGAGGAGGTAGGGTTAGCTGCTATGGAGGGGTGGCAATGGACCCCAGACACACAGCAGGGGGTGCAGTGGAACCTGGGTGGGGGTCAAGCTGGGGAGGCAGGGCCCCACCCGGGGTCATTGGAGGGGGTAGACAGCTTACCTGAAGCCATGGCCAAGTCCAGAAAGTCAGCCAGCAGGAGAGTTTCCCGCTCAAATTCAAAGCAATTTGAGCGGCTGACTTCCCAGGTGAGACCAGAAACACACAGTTGCAAGTTGGCGCATGCTGCACACATTGTGCACAGATACTCAGCCTGGTGGCAGTGCTCACAGCAATGCATGCTTTCTGTGATGACATGCTGTCATCTGTATAACAATACATGCCAGCCTAGCAGTGCTGGCCCTTGCACCTCTCTCATGTAGGCAGCCAGTAAGTTCATAGCTACAGATCCAATCAGCCTGTCAGACCTAAATGCGCTGGCTGCCTTGTCACAGCCCGCATAAAGACCCCAATGCAAGTTTGCGTACTCTGGTGGGGCATTAGGTACCCAATCAAATGCAGCAAGACAGTCAACTTGTAGGACCGTATGCATAGGACCAGAGCAGGACATCTATGGCTCAGAAAAGACTGCAGCAAGACCTTGTACATTTTGGCATGATCAGACAAAGAACATTGGCCCTGACCTATGGTTACAAGCCATGAGTGGGTTTCAGGTGACCAGTCCAGATCCCTTGGGGCGCATGACAACAATCAGGGAGCCTGATGCGAGTGCTGGTCCTGTCATGCCCCTGGTAGCTATATTGGATGAGGAGGGCCAGATGACCGGCATCACCTGCCCCCTGAATGTAGGGGTGGACCCCCATGACATTGAGGGGTGTGAGGACCTGCTAGAGTCCTACTTCATGCAGGTAATGCAAACAGTCACTTGAGTACACTCATCTGTTTGAACTATTCATCTGTACTCCTGTTGTCTGTGTCCTTGGTGTGAATATACTGATACATGCTGTCAAATAATCATTCATTTGATGCAAAGGTGTAATTTCATGCTTAGCTTCTTGTCAACCATCATGTGACATAACAAAGCAGAGGACCAATATGCAGAGCTTCATGCCATCATATCTCACTGCAGCCTTGCACCATCAATGTTGCCTCAAAGCAAGCCGCCTCACTCCAATTCAGCAGCCAGCACCTAGACATACATCTTCCTGGCGTTACGCAGTGCATGCGACGTAGCATCACAGTGAACTTGCGCTACTGTGTGCTAGCTGTATGCACAATGTCCCACATGCTAGCTACAACACAAGACATACATAGCATTGCTGCAGGTGGACTCAGTCTTGAGTAGGCTGACAGCCCTCAAGGAGAGGATAGAGGGCACAGAAGCGCTCATCGAGATCGATCTGGACCACAGGCGAAATGAGCTTGTGGCTTTCGACCTGGTGCGGTCTGCATTTTGATGATTCATCTGATGAAAAGCTGCATTGCAATGATGCACATACAGCAGTTCTGCGCTGTGTCGTACTGTGTCGTTAGCAGGCAGTGCGATCTGCTGGGTATTTGACAGCCTATCATCACAAAACATGCCTGCACATTGTGGGCGTAAGCTTGACCCAGCATGCAGCTGCTGCAAATGCCTATGCCATGCTGATTGCAATGCATGTTAGTGCTTGCCGAAACCAACATGCACTGCGCTGCAGGTGCTGACAATGGTGACGTTGTCCTTCACCCTTGTGGGAGCACTGGCGGGACTGATGGGCATGAACCTCTACTTTGCAGTGGCTACCACATCACTGGTATGCAGTGTATTGTGTTTGAGCAAGCAAGACCTGATCAGGCTGCATGATGCACCCTGTCATATCTTGCCATTTGCCCAGACTTGCCAGAGCTGCTTTCTGTTCCTGCTCTCAACTGATTTGGCACAAACCCACATTGATGGTGACTGAGTGACCAGATGACAGGGCTTGGCACATCTCTGAAGGTGTACTGTCACAAAGCTACGTCCTTGGTGTACTTGCAGTGGGCGTGGTATATTGCATGCTTTGGTAACATGGCCCTGGGTGCAGTCATGTTTGCTGGTTTGGCGTACTATGCCAGAAAGCGCAGGATATTATGGATAGGCATCCCTGCGCAGGATCATCATCACGCAGCACTAGACAAGCCGAGGCCACAACATTCAATGCATGCACTGCTATTGCCAGCGTCGAAGCACATGTCTCATCACCACTACTGAGAAATACTGAGTGCTAGCAAATTGGTCTTTGAAGTGATCTGAGTCAGGCATCCTGGTCGTGCACTGCTGAAATGAAATGACTGCATTGTGACTCAAGTTTGTTGATGTGAGGTGACCGTTTATGTTGGGTCTATGATCATTCAGCCACAGTTACGCTCATTGTTTTGATCGTGCAGACTGCTGTGCAGATGCAGCTTGCACCAGCGCACAGGTGTTTAGGTGTGATCTGCGTGCTCAGCCAGATGTTGACTGCTTACATGAAATTGCCTCTCGAGCAACAACTATGTGGCTAGCCTCGTTAAAGGAGCTGCAAGAGGATGATAGAAATCTCAAATAAACAGTGAATCAAACACAGCTCAAGGCTGTTGAATGGAGCAATTACTTTTTGGGGTCGAACTTGACTGATTTGCTGTTGACACAATGTCGCTCATTCTTGGGATTGCCAAACTTCTGCAGCACAAAGGTGTGTCAGGTTCTGGCTTACACATGGGGCTGCCCAACAGCTCAAACTGCAATACATTTGCCTATGCACGAGCATACACTCGCGGGACATCTGGATCTAAAACCAAAATACAAATAACTAGAAAGCTGTTTGCATGACCAGCAAGCAGAAATGGCGGTGCATGTTCAGCTCCACAAATGCAGCACAGCATATGATAGCCACAGACTTGATTGACAGTCACATTTCATGAGTCAGGACGCATACCTCTCCTTCAAACACATGGCCAAGGTGGCCTCCACAATTTGAGCAGGTGATCTCTACCCGCTTCATGCCGTATGCATTGTCCTCATGTCGGTCTACAGCCCCTGGGATGTTATCCCAGTATGCAGGCCACCCACAACCAGAATCAAACTTTGTTTCAGACCTACAAGTCGACGCAAAGAGTAAGTCAGCTCCAGCTTCGAGCCAATATACCAGCAAGCGCAACACAAGACACAAAGAGCGACTCACTTGTACAAAGGGGTACCACAGCCTCCACATTTGTAAACACCATCGTCATACACCTTGTTATACTTGCCAGCTCCTGCTGGTTCGGTACCTTTCTGTCGCAAGATATGATACTGCAGCCATCAAACACGCTATAGCTATACACGTTGACAGCAAATCATTCATCACCAACAGGAGCCCGAGAGAGCAGGGGTAAAGCAGTCGTGCATGCAGTGCACTGCATGCAACAGAGGAATCCAGAAAACGGCGTTGCACACCTCCTCTGCGGACAGAATCTCTTTCCATTTGCTATCAGGGGTGTTCTTGTCTAGCTTAGTATCGCTCTGTGCTGACATAGCTCTGATCTGAAGACTTCTCTTGACCGAAGTTGCTCTAATTGCACTAGTACGTTGGGAAAGCCGGGCGACAGGAACCACAGCTCCACAAACTTTTCCTATGGATGGTCGCAGGACAAAAGACATCGCTTGGCGAGCAATTAGCTGTGTCAGGGGAACAGCGGCCTCATATACCTGTAGCGACAACATAAGTCAGCGGTATGTATGTAAAGTGTTCAACAAGAAGGTTCTCCGTTGTCACTTCTTCAGCACTGTGAGCAAATGTATTGACATCAAATGATTTCAATAAGCAGTCGTGCATTGATATGGCATAGGCGTCAACATTGGTTTTAAGCGCACAGACACCATTATTCGTACTACAATGTTGTTGCCAGCAAAGCAACGTCAGCTTTGACACTAATTTTTACATCAGGCTCTGTAAGCATAGCTAGCACTAGTGATCATGCAAGAAATTAGCATCAATCACAGCAAGAACTGTCTGTGCATAGCCAAGTTGGATAGGATGTGCAGCATGTCCTTAAGGCATGTGCATGATTCAGGTGTATTGCTGCAGACCACAGCAAGTCCAATGGCAAGACTGCTGGTGGTGGGACAAGGTGACACACCTACTGATGCTTTACCACAACCCACACATCTAACTGTTGTGTCAAGGCATGAAAGCAGGGGCTGAGGCATTGTACATGTAGGTATACCAAAGGTATAGGCAGAGAGTAAAGCTTGCTAACCTACAAGAGGCACACACAGTGTGCCCACCAAACACAGTGATTCACGCTTCTCTGACTAAAAGTTGTTGCAAAATCCTGAGCTTGAGTTTACGAAGCTTGACAATGGTGACCATGCAGGGCTGCAAGTGCCCTGCTGGTGCCCAGCAGCGGGTTCTGTGCCTGCTCACTGTCACTGAGAGAACTTTCCATGATAAGCACTGCCTTTTCTTTCAAGCTCTCCACTATACTGAGGCTCAAAGAGCTTGGCTTCTGGCATTGTTCCAAATCGTCCTTGGTAGGCACTTGCCTCAGCATCTGTGTGTGTGGCTGGCATGCCTGTGGAATTGTTACTGTCATCTGTTGTATGCTGGTCATCTGTGTTGAAGGAAGCTTGGCCAAATCTGCCTTGATACAAACCTGCACACGCATGCCTTGCTTCAGCCTTTGTGCAACAACAACTGTAATGCCTGCTCAAGGTCATTGCTTTCCCAAATGCAGCGTGCATGCCAGCCAAACTGGGCTGACAGGCAATGACTGCCACAGTTCAGACAACACTTACTTCCGCTGGGACTCTTGTGCATGCCGCTACCAACCTCAGACTGGCCAGCAGCATATGCTCCGTGGTATTCAGATTCACCGTACATGATGTCTTGCGATCTGCAGTCAACATCACAGGCTCAGGGCTGCAGTGGCGTGACAACATCCGAGTGACGTTTGAGATCCCACTACAACTTGACCAAGGCACCGCGTCAGCAGCTTGAGCGGGCTCAACGAAATGCACCAAGACTGTGGCCAAATCAACTTAAACCATGCGGTGCAACAGCAGGATGCTACACATGGAGCTGCAGGAAGTGCGAGGCTTCGGCGAGGTCAGCCCCGAACCCGAAGACAACGACTGGCAGACAGCAGCACCGCACGGCGAGCTAGCGAACGTGTCAGGTATGCAGCGCATCGCTACATTGTGTCAGGATGTACATATAATCCAATGGACAAAGCGATTTTGAACAACTCAAGCATCTAGCTGCACAAAGAAATCCGGCAAACAAGTTTTGGGTCCTACCTGATACACACGCGATCCGAGGCAGCTGCAGAATGAGATCAAGCTAGTGTACTGATTTACAAGAGAACGAGTTGCTGTCGCAGCCAGTTCAGTACCGAAGGTCTTACTTACGAAAGCAGCGCCTATTTTGTACCCGCGTTGTTTCGAGCGCTAAAATCCACGCTGTCTACATTCAGAATTCCTCCTGAAGTCACGTGGGCCGCCACGTATCAACTGCACTGCTTCTAATTGGCTCGACTGGCTATCCAATTTTCTTTTTTTGGCTATGATGGGAAGCTGATGTGTCAGCGCGCGTGTGCCCTCGTGTCACAGACTCAGGGCTCAACTTTGCAGGACTCAGTGCTCAGTAGGCCTAGACCCTGATATGCCTAAAGGGTTTCGCCCTTTCCTTACTTTACGCCACCGTAAGTGCGGCTGCCAATGACTTGACTCTGGTTGACCTGCTGTTGTTGCGAATCAATTTTGAGTTGCGACTAAGCTTACCAGTTGTTCGCTGATAGCTGTGTCCAATCATATCAAGGCCGAGTCCCTTGGCCCCCCCCATAAGCACTCACTACACAAGGCGAGCCTCTGTAAGCTGTTCCTCGCCATGACCAGTGCACGTCTCCTCGCCGCTGGCCCTGTCAAGCTGCGAGCGCAAAGCTTGCAGACTTGTCGGGACAGGCAAGTGCACAATGTCGTGGGCTGCTCGAACCAGCAGAGGAACAGCACATTGAGGTGGGGCCGGAGACCTGCCACCAAAGTCCAGGCAGTGTCAGAAGAGGTGGTTGACAGCGTTGCTGGCAATGGCGCGCAAAATGGGAACGGAACCGTCCCACACACAGCTACCATCAAGCAAAGTACCCTTTCAGTCCATGCTGGAGAGTCTGGGGGTCGATGCAAAGTGGCAGACTCCCTTACAACACCCATATGTTGTACGTCCACATACTACTTTCAGGACACAGCAGAACTGATAGCATACCAGGAGGGGCGCTATGGATCCTATGAGTATGGAAGGTGGGGATGTCATGATGTATGCTGTGCAACACTGCACAGTTGCAACGCTTGTTGCAGACTGATCAGGAGGCAAGCGCAACTCACCAGTATATGCATGCTTGTCATTGGGTAGCTTGCCAGCAGTCATCATGACACGCAATGGTCTTGCCTCAAACCACTTTACATGCTCTCTCATGCTTGATCCTTGTGTGACCATTACAGTGCTCCATGACAAGCATATTGTAGGCAATTGTGATCTGCTGCCTCCATGATAAGCACATTGTAGCCAATTGTGATCTGCTGCCCTCAGGTATGGCAACCCCACCACACGAGTAGTGGAGGAAAAGATCAGGGAGCTGGAGGGGGCAGAAGACTGCCTTGTATCTTCCTCAGGAATGAACTCAGCAACCACTATGCTGCTGGCACTAGTCCCAGCAGGGGGACACATCATCACCACAACAGACTGTTACAGACGCACCAGGCAGTTCATCCAGACTGTGCTGCCCAAGATGGGGGTGACAGCAACTGTGCTGGACCCTTCTGATATGGGTGCCTTAGAGCAGGCTCTTGAAGAACATGATGTCTCTGTCTACTTCTCAGAGTCTCCTACCAACCCATACCTGAGGTGTGTAGCTTCACTCTATGGCTCTGACCAGTAGGCAATGTGCATCAAGCATGCAGCAGATTGCGCTGAAAAGTTGGCTCCATGGTGCAGGCACTTAGGCTTGTATCAAGGATTGGGGTGTGAGATCAGTTTTAGCCAACTGATCAGTCACATGGCATGAGATTTTGAAGCACGTCTGTATTTAGACGTGCTGGTGCATGTGCTGCATCATTAGGAGTGTGTACATATTAGCAAGCAGCATGTTACAATGGTGCAAGCTTGCGTCAATGGCACATTTGTATGCATGGTGTTATGCCATGCTGTGGCAGGCTGCATGCGTGAGGAATGCATGAAAGCATACAGTGAGGCTGTTCTTCCACAATTGGGCTGAGATCAGCGCAAGCTACTGCATGTTTCAGCTTTCACTGTTAGCCATTCACTTCTCTCATGTGTGCTCCTGCAGGTGTGTTGATGTACCACGGATTGCAGAGCTTTGCCATGCAAAGAACACTCCAATCTGCATAGATGGCACTTTTGCCACCCCCATCAACCAGCGTGCCATTGACCTAGGAGCAGACCTGGTCTTGCACTCTGGCACAAAATACCTAGCAGGGCACAATGATGTCCTAGCAGGGGCTATTTGTGGCAAATCAGACCTCATTGCCCAGATACGTGCCATGCACAACGTTCTGGGTGGGACTTTGGACCCCCATGCAGCATACCTCATGCTCAGAGGAATGAAGACTCTAGGACTCAGAGTTGAGCACCAGAACAAGACTGCACTG
>JAABUP010011232.1_pt1 | contig 10273 bp, 14 predicted proteins | sample 5559201 | NCBI WGS metagenome assembly JAABUP01 (sample SAMN10711887, study PRJNA513373) | rock metagenome | isolation source: Antarctica rocks | place: Antarctica | reverse complement strand
TAGAAGGGGCTCACAGGGGTGGGTCCTGCCAGCAGCCAGGGCTCTGCATAGGGGCTCACTGCTGGTAGCAGAACAGCCCCATTCAGGTCTATCTCCTCACCGTCCTGGTTCACTTGAGCATAAGGCACCTGCAAGTACCACCTCCCTTGACTGATTGCTTGCTGACTCACTGATTGACATGCATGATTGAGGTGTTGATCCATGTGATTGTTTGATCAGTGATTGAATAACTGATTGGTGACCGCCTGCTGGCTGACTGATAGCTGGACACAAAAGAGCCTGTACCAAGTTTGTGGTGAAGCAGAAAAAGTTGCTCAAGGGCACAGCCAGGACCACCATTGCAGCTGATTTTTTGCAACAATCCAAAGCCGCATGCATACAACAGCAAGGGCACCGGCAACAGCGCTCACCAAGGCGGTCTTGGTGATGTCTTGGGCAAAGGGGGGAGGTATGGGAGGGAGGCCGGCCCTAATGCAAGCCCTAGACAAGACGTGGCGCAGCAGGGCACTGTGTGACATGCCCATGTCTGCTGCCTGCTGGAATATGACAGATGTCGCCTCCAGAGAGGGGTTCACATGGACACCACTGAAGAAGACTGTATCTGAGCCATGCCTGCACACACTCACATGCGGTCACACACTGACATCTGGACAGACATGGATTGACATTTATGCCACTGTCTGAGCCATGCCTGCAAACTCAACAGCAGTAACACACTGACGTCGGGACAGACATGGGTTGACGTGGACAGCTCTGAAGTAGACTGTGTCTTGAGCCATGCGTGCCAACAGTCACAAGCTGTCACACACTGATGCCTGGACAGACAACACCGCTAGGCTCTGGGGTCAGCTTTGCAAGGCTGGCACAGACCAGGAAGAAGGAGAAGAGTGGCAGACTGGACAGACAACACAGCATGGCTGTGGCACAAGTTCACATGGGTAGGACCCAAGCAGACTTCTCTGAGCACTGCAACTGAGAAATTTTCCAAATTTGACGAACAGGACACATGGTGGCATGCGAAGAAGACAGCCTGGCTGTCAGCAGAGCCAAATGGCAACCCAACAGAGAGTCCGCACTACTGTTGCATACACTGGCCCAGAAGACGTGCCGACAGCTCCCAAGATACCCGAGTCACGCATCATCAAAAACTCATCGTGGCTGTGACGCTTTTTACCTGCACAACTCATCCGGATGCGCTGCATACCATCTGTCCAGCAAACTGCCCTCTTCGTCTTCTTCAGAGTCAGTGGATACTGAAGCCACGTCAGCTGACTCAGGCTCAGCAGCTCGCAACTCAGACGAGGCCGCCTCAGCATTGGGCTGTCCTAGCATGTCATAGCTGCTGAAGTCTCCAGAAGCTGAGTACTCAGCACTCAAGATGGGCACAGCTGAGCTAGCTGTCGGCGCAGCACTATAAGTGTACATGTCATCAGAAAGATACTCAATCGGCTTGGGCAGCTGTGGCTGATCATGAGATGTTGACTCAATACCAAGCTCTGAGTCTGAGGCTTGAGGTGGCAGCAAGTCTGAGTTTGAGTCTTGAGGCTGGGGCAAGTCTGAGTCTGAGCTTGAGTCTGTGGGGTCTGAGCTGGACTCACCAACCTGCTCTTCATCGGATGATGAAAGGGGAGGGTTCAAAATTGAAAGATGGGGTTCAGGTTGAGTGGTCCTGACCCACCCATCCATGCGCGCAATGTCCTCAAGACCAAGCTCCTGCATCATGGGATAGCACACCAAATGTCACGCCTAGAAGGGTACAACTCATCCATTGCAGGTATCCCAATTGCAGCAAATGAATGCACACCTGACGTCAGCCACACAACTGACGCATGTGAAATCTGCAGATGTGCAGAAAGACTGACTGCCTGGCAACCATGCCAAAGGGTTGTGCAGCGAGAAAGGCGAATGATCAACACACAGTACTGCTGGTAAGCTGATTATGAAACCAGGACCTCACACAGGGAACAACTCAAAACTGCATGTGCCTGACCCTTGAGGAAGAAACATACGCAAGGAAGGAAGGAAGGAAGGAAGGAAGGAAGGAAGGAAGGAAGGAGTGAGTGAGTGAGTGAGTGAGTGAGTGAGTGAGGGAATGAGTGAGTGAGGGAATGAGTTTGTGGGTGAGTTTGTGAGTGAGTGACTGAGTCTGTGAGTGAATGAGTGAGTCTGTGAGTGAGTGAGTAAAGGAACACATGAATACCCATTGGCAGCAGACCAGCGCTCATCACGGCAGATCAGTGGTTGACACAGACCTTGAAGAGTTTGCCTGCAGCATGCCGGATTCCCTGCACCACCTGCTGACTAAAGCGGGCAGGGGTGTGGTACTGCAAGCGGCGGCCTGAGGGCTGTTGGCTGGTGAAAGGGCTGTTCAGGAGCAGCCCTGCCCCACCCGCTGCTTCTATCGCCATCTCTCCGCGTGCGGCATCCAAGAACAAGTCAACCGCTTCTTGATCAAAGCCCTGCGTCACAAGAGGTTACACGCTGTGTCAACCCTAATGAAATGGAGCAAGCCAGAGTCAATGCTGACTGGACTGGAAAGACTCAGGGCACAATGATGTGACATGCGTAAGAGTTTTTTTAAACTATAACGCTGAAAGGGTTCCGGTTTCTGGTTTCTGTGGAAAACTGTCTGTTGTTGAGCACGGGCAACGCTACATTTAGGGGGAGGGGTCATGATTTTGTACCCAGGGATGATCGATGACAGCTTGTGATAAACTTGAGATTACCTGTAAGTGGATATTCTTCTTTTTGTGAATAACAATATGTTTTATTCCAATCGTGAAAAAACAAGGGACTTCACAAAATTCGTTTCCTTCTGAAAGAACAAAACCACAGACAGGAGTGGGAATGTTGATGCACTATTAAACACATGTGCATTTTTTGGTCCTCAGGGCCCCAACAATACCGTCATGCAGGTTCAAATCAAAAAGGACGCCAGATCGGGACACAAAAGGTACCAAGCAGTGTGAAGACACAAAGCCTGCATCAGGGAGAAAGAGGAAGAAGACAAACAGGAAGAAGAGCAAGAGGAGGAGGAACGAGCAGAAAACGCAGGACATGAAGCAGCAGCAGGACAAGATGATGAGGGGGGGGGGGGAAAGAGCTGCCACATTGGCAGAACAAGGAGGAGATGAAGAGGAACAAGAAGAAGAGGAAAGAGAAGCGCCACCTCTCGTCTGGCCTTGTAGACTTCAAAATCGAGGGCTGCCTCAAAGAGGTCATCCTCCATGTCGTACGACTCCACCTCAGTGGGCAGCAACACCACAGGACCTTTGCTGCTGCCCAGAACAGTCACGCTGAACTCAACACACTCTGATGACGCTTGATAAGGCTCGACCACCACGGACTCGCTCAGATCCTGCATCACAAAATGAGATGCTTCACAAGTATGCCACCACACGCAAGTACACCGATTGCTGCCATGACAACTTGCCAGCTGAGACATCACTAGAGGAAAACCTCAGAAACAGATGTTCACAAGTAGATGCACCAGTGATAGCAATGATGACTGACTCACTCAGATCCTGCATCGCAAATCGAACACTCAAATCAGAAGCTGCTGCATGTAAATGCACGCATAGTCACAAGCTAGACTTGGTTCCGACAAGACTTAGGAAAAACGGGATTTGAGGGCTGACATTAAATACTGCTTGTGTCTGTCTGTAGACTGTGGTGATGCTTGACAGGGCCCGACTACCATTGGCTCAATTGAATTTCAGCATCACAGGAGCGTGTTGAACAATACAGAAGCAGCAAGGAAGCACAGCACCAAGGGAGTAGCAGTGTGCTGTCATGTTCCTGCCAAGACAGGATTCTCCTTGATTCCAGTGCATTCGCAGCAAGAGTGACATGTACCGCTGCTGCTGGTTGATGGAGTCTGCCTTGACTGCATCTCTCAAGCCCAGCTTTAGGGTATGCAGCACTGAGGGTAGTCTTAGGGTTTAGAGCTTAGGGTTTTAACCCTGAAGCATCAGGGTGTACAGCAATGTACAGCAATGAGACTATACTCAGTGTTTAGGGCTTAGGCTTTTGGAACCTAAAGCTTTAGGGGATGTACAGCAATGAGACTTTGCACCAGCAGCTGCAGCAACTCAAGAACATCATGAGGGGTGAGTAAGGGGTTGAGCTGCTGATGTAGTCGTCACCTGGTCAAAGATATGCTGTGCATGCTGTGCAATGCCCTCAATGCTGTTCACCAACAGCACTGCTTTGCCATTTGAATTCTCTGCAGGTTTGACAACGAAGGAGTCTGAATCCATGGACAGGTCATACGCGCTCATCCAGGCCTCCAGGGTCGTCTGCCACCTGGAAGAGCCCTCCTGCTCGGAACTGCCCTGCTGGTTGAAGTCTGAGCAGTGCAGGTGACACATTGGCAGCACTGGCAGCTCCAGTTCGACCATACGCTGATGACACCTGCAAGCACAGCACAACATCAGGACCACTCACTGAAAGACGACTACTACATGTCATATTAACACACTATAACACAGTCTGACAATTGATAAACATGACACACATGTACTGTGACAAATACATACTGTGACATATACGTGCTGTGACACATACATACTCTGCTGGCTACAGCAACATCTGTTTTTCAGCACTTGGGGTGCCTGAGCAGCATCTGACATGAACAAACTAGGCTTGCAAGCCATGGTGTGGCAGATGTTGCTGTGCTGCGCAGGGTGTAGCCCTCCGGCTGTGAGTTAGAACCATAAACCCTTTGCAGAGGCTGTCTCTTTACGCCGGCGCGGATTTAAAATGGGCCCGTTTTAAATCCGCGTTGGCGTAAAAGCTTCTGGTCTTGACACGGAAGACGCTGAGCCAAGTTTTGGCTGTAGCAATATCAGACAGTCTCAGCTGGATCAGAGCTGGATCAGAGGTGGAGCTGGACTGGAGCTGGATCAGAGCTGAATCAGAGCTGGATCAGAGCTGGAGCTGGATCATAGCTGGATCAGAGGTGGATCAGGCGCCTCAGCACTTGAGGGTGACCCCAGATTTGTGTGCATGCAGCTGTGGTGACATTTGCAAAAGAGGCAAAACTGGTGAGTAGGGCAGAGAGACTGCATGCAAAAGGCTGCTGGGCACGTCAGGGACGAGAAATGCAGGCTGACCTGTACTTATGGGAAGCAGTTTGTGTGGCCTCAGAAGAGGACCCAACACAATGCACTCCTGCCTCTTCCAGGGCTGCGGCTAGCTGCCCTGCCCTGCTTGGCACAGTGGAGAGCGCAACATCTGCCGCCGCCTCCAGCTGCTGGCTTAGCTGCTGCAAGCTCACCACTTCCCGCCGATTCTGCCCAGATTCAAATTCAAGCGTGGCAGCAGACTTGCCGTGGAGCTCAGCTGCTGTGATGGGCATCGCTTGCAGACCGGATGTGATGAAGTACGGCACAAAATGAATGCCAGTCAGGTCCTTCCTCTTCTGCAAAGGTTGGCCTCTGAGTCTCCCATCATGAGCGTTGCTTTCGGAACCGTTGAACTCTGAACCATTTGTTTCTGGGCCGCCGTTTGAATTTGGCATGGGAACAGACTCATCGCCTTGGAAGCCCTCACGTGGGTTGTGGGTCTGCAACTGCTGGAGATATGTCTGTGCAGATGTGAGTGATTGCTGCTGGCCAGCCACTGGTCCCCCGCAGAGTAGGGCAACCTGGGTGGGAGGGTCCCTGACCTTGGGGGGTGCCTGAGCTGCAGGGGTGCTGAACTCAAGCTGCTCTCCTAGCTCAGAGTCTATGGCCTGCAATGAAAGTTTTAGGGTTGAAATCCTCATGTTCAAAAGTTTAAAGATATGCTTAGAGTCTAGAGCAAAGCTGATGACCCTGTTTTGGATCTGGTCGCACCCACAGAGAAAATGAAAGCTGCCAGTCATTGACAATGATGCCGCTAACCCAAATTTTTGTGACCCGCACGCCAGTAGTAATAGCTCAAGTGATATGGTGTGTGTCCAACCATGACAATACAGAAGCCAGAGAGGCACAAAAGAAAGGCAAAGAAAAGAAAAGAAATGAAAAATAAATGAAATGAAAAGAGAAGAGAAGAAAAGTTTAGGAAAGAAAAGTTTAGCGCTTTTCACCGATCATAACGGGAGCTTCCCAAAGCTGCAGCCCGGAGCTACGAGAGACACAGAACCTATAGCAGTTGATGCACAACAGAGTCAGGAAGTGCTGCTAAAACAATATGTTTGGTACGGCAACTCACCACCACATCTCTGGCATGATGCCCGTGCACAACAGCAGGTTGTTATTTGTGCAGCAGCTTGTTATTTGTGCATGAGCTGCTCCCAATTGTTGACTTAACTTCGCATTTTTGGCAGAAGTTGATACAACAGTGGTGCAATGTATTTGGTGATGAAAATGACATATAGTTGATATAGTTGATCATACAGTTGATTCAATCTATTGCAGTGCCTTCCGCCGGCCTCTGACATAAGCCAGTGGGTTTTGAGTTTCATGAATTGGCACGCACTTGTGTTGATTTACTATTGCATGTTTGGCAGACCTTCATACAACAGGAAAACAATGTATGCATTGCTGATGGAAACACTTGGATGGTACGCTTTGCATAGATGTGTGTTGATTTACTATTGCACGCTCAGCAGGCCTTGACACAAACAGTAAAACGATGTATGCATTGCTGATGGTGTCAACCGCATAGGTTGGGTCACTTATTGCATGCCCAGCACGCATTCAATGTAACAGCAAAACACTGCAATACTGGAAAGGTACTGATGGTGTCAACTTACTGCTGCATCTTCAGCAGGCAGCAGGCCAGCTTCTGCCTGGAGAGAAGCCCACAGGCTGTCTTGCAGGTCAAACTTGGTCAAGCCCTGCGTGTTGATGTTGCGTGTCTGCAGCTGCTGCTGAAGCTCTGTCGTTGACATTGACTCAACCTGCATGCCACGTGCATGGTTGCATAATGTAGATGTAGACCTTGACTACAACATCTGGACCTCTTTGTGGCCCAAAACAGCCATTATAATGACTTGATTCATTCAACCTCAGTATACTCAGAACTTTCCCAGTCATGTCTGTTGACTCCCCTGATAAGTCCTGAAGACAGGAACTGTAAAATGATTGTTTGATTGGTTGATAATCTGCTGCCCTCCACCTGTCGCCTCCCAATCTGCTGCCCTCCATGCAGACTGTATGATGTCTGCAGTTGAGTCATGATGCGTGAGTTTGCAATCAACTGGGCCTGCTATTCTGGATCACAAAATCTGCCTGCTAAACTACCTGAAATGCGCTGCTGCTGTCATTCTGGGGTCCAACCTGCGACCGCCTGTGGCAAGACTGCCAGGCGTTGGCAGAACATTCACAGCATGTCTGCGCCCGCTTTTGGAGGTTGAGCTGTTAGCTTTCATCAGTCACAAACTCATCTAGGACAGACAAGATGATGGCAACAGGATTGTACAGAAGGTTGGGCATGTTCAGTTGTGAGTGATGAATGCTGTGCACATTTTGTTGTGATGACTGGGATGTTGTGCATGTTCTGTGCTGGTTTCTAGATCCTTCTTCTGCAAGATTTTTTTAATACTCAGGATGTTGTGCATGTTCCCTGTTGACTGTTAAATCGTTGTGCACTTTTTGGTTAGGGCCAACAGGCAGAGTTTCCACAACAGCTGAACTTGTGCGGCAACTAAATTCTGCTTTGGAAGAAGCCAAGCAGCAGGCTGGCTGCTGCCTGTGTTGACTAATCCATTCATTGATTTGAACCTGTGCCAGCCTTTGCTCATGCATCACACAGGGAGGTATCAGGTATGCCTCGCCCCAATTCTGAAGGCCATGCAGCAGGCTCATCTGCTTGTGTGAGGCACAGCAATGTGTAGCAGCAGGCATAACACAGCAGCAGCAAACACATGCTTTGCATGAGCACTGCGGAAGCGCGCAGGAGTGATGAGTGACCGACCTGTGCTGCAAGAGCTTCATACTGTGCATCCTGTGCAGTCTCATAGTGCTGCATCAGCCGCTCCTCCAGCTGCTGCCTGCTGCCTGTGCTGGGCAGGCCCAGTCGGTTTAGCTCCTCCTTCAACTCACTGGCCCTACAGACCAAATGGAGAATGTCTGTGTTTCTGCATTATGCAGCTTAAGGGCTTGTGGGTGTTGATGCACTGCTGCCTGTCTGAAGGCCACACAGCAGATGTCACTGCCATTTGCAGGAGAGCAAAGCACGCTATTCACATGTGACACACTGTGTTTGAAAGCGTCTGGTTGACATTGGACTTTGACAACTGCACAGGGATGCCTTGCTATGAGCTTGCTACAAATCTGCAGCTGTGGACACCTCATGGGTCAAGCCATTGGTGTCCACAGCATGCTTAGCATGGTTTGACTGTGCACTTATGGTGCCATGGACAGCAGGGATGATGTAATAGAAAAGCATCTGCAAAGTAACAGCACTAATGCTGAAAAGCAGATGGCTCACTTGTAAGAAGACAGATCAGTAGCATCTGTTGACGCTGATTCAATAGGCTGGCTTTCTGCGTAGCCTGATTGATCTTGTAAAGCAGCTGCCTTGGCAGCTGCCTTGGCAGCTGCTACAGCATCTGGGTCGCTGGGATTCACCAATACCACTTCTGGACCAGCTGCTTCTGTGATGCGCTCGACAAGGGCAGGTTTCAGACCGCCAGTTTCTAGCTCCCGTAATTGCAACTGCGACCGTATCTGCTCAGATGTCAGGTCAGACCAGTTTTGCTGCTTGGGCTGATGCTGCAGTTGGGAGAGTGGGCCTTGCTCCTGTCGGGCTGCAGTGAGTGTCTCTTGCAGCTCTGCTTTCCTGCCTGCACAAATGACTCTTGCTGCTGTGCATGCAACTTGTAGGCATAGCTTCTCATATGAGGCAAGTGACAGCTGAATCTGCAACCATTGCTGATCACGGATGGTTTTATGCAACACACGGGCGCAGCGGTGATGCTGGACACCTCAATGCAAGCCAGCCCAGCTTTGACCAGTGAAGCTGCTATGGATCAGCAAGTTGTGACAAAAGTTGAACGTGCTGATGCGGGGCTTTCTGAACAGGGTTCAAGAGTGGACAGCTTGCCTGCGTATGGTAGCTGCCTGAGTTTGAGCTCCTCCTTCAGCTCCAATACCAGCATGTCTTCGACAGCTTTCTCCGCATGGGACACCAGAGAACTGAGGTGCCGCTGCCTGCCAGATTGCAACCTTGGTGCAGGCAGCCTGTAGAGCAGCAGGCTGCATAACATGATGCACTGCAAGCCTTCAACTCAACCCTGCAGCGCTTGTTTCAAAAGTGTGGCGGTGCATCATCCCGTTGACGGGTGGCCAAACTGGGTGTGTAGGTGTGTGTGAGATTCAAAGGGTGCACAGGTGGTGAAAGGCCACTTCCTTCGAAACTGTCTTGCGTCAACAGAGTCAATGGTTTCAGGCACGCCATAGACATACCTGGCATAGTAACGCGAGTTCAGCGGTTGCCCACATCCGCAACGGTGCGTTGTTGACGATGCTTCAGCAGCATGCGGCCGCCTGAGACGGTACGCTGAGGCCCTGACCGAAACCAAATGGATGTGGGGATGAGTGCTGATGCTTACTGGTGAAGCGCGGTGCATCCCTGCAAAAACGCTGATGGGAGCCTGTCCGGCCTAACACAGGCGCCTGTGATCACTTGACTTGAACTTACTCATGGTCAAACCCTAGGTCATGAAATGCTTAATGACCATGTCAGCAAACCTATGGTCAGTAGTCATTTAGGCAAAAATATATATACGGCAGGGGCCGATATGCCTGGATGCGCGGGATGAACTGAAAATGGCTATCACCAAATTGAGAGAAGTGTTTGCCTCTGACGATGGATGTAGAGTGGAAGCTGGTTTTCACAAACAGTCATTGACATGTGTTACACAGATCACAGAATATGTGTTGAGCAGACATTTGTTAGCTGCATGTTCAACAGCAAAAGTGTGGACACGCTCCAAATGCCTCAAGGAAGCTTCCGAACTGCCTGGCTGCTTTCATTTGCTTACTCTTCCTGTCAACACCTCTGTGCCTTTGCTGATGTTGCGTTGCATACAGTGTTCTGGCATTCTTGAGGACTTTCGTGTGCAACTTATGAGCTGTGCTCAATGACGTGCTTGTTGGGCCAGGCACGCTTGAAGAACGGATTTGCAGCCAGGCCACTCATGGTAGAGTATATATATATTTGCCTAACTGACTACTGACCATAGGGTATTTTCTGTGATTTGTCAGAGTTTGTCAAGCATAGGGTTTGTGTGTGTGACTAAAAGCCTTACAAAACCGGGGCCTTTAGTAATGCATTGTTTTAA
>JAABUP010011231.1_pt1 | contig 10273 bp, 9 predicted proteins | sample 5559201 | NCBI WGS metagenome assembly JAABUP01 (sample SAMN10711887, study PRJNA513373) | rock metagenome | isolation source: Antarctica rocks | place: Antarctica | reverse complement strand
GAAAGGTCAAAAGATACCGAGCCCACAGCCACCACATCAAACGACCGACCGACCGCAACCAAGTCCACGACGGACCCGCCAAGATCCACATCTTCAGGAAGCTGACCGCCTAACTTACCGGCATTGCGCCAGGCCCAACCCCCACCACCCGACCACGTGCGCGCGATCCTCGCCGACCTGCTGACCTGAGCCACTCATCCCGCCTGCCGTGGTGAGCGCCCAGCGGGCCAGGCCCGGGGAGGTCGGCGCGGTCGGGCGACGGTCCTCACCAGCAGACCCGGCGCACTCCCCACGTGCTCCTGGGCCCCGGGTAAGAGCTGGGTAAGAGCCGTCACTTCCGGACGGTGTCGTTCGCGGTGGGTGTGCGCCGGCGGGCCCAGGAACTCGGTGTGGGCATGCTCCCGTTCACGATCAGAGTGGCGACGAGGCTGGGGGCTTCGGGGTTCTCAAGTCCGTGCAGCCGCGGCTCTACCGTGAATAGATAGTTTTCCGGGGTGCCGATCGGTAATGTCTTCGGACTCATGTCGAGGATGGTAAGTATTGACAGTCGAGCACCGTCTGCGGCGGCGTACTGCGTCGGTTGACCTATGTATTTCGGTGCGCTGTCCCGGGTGACTGGTGTTTTCTTCTCGACCTTGAGTTCGGCGGTGATCCCGTCGTGGCGGACGTCCAAGAAGCCCAGCGCCAGCCGCGAGCCCCGCTCGAGCCGCCCTTCGAGTTCAGGCTCGGCGAGCAGTCGCTCGTGCAGGTCGTCATGGAATCTCCGCTCGGGCACGCGGGTGCCGCGGCGGTACCTCTTGTCCCAGGTCATCCGGAGTCCGACACGGCAGATGGCGGTGAGCAGGCGACAGAATGCCTGTAGCTGGCCGTGGTCGTAGCCGGAGCGGGCGAGACGTTCGTAGAGCTCGAGCAGTCGTTCGTCGAACACCTGGTAGTCGGTGAGCATGTCCCGCGTCGCGTCGAACGGGCGTAGACGCAGCTCTCGGTGGCCGGTGACATCGAGCGTCTGTGCTTTGGGTTGACCGTCCTGGTGCCCGCGCCACGTGAGTCGGATCAGGAACGGCGGCGCTGGCTGCCCGGCTGGCAATCCGAAACGCAGTCACCAGCGGTCCGCTCTGCACGTAGGTCTCGCCGTCGCCGGTGTGCTCGTTGCGGTGCCACGTGAAGGCCGGTGTGGTGACGTCGGCGGGGGTCAGGTGGGTCAGCAACTCGGCATCGAGCCGGTCGACCCACGGCGGCCAGGGGTCGGCCTGCACCTGCAGCGTCAACTCTTGAACCGTTCCGGGGGGGAGCACAGCCGGGCCGGTCACCAGCCTGCCGTCGACCGAAGCCAGTGCCACCGCGATCGGACGGCGATTGGTGTCGCCGCCCACGTGGGTTGTCGTGGTGCGGGGGCTGACCGCTCGCCGCGGCCCCCGCACGATGCGTGCGGGTACGCAGAGCCGAACCCACTCGGCGAGCACGGGCATGACCCCGGCGCCCGGCTGGTGGTCGGCCACTGCCTCCAGCCTGCCGATCAGTGGGCCGGCCAGCGGGTCGCTGCGATCGAAGCGAGCGGTGAGGGCGGTCGTCATGAGCTGCGCGCGCAGCTGAGCTGCGGTCCTGTGCGCGGCGGCCGTCGTGGTGTCGGCATCGAGGACGGCGGCATCCTCCATCAGCAGGTGGTACGCGACCTCGCAGAGGCCGGCGACGCCACGAAGATAGGCACCGGTCGCGGTGGCCGCCGGCGTCGCCAGCCTGCTCCCCACCTGCTGGACGGCTCGTGCTCGCCGACGGTCTTGCTCCGCGGGGCCTCCGGGGCCGCCGGGGACTTCGACGTCGTGGCCGCGGCCAGGGAGCGGGTCACCGCTGAGCAGGCCTCGCATGTCGGCGGCGGCCGACACGACAGCGCGGACGTCGTTGACGCTGCGGTACTCGTCGCCGAGCTCGGCCGCTGCGGCCAGCGCCCGACCCGCGTCCGGGCGCCAGTCTTCCCCGGCCACCCCGGCCGCGTCGGCCGAGGCGGCGGCGGTGATCAGCGCAGTGAACCGTTGTTGGCGCGCGAAGGCTGGCTGGTCTGGGATGGTCCCCGCGACGGCGCGCATCACGGTCGCCGCGTCAGCCGGTCGAGCCGCCCGCCAAGCGACCTCGGCGAGTTCCGCGCTGGCCAGGGGATACTCGGGGGCCTCGCGCAGCGCGGCGCCGATCAGGTCCTCGGTTGGCAGCCCGACGAGACCTGCGCCGCAGTCGAGTAAGGCGCACAGCTCCTGGTCGTCACTGGGGTTGGACCGGTCGTTGACCGCGGGGTCGGCGGCCTGCCGCAGCCGTAGCTCGGCCATGCGGGTGGACCGAGATACCTCGGGCGACCAGGTTCGCCCGAGGACGTCACGAAGGTGATGGCGGTCCAATCCGGCCGCGTGTTCCAGGGCGCGGCTCTCCACGAACGCGAGCAGCGTCGGGTCGTCTGCCGCGAGCCGGACGGCGGCGTTGATCCCCTCCTTGATCACGTCGGGGTGATCTGTTGCGTCTACCGCGTCGAGGGCCTGGAGGGCATAGAGCAGAAGCGTCGGTTTCGCCCCATCCGGCCAGTCCAGACGACGTGCGGCGTGTAGTACGGCGCGGATGACCACGATGTACGGGTCGGTGCTCAGCGCGGGGAGGAGGTCCTGCAGGCTGGACGGCAGCTGATGGGCTCGGTTGATCTCGACCCACTGGTCGATCGCCTGCGCGCGGAGGGCGGGTTCCGCGTCGACCATGTAGCTGTGCAGGACCGGGAGGATCGCCGGCAGTACGCCGGGCTGGCGACCGTGTCGACGTCCGATGCGACCGAGCGGACGAAGCAGTCGCCACACCAGGTCGGGACCTCGATCCCAGTCCCGTTCGTTGGTGATGTGGGTGGTGATCGCGGTGACCACGGTCTCGGGGTCGGCGCGGGCCGCCGTCTCGACGGCATCGAGCACCTCGCGGATTGCGGCTTTGATCGCCGTCTGGCGGTCTAACTGCTCGATGACACGTGCTTGCGGTGGATCGGTCGAGACAACCTCGAGGGTCGACGGCGGCGGTGTCTTGAGATCGTCCACCAACCCGAGCACTGTGCCCAGGAGCACGGGCACGCGGAACAGGGTCCACGTCGTGTCCGGCTGGGCGAGCCGGCTGACCAACCGGGCAGCCCGGACTCGAAGGTCGTTGCCCCAGTCACCGGACACCCGCGCTACCGCGAGCGTGAGCATCGAGGTCCTCAGCTCGGTGCGGCGTTCCTCGACCGGCAGCGGGTCCCCGGGCTGGCGGCGAGCCCCGGTGGGGTCGAGTAAGTCGGCGGCTCGGGCGAAGACGTCGAAGAGCGCCTCGCGCAGCTCCGGGCTCCCGGTGCGGCCGGCGTCCTCGACCGCCGACGTCACGTCCCCGATCCCGAGCACCAGCATCACCGCAAGCGCGCCGGCTAGGGCCGGCGTCGCGGGGTCGTCGTGGCGATCCTGGGCCTGGACCCCGAGGTCGAGGATGAGGGTCGGGATCATCTGCGCGGCCACGTGTGGATGCGTCCGGGCGAGCGCGGCGATCGCTGCCCCCGCGGCCGCCCGTTCTGCGTCAGGTACGGCACGTCGGGGTGTTTCCGGGGTCGGCAGGAGGAGCGATCGAGACGGTTCCGGCGGTGGGAGCAGTCGACGCAGGACCGCAACGATGACGTCGGGCGCGAGGTCGCCGGCCACGCGGAGACCGGTCGAGTCGGCCGCACGGCTCGGTCGTAACCGACCGATGCGGTTCCGCCGCGGCGCTTCGGCCAGGAGCACGAGCGACCGGCACACCTGCTCGTCGAGGTCTCGGGGGCTGAGCAAGTCGGAGGAGTCCGCCACGCAGCGCCCCGCCGCAGTCGCCGGCCCTCGTCGCAACACCGCGAGGGCGGCGCGGCAGACGGGGGCGGCGAACTCTCGACGTGTCCGCGCGAGACGGCGAAGCGGTTCGATCAGTTCCTCGGCGACACCGACGTCGACCACGAGCTCGATCGCAAAGGCCACGACCTCCGAGCTGAACACCTGCGGCGCGCGGTCGGCGAGCACCGCGAGCCGATCCCGAGCCGCGTCCTGCTCGGCCGGGTCGACCTCGATCCCCGGCTCGGGGTCGAGGAGCCCGATGTTGGCGACCGCGTCGGCCATGGCCTCGCCCCCGGACACCGCCACGGCGCGGCGTCGGTCTGCCCGAAACCGCCACTGCTGGAGAGCTCGCTCGGTCTCGGCGTCCCGCCGAGCCGCCTCCCGGGCGTCCTGCGCGGAACGCTCCTCGACGACCGTCTTCAGGCTCGGGACCTCGCCGGTCGGGCGGCGCAGCGAACAGCCGGTGCAGTGCGCGCTGTAGAAGTTAACGGCGATCCAGCGCAAGTTCGCCGACATCGATCCGAGAGCCACCGGGCATCGCACCTGGCGCCTGTTGATCGGGAGCCCGGTCTCTGCCTCGGCGGAGCCACGAGCCTCCGACTGGACGAACTCCATGTTCGTGCAGTGGCGACGCGCGATCTCGACGATGTGCTGGTTCTCCTGCCCCATGCGAACCGCGTCGTCCCACCCCCGCCTGAACTCGCTCACGAGCCGTACTCTTCCAGCACCCACCGACAGACCGGTTCCCAGCGCGCCGACCAAGATCGCCGGGGCCAACCCGGTCGCGTCGAGCGGGCCGCCGAGGAGGGCTTCGAGAAGCGTCGAGCGCCAGATCGCCGTCCTCGCTCTTCGACGACAGGATGGGAACACACCACACCGACAGCCTGTCTCGCCCGGTGGGCGGCCGGAACCAGACCGTGGACACAGCAACGCTGGGGTCGCCGCGGACGATCAGCTCAGCCAGTGGGTGGGGTTGGTGGCATCGAAGGTGCGGGCGGCGTCGATGTAGGGGTCCATGGAAGCCCGGGAGCGCCAGCGTCCGTGGCGTTGGACGTCGCGTTCGGGGACGCCGGCGGCGATGGCTTCGGTGGCGAACCCGCGGCGCAGGCTGTGCCCACCCCACCGATCCGCGTCGTCGAGCCCAGCCGCGGCGGCGCGGCGTGTGATGATTCCGGCGATGCTGTTGCGGTGCAGCCCGCCGGCGCGGGGGCGGCGTCCGTAGCGGTCGATACCGCGCCACGCGGGGCCCTCGAGGATGCCGTGGGCGCCGAGCAGGTTGCGCCAGCGCACCCACGCCGCTCCCGCGTCCAGCAACCCTGACTCCTCCCCCGCGCCCTCGCCCTCCCCGTCCCCGGCGGCTTCGTCCTGGGTCTCGACTCGGGTCGTAGGGCCGGTGCGGGTGGGGGCGGCGACGCCGAGGGTGGTGCCGTGCCCGGTCTGGTCGGTCTTGGAGCGGCGCACGAACACCGAGAGGCCCTGCTCGGTGGCGTGCAGGTCGTCCATGCGTAGCCGGGCGAGGTCGTCGGTGCGCAGCGCGGCTTTCCATCCGATCAGCAGCAGCGCCGCGTCGCGGGCGTCGGCGAGGTGCTCGTCGGGCCGCAGTGTCTGCAGGAGGGCCACGAGCGGGTCGCGGCGGGCGGCGGCCCGCGGCTGCGGCGGGGCCACGCCGGGATGGCGACGGATCCCCGCCATGGTCCGCCGCACGGCCTCGGCGCGGGTCGGGTTGTCCAGCCCGGCGGTCTGGTGGACCACCGAGATCGCCGCCAGGTAGCCCGCCAGGGTGCCCGGTCGCAGGCCGTCGCGCTCGCGCACCTGCCCGGCGTTCACCGTCGTCGGCGGATCGGCCGGGGTGGCGGGGCGCCAGGCGGGGGCGAGGTCGGCCAGGAACCGCACGACCGTCAGCGGAGCCGCGGGCAGCGCGGCCTCCCCCGCGTCCTGGCACCAGCTCTCGAAGCGGGCCCACTGGCGCTCGTAGGCCGCCCAGGTCTTCTCCGCCCGGGCCCCACGCGCGTAGGACTCCGCCCGCGCGGTCAGGTCGTCGCGACGCTCCAGAGCACCGGAGCCCGCGCCGGTCGTCGCGTCCGGGTCGGCGACGACGAGCTCAGCGATCCGCGCAGGGGCCCTGTCGGGCTCGTCTAGCAGCTCCTCGGCGGTCATGCGGCGAGCCTGGCACCGCCTCCCGACGGCGCCGCGCAGGCGCGCCGCACCAACCGGGCAGATACGTCTGTTGTGCACGGTTGGTTGCAACACCGGGTCGCAAATGCCGTCAGGAATGCGCGGACGGTGGACTAGGACCCCTATCCTGGGCCGGTGGCGACTGTCAAATCTCGAAGTCGTCTGCACCGTTTCCCGAAGGCCGCTGCACTACTGGCATAGAACGCGGTTATCGGGTCCCGAGATCGTCGGTAGGCGAGGTCGTCGATGTTGGTGAGTTAACGTCCGGCTATGTCTACGACGCCCCCATCTCTCGCGGTTGTCACCGGTGCTGCCGGAGGCATCGGGGCGGCCCTCGCCAAGGCACTGCAGGCGCGTGGGGCGCGCCTGGTCCTCGCCGACATCGACTCCGACGCACTCGACCGGGTCGCCGCGCGTACCGGGTCGAGCGCCGTCCCCACGGATGTCGCCGATCCGGACGCCGTCGAGGCCCTGGCCGGCCGCACGGAGGGGGCGTCGCTGGTCTGCCTGAACGCCGGCGTCGTCGGGACCGACCTCGGCGCGCCGTGGGAGGTCAGCGCGCGCGACTGGAACCGGGTGTTCGACGTCAACGTCGGCGGCGTGGTGAACGGTCTGCGTGCCTTCGTGCCTCGGCTCCTCGCTGTGGGTCGGCCGGCGCATGTGCTGGTCACCGCCTCGCTGGCGGGGCTGACGGTGTTCCCGGGTGGCGGGGCCTACGGCCCGTCCAAGCACGCCGTGGTGGCCGTGGTCGAGCACGCCGCGATGGCCCTGGCCGGCACGCCCGTGACGATCAGCATGATCTGTCCCGCCCTGGTCGCCACCGGGATGTCCTCCGACGGTGTCGCCCCGGAATCGGTCGCCGCGCAGGCCCTTGACGCCCTTGACGCAGGCATCTTCGCCGTCGTCCCCGCGGAGTGGCGGGCCGCCGTGGTACGCGAAGTCGACGAGGTCGCGTCGGGCTGTGTTCCGACCCCGCCCGCGCCGAGCTGACCGCCCTCATCTGCCTGTGGGGGCTCGGCGGTCTTCACTGCCACGCCTATGGGCCCGTCCTTGTGTGCTGGTCGTGTCGACCTTGAGCACCCGATCGTTCAGCGTCGGTCCGCATCGAGCAGCGTGCCACCGAGGACCATCCAGCAAGGTGATCTTGTCGAAAACCGATAGCGTGTCAACGATCTTGGTACGCAAGCGTTCCCGCAGGTCGGCGGTGTCGAGAACCCGGTCGAGAATCTATGACGGCTCCCCTCCTCCGGAGGGGGTTCTCGACACGCCGGGCCGCCACCCCTCCTCCCGTATGCCGATCGTCGTCTGGAACGGGCCGAACCTTCATGGCAGAGCTCTGCGATAGCGGACTTCGTCTGCGACCAGGCCCCCGATCTGTTCCGTGCGCCGGGACCCGTCGGGGCAAACATTCAGCCCCGTTGTGGTCGGTTGGCCGACCGATGTAGCGGCTGATCTTGTGGGCGTGTCGGTCACGGGATGATCGGCCGGTTTGCGATTAGATCTTCGTGTGTCGGTCCCGGAGGAGCTCTCGCGCGAAGAGCTGATCGTCGTCGTGCGCGATCAGGCCGGGCAGATCAGCAGGCAGGCTGGGCAGCTCGCGGAGCTGCTGGAGGCCAACGAGGCCCTGGCCGGCCAGCTGGCCCGGCTGGAGCATCTGCTGTCGCGGAACTCGGGGAACTCCTCGAGCCCGCCCTCGCGCGACGACGACCCGGGCAGGACGCCGCCGAAGAACAAGCGCCGCGGGGGCGGCTCGGAACGGGGGCGGGGCAAGCAGCCCGGCGCGCCGGGCTCGCACCTGGGCTGGATCGAGAGCCCGGAGCTGCGCCTGGACCGGTTCCCGCAGGGCCGCTGTGACTGCGGCAGCGACGTGGCCCTGGGCCGGGACCTTGGTGTGATGGACCGCTACCAGCAGCACGACATCCCGCAGGTCGCGTGCGGGTCACCCAGTACGACCAGCACCAGGTCCAATGCGGCTGCGGCAAGACCCACACCGCGGGCAGGCCCGAAGGCGCCCGGCCCGGACCGGTCGGCTACGGGCCGAACCTGCAGGCCTTCGCGGTGTACCTGATGGTGGTGCACTTCCTACCCGCGCACCGGGTGGTGGCGCTGCTGGCGTCGCTGACCGGGACCGCGCCCTCGGTCGGGTTCGTGCACGGCATGCTGGCTCGCGCCGCCGGGATGCTCGGGCAGGTGCACGACCGGATCCGCACCCTGGTCACCCTGGCCCACGTGGTGGCCTGCGACGAGACCCCGCTCAAGATCGGACCCAAGACCCCGAAGCCCGGCAAGAAGAAGGCCGAGCGCTACCTGCTGGTGTTCTGCACCGAGCTCTACACCCACTACCTGCTCGGCGACCGATCCCTGGAGACCTTCACCGCGTCGGTGTTGACCGAGCTGGGCAAGCGGGCGCAGGACCCGACCCAGGACCCGGCGGTGATCGTGCACGACCGCTACGCCGCCTACGACTCTGCGCAGCTGGGGACGCTGGTCCACCAGCTGTGCTGCCAGCACCTGCTGCGTGATCTCGACGGCGCCGCCGAGGTCTACCCCGACGCCGCGTGGCCCGTCCAGATCGCCGACGCGCTGCGCGAGCTGATCCACCACGCCAACCTCGCCCGCGACCACAGCCTGCCCGTGATCGCCGACGACATCCACGCCGGGCTGATCCACCGGTTCCGCCACGGGGTGCTGGTCGGGCTGGCCGACACTGGCTCCCACCCAACCCGTCCCGGACAACGCAAGACCCGGTGCCTGCTCGAAGTGCTGCGCGACCGCCCCGAGGATGTGCTGCGCTTCGCCCACGACCTGGACGTGCCGCCCACCTCGAATCAGGCCGAACGCGACCTGCGGCCCAGCAAGTGCCAACAGAACGTCTCCGGGCGGCTGACCAGCGAAGCACGCACCCGAGACCGCTACACCATCCGCGGCTACGTCTCCACCGCGGTCAAACACGGCCAGAACGCGCTCGCCGTCCTCCGCGACGCGATGCTCGGCCGACCCTGGCTACCAGCACTCCCCGCGCCCACCTGAGCACACCCGGAGGAACCAGAACCCGACCGGAAGCCCACCGCCAACCGGCAGACACCCCTGCCCCAAGCTCAGCCCGGCTGAATGCTTACCCGTCGGGAGCCCATCCGTCGGCCCGGTAGAAGCGGCGAGCCCGCTCGTTCCCGGCCAGGACCCACAGGACGGCCTCGCTGGCACCCTCTCGACCCAACCGGCTGCGAGCGCCGTCGATGAGCAGCCTTCCCACCCCCGACCCCCAGTGATCCGGGTCCACGTAAAGGGCCAAGACCTCGCGGGCGTCCCGGACGTCCCGGTCGCGAGACGGTCCCGTGGTCGCGAAGCCGCAGATCACTCCCTGCTCGACCGCGACGACGGTAAGCGGGCGTCCCGTACCGGTGTCGCCGAAGGTGTACCGGCGCGCCCGTTCTTCTGGTCGCAGCCCGTCGAGATACGCCTGCGGCAGCAGACCTCGGTAGCCCACCTGCCATGACCGCACATGGACACCGGCCACTTCGAGAGCATCAGCGGGCGTCGCTGCACGCACGTCGGGCGGCTTGCTCACAAGGTCATTCTGCCGGGCAGTTGGAGCCAGCTGTGCGAGTGTCCCGTGCGTGCCAATGGCGGATGGGCCAGCGGGCGGGACACCCCACGCTCTATAGAGGTTCTTCTGCGTCGGGTGTGGGCGCCGTGGCCGGTGGTGCGGGGTCCACCGCGGGCATCTGGGTGGCCAGGTCAAGCAGTGCGCGGTCGGCGCCGGGTCGGGCAACGACCTGTAGTCCGACCGGGATCCCGGTGCTCGTCGCGCCGGCCGGCACGCTGATCGCCGGATGCCCCGAGAGGTTGAACGCCCAGGTCAGCGCCACGTTCATGTGGGGCCGGGATCGTCGTGGCCGTGTGGGAGGCGGGGGGTGGTCGGGGTGAACAGTAGGTCGCAGCGACCGAACACCTCGGCGAGGCGGTGATCGTTTTCGCTGCGCAGGGCCTCGGCCCACCCGCGGGCCGCGTCCCCAGCGTGCGGGTCGCGCAGCGTTGACCAGGCCGATGGTCCAGCCCAGCCCGGCGGACGACACCAGCCGCCCCGCCGCGTCGTGGGCGATGGCGGCGACGGCGGGGTCGAGGCGCCCACGGAGAACAGTAGAGCCGAGAGCAGCAGGTAGAGCGTCGGGCTCACCGCCCGCTCCCCTTCGTCGTCACGACCCCCTCCGCGGCGCCGTCCGCGGCGCCGTCCGCACCGTCGTCCGTGC
>JAABUP010011230.1_pt1 | contig 10274 bp, 6 predicted proteins | sample 5559201 | NCBI WGS metagenome assembly JAABUP01 (sample SAMN10711887, study PRJNA513373) | rock metagenome | isolation source: Antarctica rocks | place: Antarctica | reverse complement strand
GGCACATCTGAAAGCGGTATCAATCAATGCCCGAAGCATTGTACACGTTGATTCCACATCCAAATTTCATCTCTGTGCCTTATTTCGCCGAGAATTATTCCCATAGTCATCATCAGCATGTGCGCCGAAGTACTTGTTTATAGCGGATGACTATGTAAGTATAGCATATCACACGGCTTAGGGCGTCGATGATGCCACATGCCTTTTTCACTCACATCTCACTGTCAGATGTTATAGAAGACGTGTCACGACGGGCATCTCTGTGGACTGATGCAATGCTCGCGTCCTTAAGATGAAATGGAAGCATTGAGTATGTCTTCCGTCTCTAAAGATCCTTCTTAGCTTTCTAAATAGGTCATCTATGCCGACCTTAGGGTTGGCTTACGGAGAACAACCAGGCGAAACACTTCATATTCTACTGGCCCAATATTAAACGGCTAGTCATGTATGCTCTTGCTGTGCTTATCGCTCTACTACTGTCCTTGTTGTGCCAAGTCGGGATATGCGAAACTTTTCTAGATATGGGACGATTGATCAAAGTAGACATTAACCAAGATACACGATAGAAATCAAAGAGTTCTTCCGAGCAAATTCGGCTATTGCTCAATTAAAACCGACACGCGAAGCCTGCAACATCACGCCTTAGGAGACAAAAAATAGTGGCGGAGTTGGAATCAGCTTGAGACTATCTGCCAGTCCTCGATTGTCAACGTCGACAGATCGAAGGCAAGAGCGTAGCTGCGAAAATTTCAAAAAATTCCACCTTCAGGTCGTCTTCAACTCCAGCCGAATACAGGCGTAAAGGTCCCGGTAAGAATAATGCAGCAAAGCTAAGGTAGATCCCATACTCCGTGTGGTTTTATGATTGGCGTCTGTGGGCTAGGTGCAGCAGTACATGCCCAAGCACGGACAAGGCTTCCATCCATACAGCCTTGCCTTTACGTCGTACCTCCTTCCTTGTATTCGTCTGCACTGCTGTCTCTGTAAATAGGATCATGTCCATGGAAGTGTGAGTAAGGCCGTAAGCTGATCAGCATCAGGCCTGTCTGATTCAACAAAGACGGTTATGGGTAGGTGGTATACTCCTTTATGCCAAAGATCCCAAATATCCTGAACGGGTTAGGACAAAACACAGCCTCGGTGTTACCACTCTCCGTACTTTAGTACTCTTGTACTTACCTAGCTTAGCGTCCCTACGCAAAGGGTGAACTGCACACTAAATGCCAACATCAATTGCCCTTCACCATTGATCAGAATCAACGCCAAACGATCCGCTTCCACTAGGCCACCAGAGGCGCATTCAGCGACAGCCTTATCTTGTCAGTATTGCTATCTTTGTTCGACGTTTCCTGTCCCTGAGGTTTCGTCAGGCTTGGGTCGGCGCTCTCATGCGACTTGCTCTTTAGGAGCTATTCCCTCGTCCGACCGAACCACATCCGACCGGCGCCCTGTCTTACATTAGATCGAGTATATTCTGCAAGAAGAGCAGCAGCTCTCAAAAATGTCGACAGACATGTCTGGAGAGCAGATGCAAGCCAAGATTGCGGCTGCTCGACGCGACGCAGAAGGCCTCAAGGACAAGATCAAGCGCAAGAAGGATGAACTCGCAGATACCTCTTGTAAGGCTCCTGGAGGACCCAAAATATGGCTGAAGCAGTGTCAGAGCTACGGTTCTGCAGCCTGAGGGTTAGAGCTTTAGCTGACAGAGCTCTGTAGTACGTTCAGTGGCCCAAGGCAACACTGATGTATTACCTCGAATCGGCATGAAGTCACGTAAGGTCCTAAAAGGCCATCTAGCCAAGATTTACGCTATGCACTGGTCTACAGACCGCAGGCATCTTGTCTCAGCATCCCAGGACGGCAAACTCATCATTTGGGATGCTTATACTACCAACAAAGTCCACGCCATCCCGCTGCGATCTTCATGGGTCATGACTTGCGCCTATGCACCCAGTGGTAACTATGTGGCTTGTGGTGGTCTCGACAATATCTGCTCGGTGTACAACCTCTCCTCCCGTGAAGGACCGACTCGTGTTGCCCGTGAACTCTCGGGACATTCTGGCTATCTCTCCTGCTGCCGCTTCATAAATGATCGCCGTATCCTCACATCCTCTGGTGATATGACTTGTATGCTATGGGATGTGGAGACTGGCTCTAAGGTGACCGAATTCGCGGACCATCTGGGGGATGTTATGAGCATTAGCATTAACCCCACCAACCAAAACGTCTTTGTCTCTGGAGCTTGCGATGCGTTTGCAAAATTGTGGGATATTCGAACCGGAAAAGCTGTTCAAACGTTTGCTGGGCACGAGTCGGACATCAACGCGGTTCAATTCTTCCCAGACGGTCAAGCTTTCGGCACCGGTTCAGATGATGCTACCTGTCGGCTTTTCGACATTCGGGCTGACCGTGAACTAAACACATATGCTGTAAGTCTTGCTCTGAAAGACTACACTACTGAGGTCCACTTCTACGTTTTGGTTTTTCTTTGACGATGGTCGCTTCCCCAGTGGCCACATCATTCCTTCACAAGAATAAACCGCCTCCTTGTTCCTAGACCGTATTGTCCCAGAGCTGGTGTTTGTTCTATTTCCCCGTTAGAGGTTCTAGGCCCTCACAAGCTCCGAAAATCGACTGTACATCCTTTGCATACGTAGCACCCGAACTTTCCGTTGTGGATGTGTGCTTATTTCCCAAGTTCCGTCCGTTTCTGGGTCTCATCGAAACCCTACTCGAAGCTTATGTATGTCAATGTTGAAGTGTCTTCGGCTAATTTAGTACCTCATACAGAGCGATCAAATACTATGCGGCATCACGTCGGTCGCCTTCTCCGTATCTGGGCGCCTGCTTTTTGCTGGCTACGATGACTTTGAGTGCAAGGTTAGTGAGATCTCTGCTATTCTCTACTGGCGTGAAGTTAAGAAGTGGTTCCCGCATCCTTGTGTTGGCTTGATGGAACTGGCTTGCATCCTGACAACGTATCTCTAGGTCTGGGATGTACTTAGAGGCGACCGGGTAGGGAGCTTGAACGGTCACGAAAACCGAGTCAGTTGTCTGGGTGTGAGCAACGATGGTATGAGCCTGTGTACCGGGTCCTGGGATTCTACTGTAAGCGCCCTATCGATTCATCAATCTATAACCATCGTTTACGAAGACCGACTAACACGTTACTCTCACATCAGCTCAAGGTTTGGGCTTGGTAGTGTTATTGGCTAAAGGCAGCTTGTGGGAGTATGGAGGGCACCCACAGCACGGCCCAATGCTGGTGGACTTATTTACCTTACTGGCTTTCAACCCTCCAATTCCGACTCTAAACACCACGCCTGAGACAGCATTCAAATCTCGGATGCTGTCTGTCTATGGCGGCTGAAACGAACTACGATGACAGGGGTCAATTGTTTCGGGAGGACTACGTGGATCCGGATGCTTGACGATAAACTCGAAAATGCCAGGATACCAGCAGTCGTGTCTTAGAATGTTGCCGTATGTGTGTGCCACCTGAAGCGCAGAGGTCATTCTTCAAGTCGATACTACCCGGTCAGGATGTTGTATGTTCTTATTTGATTGTATGCGAGGGTAGGAGACAACCTTTAGTCCTACTTATAACCACTTCGAATATCACCGTTACAACCTTCTTCCGAACTTTTGTCACCAGGAACACTATGAGGAACACAATATGGGAGGTTCGGTATTGCTTCCCCTGCTCGCAGCGGCATCTTTCCCTCTTAAAGGTCTGTAGAAGGACTCCTTCCACCGGCTTCGGTCAGCGCGTTGTGCTGTTGGTTTTATGTTTCCTACACTACTGGATAATACGGAAAACTAGTCGTCACATAGGTCCTGGGCATTCAGCTGCGCTTCGGCTTGTATGTATCTATGTATCTTTCCTTTCCATTGCTCAGCCCGTTTTTGGGCGATGTCGCGGATTATTGGCCGTTGTTCAGCGATTACATAAAATGCGTTTTGTACTAGGCTTTCTAATGTCGATGGCGTTCGAGGCCTTTCCCATCATTCCAGCCCCTGCTGTCGGCGAGCGAGTTGTCGGTAGACACGAGCTTCAGCCAAGTATTTCCCTCGAGTTTCTGCTGTTTGATAGAGATTGCAAGTGTACAAAATTTCAAATATTTCCAGGATGGCTGCAGATCGAAGAAACAATGTCCTGGTGTTGTTCAATGCAAGTGAATCGCAGCTTTTCGACGTTACCAACACGGGGCACAGCGGCTTCCGTTGCGTTGTTATGGCTCTTCCTTCTACGGCCAACGTCCCTTGCCTGCGGGCATAGAGTGACATGAGAGGATAGTCAGGGTGGTTTTTAAGGTTTGGACACTTAAGTGAGGTTTCCAAGCCAAATGGCCCTTAGAGTGTCCAAACATTAAAAATCGCCCCCTGAGTATGGCCTATCTCGTCGAAAGCGGGTGGCAGGGCCATACTACGCACCTGACTAATATCTCACCAACAGCAACAGGAACACCTCGTACAGAGGACCCGGAATAGCTGAAAGAGCTGACGCCCGCGTTGGAAGGTGACAATCCTCTTCGAGGCTACGGGCCGTCTGTCCGCTGACCATACGAATCCGATTTGAACAAATGACCCAAGCGCATGGAAATACCTATTGGTTGTCTGTTCGGGGCTATTCAACCTCCCACCCCCACAACGCCATTGTATTCTTATGTGGTCCCCTACGTGAACTATCGTCTGTGCGTGTACGAGTAAACATCTCCTTGAAGGAATGTTAGAGATAGAATACAATGGTCGGTGAGAGGGGTGTTTCGGTAGTATGTACGGAGTATCTTCTTCCAATTGCACTGATTACGGGGCTCGACTTAGGGTCAGACTTATAAATACTTTAGGGTTGATTAAGGTAGATTCTCAGACTCCTAGAAAGAATCAGGGAGAACTACTTTACCAACCTTACCCAGACTCGCCAGAATCAAAATGTCGCAGCCCCCACGGAGCCGTCCCATTATCGCCATGTTGTAAACCTGTAGGGCTTCTCACGCTTCAACGGTCCTTTGATTTCGAGTCGCACCAATTATGGGCTGCTAGCCGAAGCCTGATCATTTCCCGAATCTGCTTACCTCGACAATGTCAGAATTGTGATGCTATTATTATACTGGCCCGATTTCAATGTGGAAGACTTGATCAGCAACACTTGAAGAAAAGGTCCCTAGGGAATTGGAACATTGGTTGGTGATGATTTGAAAAAGCCGTCGAGGGGCCAGACTTGATGACTGGTATCACTTATATAGCCAAGGGTGCTTCAACAGCCATTCTGGCCACATTGATGTTTAGAATTGATGTTTAGATTAATATATAAGGTAGGTAAAGTATGGACACGTGTTCTTATGAAACGACTTTCTTACCGTAGGATATATTTGGGGGTAGTCTTACCTTTAGGTTGATAAGGATGCTACAGTATTGTTATTGTTGTTGTTGGATGTTTCGAGACATCCCTACGCGGTAAACCGGCGGAAGACCCTCCGCACTGCCTTCTACAGTACCTTCCATTGTCACTGTGACTTCTTTCAGAAACCCTTTTCATCAGTCTTTCTTCTTAACAGCCCTTTCCGCGTCTCCAACGTGTATAGTCTCTCATTCAGTTTGATTGTCAACGTCTTCCGGTGCCAGATATCCAGCGTTTAATTTGTTACATAGTGCGCACCATACCCCATCGCCCCTTCTGTCCCGCTGTCCAACAAGGTCGACTAAAGACAGACTGTTCTCTCCTCAGATCAATTATCTCGGCCCTTCCACCCAACAATCAGGTGTCCTTGCTATGGCAAGCTCAGCGCAGGAAGAGTTCAATACGCTATACGACGAGCAAGCCAGGGAAGTCCACAACAAGCATCCCGAGGACCAAAACTCGGATGACGGCAGCACCACCCTCCAGTCAAGTAACGAGGACGAAAAGACACTTGCCTCCACCCCTTCCATCAGAATGCCTTCTGGAAACTACCACGTTCCTAGCTCTACCAATTTCAACGCAAACACTGGGCCCAAAGGCGTCATAGCCGACGCTCGATCTTTTGAAATAGCCAAGAAGAGGAGCTTCCGTCAGACACTTCATGCTCTATCGAATGGGACATCGCCCCCAATTTTCGGCAAGGGTAACAAGTCTGGCTTCATTTCAAGGGAGAAGAGCCCGAGTCCGGACGTTTCTGCAGATGATGAAGATGACGACTTCATGCGGAGATGGCGGCAAAATAGGTTAGAGGAATTGGCCAACGGTGGTCAGGATCTTCGAACCAGACGTCAGAGCCCCAGCAAGCGAAAGTACGGTGCTTTGGTAGCGGTGGACCCCTCAGGTTATCTTGACGCTGTAGAAAAAGTATCTGCGGATACAACCGTTATCGTCTTGATATATGACGACCAGGTACTTCTTTTCCATACGGATCCAGGGGTTACTCTACTGATCATACTCTGCAGTCCCAAAACAGCCGCTTGGTCGAAGATGCCTTACATAGCCTTGCTCGTAAGCATGTCTACACTCGTTTCGTCAAGCTCCATCGGCTAGAGGCCGAGATGGATGAAATTGCCGCGCCCGGTATCTTGGCCTACAGAGCTGGCGACTGCTTTGCCAATCTGGCGTCTCTAATGAGCGAAATGCCTGCTGGGCGGGATGTGAGCGCCTCAACGTTGGAAAGCGTGCTGCAACAGTGAGTCATATGCTTCCTCCGAACTCAGTTTTGCGTGTACTCACACCATTCACTAGACATAAAGTCTTGCTCTAAATAACTTACACATCGACTGGCGGCGTACTGGTTTGTTTGGCTAAGCAGCATCCCTTGGGAGTGCGCGGAGGTATCTTCGGCTCATAATGAATACGCATTTCCTTCTGTTGCTGCGATGATACCATTCCTGCGGTTTCGCTATATTATCTCATGAAAGAACGTGTACAATTCCATGATTGGGTATTGGTCTGACTGAAATGTACAACTCACTGTTTTATTTCGCTGGGTTGAGCTGTAATATGTATTAGTTAAGAAGAGGGAATGGCCTATACAAAAACTGGTCAGCTAATGTACTCATAGGTTGCGCTATCATGTTCCAACTATTAAACGTACAGAACAAAACCAAGAGGTTTGTAGACTCTCAGATGTCTGAACAGGCCTACGATGCGCCAGTTGTTGTCTGAATGTCATGAACTAACATGTCCTGAATACGAGGCTAAGAAACCATCGTAGAATTTCTGATCCACTCTATCCACCAGTCAATCTTTCTAAGATTCTCTTAGGCCTAATATGCACTTTACTACCTATTTCACTACAAAACATCGATACTCTCCAACGCATTTCTGTGATGAGCTAGATCCCTTAAGAACGACAAACTAAGCCAACCTGATAAGGCCTACAAACACATCCAGAACTTCTACCGAACCGTCCAAGAAAGTCCTGAATTATCACCGCACATCAGCCGGCTCTGTGCAATCGACAAATCTTTCCTTTACAAGTCTTCCGCCAAGTCATTCTACCGCTGAACCACCTTCTCCGCGCAGCATCAAGACCTGCACTTGTATGCGACGGCAAAATTCGGGATCCCTCCCCTGCCAGCTAACGAGAAATAAAGAGAGGGGAATGGGGCGTACCCGGATCTCTTCTTCTCGTTACAGGACAATGGTCTAGAGGGATGGTTGTAATAGACTAGATGGTTGCTGGTTAAGATCAAAGATTGGAGCTGTACGTCGTGGGAGATCACGGGAAAGGCTTCGCCGCTGCTGAACATACCATCGGGTTCTCTGTTGATGTATAGGTGATGTTAGTCGTGCAGTGGCGAGTGAGCGAGACTGTCGTTATGCGAGAGTATGGGAGATCTGGTATGGTGGGTATAGTTAGTGCGGAGTAAGAATTGGAAAGTTCGTGGATAGGGGCTCTTCCATGGTTTGAGGAATATTGAAAGCTCTGTAGGTCCATTGAGGCGAGGGTAGGTTTAGTTCGCTTTGGAAGAGCGAAATTGTGGAATCATGTTGGATTGGATAGGGAATTCTTAGAGCGAAAGGAAGAAAGATAAAAAGTAGTTCAAAGTTTTGGCATCAAGATATTCTTGAGAATTACTGATGACTGTAATGAGGAATTATCAAGGCTCAATGGTTTTGGTCCGGATCAGCGAGTTTTGCCATCAATAATATTGATCCAGTGGTGTCCACTTCTGGGTATGTGGAGGCTACGTATTGGCCAGATATATCCTCAATGGCACAAACATGTCTCCACATATCTCGATTGTACCCTCATCCACAATTTGATTCAACTCGTCAAATCGACCCAAGAAATTGGCTCATTCGAAATATTCCAAAGCTTTTGATACATCCCCCAAATCCCTACCCTCCGAAACGCCGGCTTCGCAGATGGCATCACAGAGCTCATTGAGGACGTTTTGCCTCGGGGGAATCTCCAAAAAACACTCATAGTCAGCAATGTGCTTCAAATCGAAGCTGGCTGCTATGACCCCAGTTTTTCGACGGAGAAATCCCAGAGCATTCGAATCAGGCTGTCGGGAAGGGTGTATAAGTCGACATGGAATTCGCCCTCTGGTGACATCATTGGCTTATTGATTATATGGTGAACAGGGTGAGGACTTACGCTCGACATCGTTCTTGGTGTACGTCTCCGCTGTCTTGTTATTATGCACCATCTCCACAACCTGCAGCAAGTCGTCTTCACCGAGTCTCTGCAGGTTGTCTGCTAGCTTCTCCATGTCGATCTGAGCCACAGAGAATTAGTCCATCCTCTGGCACGAATGAGCGATGTCTAAAGGAAGATCAAATTATACCCCTTTATCAGGCCTCTTCTTCTTCTTTCCTGATTCGTCGCCTCGCTTTGGCTTCACGCCGTTCTCCTCTCCAAAAGTAGGGCCTGATTCTTTGAGTGCGGCTAGAAGGCCTGGCTTAGGGTTTTTGAAGGTCTAGCGCAGAAAATCAGCGTCAACCCCTCGAGGCTTGCTGATATTTTGTGGAGACCTACAATCGGATGCTTGGCTTCGTATCTCTCGGTCTGGAAATTGAGGTCATGGGCTAGCGCGTGGTCGCCACCCTTATCTACCGCAGAGAGCACGATTTCCATATCGAATTCCCCCCATCCTTCTTCTTGTATTTTGAACGGTGCTTTCTTGATTACTATAGCAAGATTAACGTGTTGATCCCAGTACACCTAGGAGTGTAGATAGGAAGGGTTTGGGGAATAGCATACTCTGGGTCTGGCGGTCGTTGAATGAAGGGTGCAACCTATAGGTAGCCTTCTCGAAGATCGTAGCGGGCATATCTTCGCCATGCTCATTGAGGAGGACAATCTGAATACTCCATCGCCGCAGTGGGAAACCCTCGACGCCTGAAGGCTTATCGCTACAAGACAATCAGAGCACCAATCAGCAATTCATCCGCGCAGAGTGAGCAGGGGAAGAGAAGAGTCAGGTAAGAGCCGACGCACATAACCTTCTGCTCTGTTATAATCTTGACTGTCCGCTTCACCTGTTGATTCTAGAGTTCAGCTGTTCTGCCGGCCAATCGAGCCGCATCAGAGGTAGGAGATAATTTAATACTTACTTCAGGCATGATGAGCGATTCTGGAGCAAGCTCAGCTGATAATGAGCACAGCGTGAAAATGATGTTCGGTGGTGCCAAGGGAAGGAATCGAGGAGATGGCGGGGCGTCGTTACTGGGGTCCCGCGTCTAGGTAGAAAGCGGCAGGCCTTGTACGGAAATGTACCTTATGAAGTTATGATAGATAGTTGGGGGAAAATGGAACTTCACCGTGTCTTCATCTTATCTTCATCTGTCGTTGATACTTGATATTTGTGCATAAAATGCTAAGAAGGTTTTCATTGTGGATAGAGTATTATATTGACCACGATGGTACGAGACACAGTAACCGATAGCCAGGCAGGCCAGGCCAGCTTTCAAATCAACCGGCACGTTGGGCACATTGGATATGGATAGCTCATTTGGGTTGCTTTGTTCAGTTCCATATATTCCTTTGCCTAATCATTCTCGTCGCATAAGCATTACGATTGAAACTGAGTTCATATTATTGCTTGAAAATTACGAGGCTATTTGTCCATCTGAGCATCTCTATGCAAGAGACTGGTTGTTGTATCATGACTTGTTTCACCCTTCTGATGATGTTAGTCTTATTTGGTCGTGAACTTGCTCCGGAGTGCTTCTATTCGTCAAGTAGGAAGCGCATGGCAATATCCTCTCTTGAGTTTCCGATCTCATGATTTAGGGCCTAGAATAGAATATTGAATGGCTTGTTCAGGCAGAGTATGGCGAAATGTAGGTGTTTACC
>JAABUP010011229.1_pt1 | contig 10274 bp, 9 predicted proteins | sample 5559201 | NCBI WGS metagenome assembly JAABUP01 (sample SAMN10711887, study PRJNA513373) | rock metagenome | isolation source: Antarctica rocks | place: Antarctica | reverse complement strand
CACGACCACCGTCGTGGTGGGGCTAGTCGTAGCGGGGCTGCGAGCCGGCCTGACGTCCACGGACTCATCCTCTCGGAGGGAGCGGGCCGCCAGCCAGATGACCCGCTCCCCTTGCACAACAGTTTTCTCCAGGCATATGTTCGCGTCAAGGACGAACGTGGTCCCCGGAGGTCGTCCCGTGTCGCGAAGGAGCGAGCGCATGAGCAGTCCGACTGTCGCCGACTACCTGCTGGAGCGGCTGCGGGCCTGGGGCGTGGAGCAGGTCTTCGGCTTCCCCGGCGACGGCATCAACGGGCTGCTGGCGGCGTGGGGGCGGGCGGAGAACAGACCGCAGTTCGTGCAGGCGCGGCACGAGGAGATGTCGGCGTTCGAGGCGGTCGGCTACGCGAAGTTCAGCGGCAACGTCGGGGTCTGTGCGGCGACCAGCGGGCCGGGGGCGGTGCACCTGCTCAACGGGCTGTACGACGCCAAGCTCGACCACGTCCCGGTCGTGGCCATCGTGGGGCAGACCGAGCGCAGCGCGATGGGCGGCTCCTACCAGCAGGAGATCGACCTGCTGAGCCTGTTCAAGGATGTGTGCAGCAGCTACGTGCAGATGTGCACGGTGCCCCAGCAGCTGCCCAACCTGCTCGACCGGGCCATGCGGATCGCCGCCGCCGACCACGCCCCGACCTGCCTGATCTTTCCCAGCGACGTGCTGGAGCTGCCCTACGAGCCACCGGGCCACGCGTTCAAGCAGGTGCCCTCCAGCCTGGGCACCAGCTGGGCGGCGCTGGTCCCCGACGAGGGCGGCGTGCGCCAGGCGGCGCAGATCCTCAACGCCGGCAGCAAGGTCGCGATCCTGGCGGGGCAGGGAGCGCGAGGCGCTGCCGACGAGCTGTGCGAGGTCGCCGACCTGCTCGGCGCGGGCGTCGCCAAGGCGCTGCTGGGCAAGGACGTGCTCGACGACACCCTGCCGTTCGTCACCGGTTCGATCGGCTTGCTGGGCACCACCGCCAGCTATCACCTGATGATGGACTGCGACACGCTGCTGACCGTCGGGTCGAACTTCCCCTACACCCAGTTCCTGCCCCCGCTGGAACAGGCCCGCGCGATCCAGGTCGACCATGACGGCGCCTTCATCGGGATGCGCTACCCGTATGAGCTCAACCTCGTTGGGGACGCCAAAGCGACACTGCGCGCGCTGATCCCGCTGCTGACGCGCAAGACCGACCGGGCGTGGCGGGAGAAGGTCGAAAAGAGCGTCGCCGAGTGGTGGACGACCGCCGAGCGCCGGGCGATGACCGATGCCGATCCGGTGAACCCGATGCGGATCTTCCACGAGCTGTCCCGGCGGCTGCCCGAGGACGCCATCGTGGCCTCGGACTCGGGCAGTGCCGCCAACTGGTACGCCAGGCACCTGCAGTTCCGCGGTCACATGCGCGGTTCGCTGTCCGGGACGCTGGCCACGATGGGCCCCGGGGTTCCGTACGCCATCGGCGCCAAGTGGGCCCATCCGGACCGGCCCGCGATCGCGCTGGTCGGCGACGGGGCGATGCAGATGAACGGCATGGCCGAGCTGATCACCATCAAGCACTACTGGCAGCAGTGGACCGACCCCCGGCTGGTCGTCGCCGTCCTGCACAACGGCGACCTGAACCAGGTCACCTGGGAGATGCGGGCGATGGAAGGAGCCCCCAAGTTCGCCGCCTCCCAGAGTCTGCCCGACGTCGACTTCGCCGCCTTCGCCCGCAGCCTGGGCCTGCAGGGCATCAACGTCGACACCCCCGACGGCGTCGGGCCCGCGTGGGACGCGGCCCTTGCTGCGGACCGCCCGACCGTGCTCGACGTGCGCTGTGACCCCGACGTTCCGCCGATCCCGCCGCACGCCACCTTCAGCCAGGTCAAGTCCGCCGGCCAGGCGATCCTGCACGGTGACGAGGACAGCTGGGGCATCGTCAAGCAGGGCGTCAAGCAGAAGGTCCAGGAGTACCTGCCCGGCACCAAGGAGCACTCCCGGTGAACGCGCTGCTCGCCGGCCACGTCGCCCGGCTGCTGGAGCGGCCCGCCGTGCGGGGCGCTGTCGGCATCGACCGGCTGCTCGGCGACATCGGCACCGGCCGGTTCGAGTGCGGCCTCGCCGCCCTGACCGCCGGCGGTCCCCTGGCCCGGCTGCTGGAGGGGCCGGCCGAGCGGGGCGCCATGGGCATCGACCGGTTGCTCGGCGACGTCCGCACCGGCCGGTTCGAGCGCAGCCTCGCCGCGCTGACCGCCGGCGGAGCGGTGATCACCACGGCGGAGGTCTACCTGTCCCACGACGGCGCCAGTTTCGGCAACAAGATGATGTGGTGGCCGGTGGTGATCGTCCCGACGCTGGTCCCGACCGGGATCGCCGCGGTGTTCTCCCGCCGCGCGGCCAAGACGGTCCTGCCGATCGCCAGCGCGATCGTCATCGCCAACGGGCTGCAGGGGACCTACCTGCACTGGCGTGGCGTCGCCCAGAAGCCCGGCGGGTGGCAGCTCGCGGCCTACAACCTGGAGATGGGACCGCCGCTGTTCGCGCCGCTGCTGTCCTCGCTGGTGGGCGGGATGGGACTGCTCGCGGCGGTGCTGCGCCGCGAGGGCGACGGCCCTGCTGGGAACCCCTGATGCCTTGGCGCAGCCCAGACCAGCGGGCGGTCACCCCGCAGGGCCGTGGCCGCTACCCCGGGTTCGACGTCCTGTCCGAGGTCGAGCGCTGGGACGACGTCACCGCCGGCGTCGTGCTGGCCCGGCTGGCTCCCACCACCGACCTGTCGTTCTTCACCACAGCCGAGAACGGGACCGCAACAGCGCTGTTCGACTTGCTGCTCGGCCAGGACGGCGAGCCGCGGGTGCCGGTGGTGGCGATGGTCGATGCCCGGCTGGCAGCGGGGGAGACCGACGGCTGGCACTACGACGACATGCCTCCTGATGCCGACGCGTGGCGGGCCACCCTGTTCGCTCTCGACGATGACGCGAAAGCCGCGCACGACACGCCCTTTGCGCTGCTCACCGAAGCCCGGCAGGCGGCACTGGTGCAGGCGGTGCAGACCCGCGCCGCATGCGGGGACACCTGGCACGGCCTGCCGGCGGCCCGGGTGTGGAGCCTGTGGACCCGCTACACCGCCACCGCGTTCTACTCCCATCCGTGGGCGTGGAACGAGATCGGGTTCGGTGGCCCGGCCTACCCCCGCGGCTACAAGAACATCGGCCTCGACGCCCGGGAGGGCTGGGAGGTCGCCGAGGAGCACAGCACCGACCCGGTGCCGTTCGCCGAACGCACCGAACGGGCCCGCCGGGCGCACGCGCAGCTACTCGGCGCGAGCACCGGCACCGGCACCCCGGGCACGGCGAGCAGTGACGGGCAGCGGCAGCAGTGAGGACCGGCTACGCCAAGGTCCGGGAGCGCAACGACTCGGCCTGGCTGATCCCCAACGACGGCTCGCGCACCAACCACACGCTGCGCCGGGACATGCGCCGCTTCGCCGGCGACGACGAGGTCGACCTGGTCGTCGTCGGCGCCGGCGCCGGCGGCAGCGTGCTGACCCAGCGCCTCGCTCGCGCCGGGTGGAGCGTGGTCTGCCTGGACGCCGGCCCGTTCTGGGACCCCGACGCCGACTGGGTCAGCGACGAGCGCGGCAGCCACACCCTGTACTGGACCGAGCCCCGGCAGATCGGCGGCGCCGACCCGGTGCCGCTGGGCTCGAACAACAGCGGACGCGGCGTCGGCGGGTCGATGGTGCACTACGCCGGCTACACCCCCCGGCTGCACCCGAGCGACTTCCACACCGCCACGCTTGACGGGGTCGGGGCCGACTGGCCGATCAGCTACGCCGACCTGCGCCCCTACTACCGGGCGATCGAGGCCGAGCTGCCCGTCGCCGGCCAGGACTGGCCGTGGGGCGAGCCGCACTCCTACCCCCACCACGCCCACCCGGTCAGCGGCAACGGCGACGTGTTCCTGCGCGGCGCGAGGGCGGCGGGGATCGAGGCCCGCGTCGGGCCGGTCGCGATCCCCAACGGCAGATTCGGCAACCGGCCGCACTGCATCTACCGCGGGTTCTGCCTGCAGGGCTGCAAGGTCAACGCCAAGGCGAGCCCGCTGATCACCCACATCCCCGACGCGCTGGCCCACGGCGCCGAGGTGCGCTCGCACTGCCATGTCACCCGGGTGCTCATCGACGACGCCTCCGGCCGGGTGAGCGGCGTCAGCTACCTGCGGGGCGGCGTCGAGCACCGCCAGCGGGCCCGGGCCGTCGCCGTCGCCGGGTACAGCATCGAGACGCCCCGGCTGCTGCTGCTGTCCGCCTGCCGGCGGCACCCGGACGGGCTGGGCAACAACGACGACCAGGTCGGCCGCTACCTGATGGTGCAGGGCGCGCCGCAGACCGCCGGCCGCTTCGAGGCCGAGGTCCGGATGTACAAGGCGCCGCCGCCGGAGGTCAGCAGCGAGCAGTTCTACGAGACCGACCCGGCCAAGCCCTACAAGCGCGGCTGGTCGATCCAGACCGTCAGCCCGCTGCCGATCACCTGGTCCGAGCACGTCGCGGCGCAGGGGCACTGGGGGCAGGTGCTGCGCGAGTACATGCGCGACTACAACCACTGGGCCACCCTGGGCTCGCTGTGCGAGCTCCTTGCCCAACCCGGCAACCGCGTCACCCTCGCCGACGAGACCGACCGGCACGGGCTGCCGGTGGCGCACTTCGCCTACACCCAGTGCGACAACGACAAGGCGCTGCTCGCCGCGGCACAAGCGTCGATGGAGGACATCCTGCGCGCAGCCGGGGCGCAGGAGCTGATGACGGTGCAGCGCTACGCCCACCTGGTCGGCGGCGCCAGGATGGCCACCCGCTCGCGCGACGGCGTCGTCGACGCCGACCACCGCGTGTTCGGCGTCCCCAACCTGTTCGTCACCGACGGCAGCACGCTGCCGACCCAGGGCAGCGCCAATCCGGCGCTGACGATCATGGCGCTGGCCGCTCGGGCCGCCGACCAGCTCCTCGCCGGCCAGCGGGCCGGGCTGCACCACGCGGCGGCGGGCGCCCGATGAGCGGACCGGACGTCGCCGTCACCGCCCTGCGCACCGCGGTCTACACCGTCCCGACCCCGCAGACCGAGGGCGACGGCACGCTGAGCTGGTCGGCGACGACAGCGGTCACCGTCGAGGTCGACGCCGCCGGCCAGACCGGGCTGGGGTGGAGCTACACCAGCGCTTCCACCGCCGCCCTGATCGACGAGCACCTCGCCGGTGTGGCCTGCGGCCGCGACCCGATGGACGTGCCCGGTGCGTGGGAGGCGATGGTGCGCGCCACCCGCAACCTCGGTCGAGGTGGCCCCACCTCGCAGGCGATCGCCGCGGTCGACATCGCACTGTGGGACCTCAAGGCCCGGCTGCTCGGCCTGCCGCTGGCGGCAGTGTTCGGCCAGGCCCGCGACGCCGTCCCGGTCTACGGCAGCGGCGGCTTCACCACGCTGTCCGACGCCGAGCTTCGCTCACAGGTCGAGGGATGGCTGGCTGCCGGGTGCGAGATGGTCAAGATCAAGGTCGGCGAGTCGTGGGGTGCCCGGCCCCGGCGGGACCTCGAGCGCACCCGGCTGGTGCGCGAGGTCGTCGGCGGCGACGTGCAGGTGATGGTCGACGCCAACGGCGGCTACACCGTCGGCCAAGCCCGGACGATGGGTGAGCAGTACGACCAGCTCGGCGTCAGCTGGTTCGAGGAGCCGGTCAGCAGCGACCACCTCGAGGCCCTTGCCGTGGTCCGGTCGGCCGTGCGCTGCGACGTGGCGGCCGGGGAGTACGCCGCCAGCGTGTTCGACGCCCGGCGGCTGTGCCCGGTCCTGGACTGCCTGCAGCTCGACGTGACCCGCTGCGCCGGCTACACCGAATGGCTGCGCGGCGCCGCGCTCGCCGCAGCCCACGGCCTGGAAATCTCCGGGCACTGCGCCCCGGCGCTGCACGCACCGGTCGCCGCCGCCGTGCCGAACCTGCGGCACGTCGAGTGGTTCGTCGACCACGCCCGACTCGAGCCGCTGCTGTTCGAGGGGGTCCCACCGGTGCGGGGCGGCCAAATGCAGCTCGACCCCGGCCTGCCGGGACACGGGATGCGGCCGCGCCCCGGCGCCGACCAGTACCGCAAGCGCTGACCCAGGACGGGCCAGTGCGCAAGAGCAAGCCAGTACCGGCAGCGCCGGGTAAGACCGCCCCGTCCGCAATGAAGGAGCAGCCGTGAGCCAGCAGGTCGTCGTCATCACCGGCGCCAGCGCCGGGATCGCCCGCGCGACAGCACGCCTTTATGGCGCCCGCGGCGACAAGGTGGGCCTGCTCGCCCGCGGGCGGGCCGGTCTGGACGGCGCCGCCCAGGACGTCGTCGACGCCGGCGGCCAGGCCCTCGCCGTCCCCACCGACGTCGCCGACTACGACCAGGTCGTCGCCGCCGCGGACCAGGTCGAAGCCGCACTCGGCCCCATCGACGTGTGGATCAACGTCGCCTTCACCAGCGTCTTCGCCCCGTTCACCCAGATCGAGCCGGCCGAGTTCCGCCGCGTCACCGAGGTGAGCTACCTGGGCTTCGTCCACGGCACCCGCGTCGCCCTGGACCGGATGACTCCCCGCGACTCTGGCACGATCGTGCAGGTGGGATCGGCCCTCAGCGAGCGTGCCATCCCGCTGCAGTCGGCGTACTGCGGGGCCAAGCACGCCATCAACGGCTTCACCGAGTCGGTCCGGACCGAGCTGCTGCACGACAAGAGCGGGGTGCACATCACCGTCGTGCAGATGCCCGCGGTCAACACCCCCCAGTTCGGCTGGGTGTTGTCCCGGCTGCCGCGCCATCCGCAGCCCGTGCCGCCGATCTACCAGCCCGAGCTCGCCGGCCGTGCCGTGCAGTTCGCCGCCGACCACCCGCGGCGCAAGCAGTACTGGGTCGGGGACAGCACCGCAGCCACGCTGGCGGCGCAGAAGTTCATCGCCCCGCTGCTCGACCGCTACCTGGCACGCACCGGCTACTCCTCCCAGCAGACCGACCAACCCGCCTCCCCGGACCGGCAGGACAACCTGTGGCACCCCGTCGACGGTGCGGACGGCAGCGACCACGGGGCGCACGGCTCGTTCGACACCAAGTCCTGGTCGCGCAGCCCGCAGGTGTGGGCATCCCAGCACGCCCGCGCTCTGAGCGCAGCAGCCGGCCTGGGAGCTCTCAGCCTCGCGTCCACCGCAGTACGCCGTCACTAGGAACAGCAGCCACTAGTGTCCCGCGCCCAGGTTGTCGAGGCTGCTCCCAACCGGCGTTCCTGACCCGGAACACGGCCTGCCTCCAGCGTCAGTCCATCGCTGCGACGACGGACGGTGGATCTCGCATCCACTCACTCCTCAGCGCCTCGTGGCGCACGGCTTTCTCGTCGACGCAGTACACGACCGCGGCCCGGCCGGATCTGGAAGGCGTTCGAGCTCAAGCCGCACCGCGCCGACGGGTTCAAGCTGCCAGGTGACCCGCTGTTCGTGGACAAGGTCTACGACATCGTCGGGCCTACCTCGACCCGCCCGAGGATGGTCGACGGTGACAGGCCGCAGCGGTCGGCCATCTTCGCCCGCGACCAGTGGGTGGCGTTCTTGGGTGTCGACTCCAGCGTGGCCACCACGACGTCCTCGACCTGCTCGGCGCTCATGGTCGCTGGCCGGCCCGGGCGCGGGTCGTCGACCAGCCCGCCCAGGCGGGCCTCGACGAACCGGGCACGCCACTTGCCGACCGTCACCGTCGACACCTGCTCCCGGGCGGCGACATCGGTGTTGGAAAGCCCCTGCGCGCTGGCCAGCACGATCCGCGAACGCAGCGCCAGCGCCTGCGCCGAGCTGCGTCGCCGCGCCCACCGCACCAGCTGCTCACGCTCGGCCACCGACAGCTCCAGCAGCGCCTTCGGGCGACCAGTTCGCGGCATGTGCCATTCTACGACTTCTGTAACGAATTAAGGGCGCGGGACACTAGGGGGAGCAGCTGTCTGGCTAGCCCGCATCTCGTGATGGGGGCCTGTGCACCCCTGGCGCACATCGTCAGCTACGGCAACGGCCAGCGGAGGTGGCGGGGGTTCCGGCGGCTCGTCCTGGCGGCGAAGGGAGTTCGGTGGCCGACAGCCAGCGGGGGGGAGTGGCCGGGCTGCGACGCCGGGCAGGTGACGCCGTGCCGACCCTGTACCCGGTGGCGGTTGCCGCGGTGGCCCTCACCGCCTGCGGCCTGGTCGGACTGGCGGCATCCGCACCCTGGCTGTTCCCGAGCCTCGGCCCGACCGTGATGGTCCTGGTCGAGCGACCCCGTGCGGCAGCAGCTGCCCCTCGCAACGTGCTGCTGGGTCATCTGGCCGGGATCGCGGTCGGATGGCTCTGCCTGGCCCTGACCGGGCTGCTCCACGCCCCGCCGGCGATCACGGCGGGGCTGTCCGGCGTGCGGATCGTCGCCGCGGTGCTCTCGGTCGCCCTCACGATTCTGGTGCTGCTGGCCCTGCGGGCGCCGCACGCGCCGGCCGGGGCGACGACGCTGATCGTCAGCCTCGGCGTCCTGCGCACCGGCCCGCAGCTGCTGACCATCGTGCTGGCCGTGATGCTCGTGCTGGCCGTGGTCTGGCTGCCAGGACCCGCAGGCCGGCCGCGGGCCGAGCCTGACTGTTGAAGCAGATGTGGTGGCCGCTAGGCCCGTTCAGGGACCACGGCGGGGGTCACCGCCTCGTCCGTGCCAGTCGACGCACATGACTGTGCCGTCCTCCTCGATCTCGAGGTCGGCATCGGCATGGGTAGTGGGTTGGCCGTCGGCCCAGCCCAGCAGCTCGGCAACGACCCGTCGCACGATCTCTCCCGGGGACAGGTCCCGGCCGCCGGCCAGCAGGCTGTCCACCAGCGAGCGGGCCGCTCCCGGCGGATGGTTCGGCGCCGCCAGGGCTCCTCCGGTGAGCACAAGCAGCCGGTCGCCGGGCTCGACGGCAAACGGCTGCGGGGAGTAGAGGCTGCCTTCGAGCAGACCGAGCGGCAGCTGCGCCTCGAACTCGACTGCCTGCACCCGGCCGTGACGCTGACGCAGCAGCAGCGGCGAACCGGCGTCGACGACCTGACCGCTGCCGGAAGCGACGTCGAGCTCCATCAGCAACGTCGACACGTGGCACCGCCCGCCGTACTCCTCGAACACCGCCTGGTCGGCCAGGCTGGCCTGCTCGGCAAGGGACAGCCCGGCCCGGCGCGCGTTGCGCAAAGCGGTAACGGCCAGGGTCGAGGCCAGTGCCGCCTGCTGGCCGTGCCCGGCAGCGTCGGCCACCACCACGGTGAGCTCACCGGCTGTGGCGCTGAAGTCGAAGGCATCGCCGCTGACCCGCAAGGCGGGCTCGAGGTGACCGGCGAGGGCGAAGGCGTCGCAGCTGTAAGCCCGGGCCGGCAGCAGCTGCCACTGCAGCTCGGCAGCGACCGAGAGCCTGCCGTGCCGCCGCGCCGCCTCGAACGTGTCGGTGACGTGATCCGCCTCGACCAGCAGATGACACAGCGCCAGGGCGACCGAGCGCAGCGCCCGCATCCCGCCCTCGCCGGGCGGGCGCTGGTAGGTGACGCACAGGACCCCGAACCGCTGCCCGTGCAGTGTCAGCGGCACGTGCACCAGCGACCCGGCCGGCGCGGCCTCGAGCACGTCGCGTTGTTCGCGGTAGGCCAGTCCCGCCGGCCCCGCACCCACGGGGGACGCCACCAGCAGCGACCGTCGGGCGTCGTGATGCGCCAGCAGAGGACGCAGCGACACGAGGCGGTAGTCCAGCAGGTAGAGCACCAGCCCGAAGCCGCCGAGGGTCTCCCGGACGATGTCAGCGGCGTCGTCGACCAGCCGGGCCGGCTCGCGGTCCTGTAGCCGCCGGATCACCTGGCCCAGCAGCAACGAGTCGACGTCGGCGCCCTCACTCATCCGTCCCCGACCTCGGTTTCTGACTCGTAAATGATGCAGACCAGCAATCCATGCTGGGAGTAAAAGACAACCTATGCTGAAGCGAGGAGATGGAACCAGACGGCAAAGGGGGTGGCGGCCGTGGCGACTCGCCGCGATCAGTCTGTGGCCGAGCAGGTCGAGCTGGCCAGCCACGCGCTGATGAACGTTAGCGTCCGTTCCCTGGCGGTGCTCGAGGGCAAGGTCAGCATGCCGCAGTTCCGGGCTTTGATGGTGCTGGATGAGCGCGGGCCGCTGAACGTGGGGGTGCTCGCCGAGGCGCTGCGGATCGCGGTCTCCTCGGTCAGCCGGATGTGTGACCGGCTGGTC
>JAABUP010011228.1_pt1 | contig 10274 bp, 10 predicted proteins | sample 5559201 | NCBI WGS metagenome assembly JAABUP01 (sample SAMN10711887, study PRJNA513373) | rock metagenome | isolation source: Antarctica rocks | place: Antarctica | reverse complement strand
ATACCAAGTCAACCTTGTCGCGTTGACTTGCGGATAGATAAAAGCGCAAGACGCTCCGCGTCCGCTAAAATTGGGTGAAAGGCATTCACCTATACCGTTCTTCCCGAAATACCATTGAGCATTGGCGTTTTATTATTTTAATCTAACATACGGCTGTAGATAGTGGTCGTTGCAAAGCGCTTTTGATCTTGTTGACATGAGCGGAAATGATTGACAAACTCCCCATTTTTCTCTTTCTTACCGGGCTTCCATACATGAATGTGACAGATTAAAAATGTCGGGCATTCACATAAATCAACCAGGAAAATGTTCTGTTGGACTTAGACAAAACGACTGAATGAATGTTTTGAGGGCTGTCAACTTCGTCTGATATCTACCCATCTTTTAAACAAGTCCACGCTTTTTCAAAACAAAGACATCATTCCGCACCCATAAGACTCCATGATACGGAGAAGATTAGTGGATTCCACGAAAGTAGGACTGTGAGCCTCGGCGTAATTAGTCATTGTGATGAAGTATTGGGATTAGTTCAAACCCTTGGATGCAGACGAACCAAAAATCCAACGCGAGTTTCAAAGCCTGTAGAAGCCGAACTTGCGAAGATATCAGGCAGACTTGCTTGGAAGTATCCCGTTCTCCACACAAGTGTTGACCCTATGTTAGTATTTCAACACTAGCGCTACATAACACTCACGCTACTGAGATTTCCAAATAGTTAAATCTTGCTGAGTGCCGCGACAAAATAAGACAGAGAAATAGTAAATGTAAAATCACCCAACAAGCAAAAAGATGTTCGCGACTGCCCGACACAACGGAGACTGGAATTAACCATCAGCACACTACGTCATCCCCAGGTCTTCAACTTTTACGCTGGTCAGACCCAGAATCGAACCCGGAGCCCCGGGATGTGGCACAATAACAGCTAGCGTTAGATTCAACCAATCACCATTGATGCAGCAGGACGCTAACCCCAGGTCACACTAAAGTGATGCAGCAGGGTTATTATCTTGGTCAATTACGATTAGTTGCGTGTCTACCACTGGGCCATTAGAACCATTACCGATTGCTTTGGAAGTGTTATTTTGATATATATATTTCAATCAACACACTTTTGAAATGCGATAATGTCTTATTGTTAGAGTAAATCTTTTTGCGACTACTTTTCGAAGTGTTCATTCTACTGTTTTATTTTCAATATGGACTACTTGCACGAACTTGGTGAGCGAGCATTGGGTCAACTGAGAACGTACAAATGGCTTTGAGTATGGTGCGTGAGATGGTTCGAAAGGATGATGCGTGCACCGATGGTTCATTGCATGTTGTTGGTGATATCTAACTTGAAGAGTCAGCTCAGCATGTCTTTGGGAATAGAGACAAGCCGGGGATAAGTTTCTCTCATCCAGTGTCTTATTGATACTCACGCTTTCCATTTTTTGGGAGGCGGTGGCTTCTTTTTCTTCTTCTTCTCCTTCTTCTTCTTCTTCTTCAGACTGCCCCCTCGTTATATTCATCTTCATCTTCATTTTAGCATCTTCCTCCTTAGACATTGAATTATCTTCATCTTCCTCCTCCTGTTTGACAACTTCCACCAAGTTTATCATCCTCTCCACTCACCGCATGCTCCTCCCCAGCCCTCGTCTCCCTCCACATCTCCAGCGCCCTCTTCACAGCCCGATAGAGCCCATCAATCGACGGTGCCTTTAATGGCGCCCTTTCGCCAGGTGACGTCCTTTGCTCATGATAGCCCGCCCTTCAACAAATGATGTTCCATCCCCAAAAAGTCTTACCGTCAAGTGCAAGACGAACATCACCAGCATGCAGACGACCTTTTAGGTCACCAAAAGACCATACTCGCCTTCATATCTGGTGCCTCGCTTACCTAATTATGTGTATGAATAATCACGAAGAGCGATATGAAACACTGCGTCTTGGAGAGCGTGGATTAGTATCTTGTTATCGTAGGCGCCGCGGATTTGGTGCGTTTGGGGGTTTCGAGCTGGGAGGTATATTGGGCGTTTTGGGGAGTTGTTCGAGATTGTGGAGAACTTGATTATGGTGTAGGGTATGTTTTATACTTTGATATTCTGATTTCACTGGGTTTCGATGTCTGTCTCCCTAGCTCCTGCGAAGAGAACTAGTAGTTCCTCTAAGGGTAATCCTGTCACGCTACACTTTGGTCTCTCGTATAGAACGAATTGGGAAATGGGAGCGCATTTGAGCCAACCTGCTGCGATCAATGTAAGAATAGCCGTGTGTACTTAAGCCGTGGGGGCATTGGACCAAAATAGAACGTCGGTGTAATGTAACGTTCAATGCACGCTGACGCCACAAGCTGACTTTCAATCCCACCGAGGCTGAAGCTGACGTGCGTATTCGGGACATTTATTCCACCTTCATGGACACAGCCATTGCCTATAAAATAGTAAGTTGCTATTCCCACCATCTATGCCGGTGCTTTTCTATTGTACATTCTATGCCGATCAAGCCATCTGCATCTCTTAATCCGATCTTCTCCACAACGCACGAGGCAGATGTCTCCACTGCGATCTCGTCTCCTTGACATCTAGGGCTGGTAGTGCTGTGTCGCATTGGTGATGCCATACGTAGCATTCATAGTATTGTATGACACGATCAACTGATCATTCGCATCGCCAACCACGCCGGAAATATGTGTGGCATAACTCTGACATCGCGTGCCCCGTCAGTACCATCGATCATGGAAAATGGAAGCCAGATGCCTTACCTGGAAAGCCGTGTTGAATGCCAACAATTGGTTGTAGATAGCCGATTTCAAATTGAATACGGTGATAAGAGTGACGCTTTGATCCACAAAATCGATCATCAATTCTTCGATGGTGTTTGCAAACAGTCCGTAGGACAAGACTACATCCGCTTCACCTGGCGTGGGATTGAGGTCGATGGCAAGGGATTGGGATTGAGGGGCGTTCAGGTCGGCCGATATGGCATTTGTGAGGTCTTGGAGGGAGGTTGGCATTTGCTAATCTCAGGTATCGAATTAGAATATTGGGTGTAGGTCGGCGGAACATCCACGATTCGTTGATGTCTTCCCCGATAAGTTTGGTGTATACGCACCGAAGCTGTTGCAGGAGGGGTCTGGGGTGTGATTGCCACGACAGAGGCGTCGAGGGTAACGGCCTGGTTGGTGAGAGCAGTGTTTTGGCTTGGGACGTCTGCGGTCGTTGGTGTCTGAAGGATGGAGCTGAGAAGGAGGAGGGTACCAAGGCTGAACGAATGCATTGTGGTGGGCAAGACTGCAAACCAAGAATCTGACCGTTGATGTGGATGCTTTGTAGAAGGTAGAGGAGGCTGGCGAGGCTCAAATGTTTGGCAATCCAGACCAAAGGTGAGGAAGTTGAAAAAGCCAAAGAATTAAGAAATCAAGTCCTTATACGAGATCACCCCGGCATCGATCTTACCGTGGAACTCGTGTTCTGCCAGTCATGTCCCTTGATAAATACCGGCGGTGAGATGACGATCGTCAATATTCCGTATTCAGACCGGAGCTATCCTGTAAGCTGAGCCGTACTATAGGATTGGCCCCACATGTATCATTCATGTGGGCTGCAGCACCCAGAAATGAGTACTGCTCCAATTGCATCGCAATGTATTTATCAGGACGGAGTTGTGTAAAGCTTATCAGTCGACAGGACCTTCGACTTCGCGTGGCATTACCTCTTGAAGCAGCTAGATCCGTAGCTGGAAATAGGCAGACCAATGACTTAGAGAAGTTTCCAGCACTTCAAACAGAGACATTCGGTAAGATCAATGGGAGTCGGGGGGCTGTGCCGCATATGACAGCGGAATGAAGACAGGGCCGTTCCAAGCAGTTTTCTGGGTGGCTGGATCGCCAACTCTCAATCTCAGGGTAAGTTCACGCAAACTTCCTTTGACTTAATGGTTGCCAACAGCTTTCATAGCGTCATCTTCTCGTCTCCTTCCTCACGGCCATGTCCCTTCTCAAATGCCTAATGACCGCCCTATTCGTCTCCCTCTCAGCTTTCAGCCCCTCAATCTCCCCCTGTAGCTCTGCTATCCGCTCGTCCTTCGTTCTGACCATCGCTCTTGACACATCTCGCCCTTTCATTATACCCTTCGTATACAATACGTGCTTATTACAAATACTTTTCACCGCATCTCGGGAATCCACTGGCAAGGAAACATCAAGCGATTCGAGAGACTTGAGAACCTCTGATGCGAGTTCAGAATCTTGTGTAGGAGGAATGTCTCTGTAGCGGATGGGAGTAGGCGTCTCGGCTGGTGAAGGTAGAATGGCGTTCGCGAACAAACCTTTGCCTTTATTGGTCGAGGGTGTGGTGAACACATCCCCTCCTGCAGCGCCAGTGGACGGAGTCGGCCACCCAGACGGTACGTGTCCAACATTCTCTGCTGCCATCTCATCGTATCTGCGCTTCCCAGGAGTCGCAAGCGCATCTGTCTTCATGGCCTTCCTCGGTGTTTCTGGCGGTGGCATGGAATGACCGCTTGATGCTTGATCGGCAACTTTTGATAACTCATCATCATCACTGGCGGGCCAATCATAGAACTCTTCCTCGGAATCACTGCCTTGTGTGGTGGTTGCTTGGGTCGCACTTCCCGGAGCTGGAGCTGAGGGGACGTCACGAGAGACTTTAGAGGGTGTATAGGGCGTAGCGACATCAGGCCTACCGAGTTTCAAGCGGCTAGATGTCTGCGGTGTAGCTAAACCATAAGGTGAAGGTTTCTGCGGTGTCTGAGGGGACGGCGATGGCAATGGCTCTGTGCGGGAATTGTTCAGCACAGCTGCTGCCTCTCGGCCTTTTGCTTCGTCATCCCATAGAAAGAAGTCACAACGCTTGGGCTGGGTTTTTTGACAGGTATAGACTATGGAGTTCCTGGCGTTAGTACTGTCATACATAGTGGCGATCTGCGGGAAGAGTATAGCTACACCATCTTCCATGATTCTTGCCTCCGTTCTTTGTCTGGAAATGTTGAGCTGGCAGGCGAGGATCACAGTTGCATTGCCAGATACCATCGGCAAAAAGTCCTTTCAAGGGCACTTTCTTCGCCGCACCACCATGTTGTCCACGACCTCTGCTGCCTTTACTGCGAAACATATTTGATGTTCAATGTGCGGATGCGTGACATGGTGTTATTAGGTCGCCAGGCGTGCAGAACTCCCGCACTCATTGCTTAAAGAGCGCATGATTCTGTAAGGGTGCCGTGTCATGCGTACTTTGGCACAGTCCGGAGTTGCATGAGTTGCATGAAGACGAAATTGAACAGGATGAGAGCCGTTGCTATGACGATCTAAAGGACGCTACAATCCCGGCTAAAACTGTCTATTCTAAGTCTCCTGTCATTTACAAATTATGTCGATTGGTTGTGGAAAATGAATTTCTGCTCAAAGATCGTCCTCATATTTATCGATCCTGTGTGTTCTAACAGGGCTACTCTTTGTTCAAAAGTTCAGGAGAAGAAGTGGCATCCTTTTGCGCATCCCTTTTCAACGTTCTATGCAAAATACAACACGCTTGAACTGTACTTACTCAGGCCAATGAGGAGAACCTTAAGCTAAACGATAGAAACAATGACGATCTGCCACCCAAATTCAACCGGCTTCAACAAGGATAGCTGGATGTTTCTGATCGCCTACAGGAGAACGGTGTAGCGTCATCGTTGAAAACAATGAATGAGGAGCGATGATGATAACGGCCAGCCGATGGTGCCGGATATTCAGAATCCCTCATCGTGCATACTTGTACGAGTACAGCGAGCAAGACTGCAAGACCGCCGTCGTCAATTCAGAAATCATGATCCTAGCAAAGCAAAGATCAGCGGAAATGACAGCGGGTTTGACAGCGGAGTCTAGATTCGTCCTCAGTTGCTCTGCTCCTCTTTTGCCAGCTGATGCAGGGCATAGGTACTCCTGTATTGATCGTACGTCACTAATTTGAAGGTCAGTCATCTCGTCGATAATTCCACAGGTCTCAGTGGTTCTCGACGTCCTTGCCGGCTCCCCAAGAAAGCCATCCCACTTGTATTGATATTGACTGATAAAGTTTCATTGATCGGATGAGAACACCTGGCGGCCGGTGATGGAGTGTACCGCGACTTTGTACCTCCTCCTCAACTCTTGTCTCTGGAGGGTTTAGTGGCCGTTTCAAGCTATGGACTAGCGTGTCTGGAAGCCCAAAATCGTAAGCAAGGAAGCATCACTCTGGATGAGGTTGGCGGTGGAATTGATAAGCTACCAGCGGTAAAAGAGATAAGGCGGAAGGGAAGGTTGGGCCAGCCTGGGCCTGATCTGCAATGCAATGCGGTTCGAACAGTTCGAACAGTTCGAACACTTACTTGCATGCGCCACAGAAGCGTCTTTCCAATAGGCCATCGCCCGGGACTTGTCCCCCGGTTGTTTCCCATGTCGCTGCAAGTCATTGCCAGCATCGTCCGGAATGTGGGATGGGATTCCCAGTCCCGCATGGCTGACATAATGAGTCTCCCACTCTCCCACCGAGTCAGTGACCGTTGCGCAGAATCTCATTGGAACGAGGCATGATAACACAAGGCCACAACATCTCATATCATTGGTGTTTAGTGATGCAGTGCATGCCCTTATGCTTCCCTTCCATTGCCCCGCCTACATGCTCGGCACATGGCCATCTCCACTGCCAAAGCGTTGTCTTTTGCATCCGCTGTCGGAAACCGCTCCCGAATCCATGGCATGCATCTCCCACAGTCTTTGAGTCTGCGTCGATAGGCTGACGCGATCGAAGATCGTGGGGGAGCGTTGCGTTATATTGGGGGGTCGACGAGGGTCCTTGTAGCAAGCTATCGACAGTGCCAGACTTCCCGAGCACACTTTTTTGGCGAGGGCAAAACGTCCTTGATTGGCAGTGCGGACGAGTCTGCTAAGGGCTAGAGCGTGCGAACCATACCCGCAACATTTTGGGAACCTGTGGTCCGAGTGTCTTGCTGCTACGTCGCGGCTGGCTTGGCCGCTATCGAGACTTCAGTATTTACATCATCCTCGACCAATTGCCTCGTCACCATGGCGGATCCCCTCACTTCAGCTACGTGCGCCCATTCTCTGGCACAGTCCTGTCAGAGCGGTAGACTCCAAGAATCCGTGACAAAGACATTCAAGGATTAAGCTGGCGAGAGTGGATGAGTCTCGGAAGGCGTGATACTTTGGTTGTAGCCAAGGCGTGCTGCGTACTTTGGTCAGCCTGTAATATGCTGAGCCTGAGCAGCAAGAAGAGGTTCGCAGTGCTTTAGGATGAGGGAAATCGCCTAGGCCGTTGCGCTTGGTGCTGTGGCGCCGAGAAAGGGAGGAGGAGAGTGAAAGCCTTAGTTCTGATGGCAAAGAGCCCGCAACCGATTATTTTATGAACAACCACCCTCTGTAGCTTCTGTATACCCTCCTCTCCCCTCTGTAGAAGCAAGTCACCGTGTCCGACGAATGATGTGTTCTTGACCCCCCTGACTTCCGTAATCCTTTCATCTGGCATTTTCGGGGATTCTGGGAAACCTTGACCCTCGCTGTGCGCCCCACTCAATTTCCCCACATCTGCGATAGATAAGCCTTCTCCCGTCTTCGAGCAACACCACCTCCAATTCTCAATTCAGTCCCTTGACACCATACGCAGTCACTCAATTGCCTATTCACACACAGCATTGGCTTGGTTTCGATGGAGCAGACCAGCACGCTCGCTCACTCACCTCCCTTTCGTGCCACACATCGAGACTCGAGACGAGAGGGGCTCTGAGAACTGGCGAAGATCACCGTCGGAGTGACCGTCGCCTACATCACCCAAGACCTACCAACATTGCAAAGACTGAGAAGCACAGATGACCTTGGGGATTGACACGCTCTTGGCTTTGCGGCTTCACCTTGGGGGGTTCGGCGGAAGAGGGAAAAAACGAAAGAGCGCTTGAGGGGCTCCACTTGTACTACATCTCCACCCAGCACAATCGTCCAAAAACCTCGTACGATGACGGAGGTGATTTCGATCACTCAGCCAGAAGGCAACACACACTTTGGCTCGCAGCTACGCCGCTTCTCCTCTCAAACGTCCTTCCTACTTCAAAATCCTAGCCCATACTCACGATCATCTCAAGGCCTCAAATCAAGATATGCGGCTGTAGGCTACAGCACTGCAAAGCTACCGGTATCTCTCCCTTCATCTGCGCCTTCATCGCCACGATTGACCGCCCCTGAGTTCTCAAACCAACCCTCTTACACCTCGACTCCTTCGAGTAGCTTGTCACTTGACGACCATTGTGAGACGGAAGACGATGGCATCATATTTCCCTCCTATGACGAAGACAGTCTCTACACCGAGATTAAGAACTCGGAGCCTCCGTCCAGCTTGACATCACCTGGGCCTCCTGCTGTGACGCACTCAGCCAGCGATACTTGTCTGTCGAAGCCACGTCACGCGGACGTCTTAGCTCTCCAACCTTTAGCGGGAGACGACACTGCCATTGAGACCGAGCCTACGAGGCATGTCGACTACCTGTCGCACAATTGGAAAGAAGAAGACATATGGGCTTCATGGAGGCATATAGTCACAAAGCGGACTGTCTACGCCAACAGCCCTCGATTAGAAAACGCGTCATGGAGGACGTGGGCAAAATCCAAGTACCGACTCAAGACGGTCTCGCCCGAGGCATTGAATTGGTGAGCTTCGAAATTTCGGTTGGTGGTCTCAATGATACTGACGTACAGTAGGATGAAAGACCATGATGTGACATGGCTCTATGGCCCTCTTCAGACGGGAATTGTTAGACCCCTTCGTGCGGATCCTACTCCTCCAGCAAGTCAAGTGTCAAGAAGCAATTCCTTCGGTTCGAAGAAGCCCATATTAAAGAAGCGAACCTTGTCAGAGATAATGCTTCAGCGATCCTTGTCATCGTCGACCCTCATGAAACAGGCCACCGATGCTCTTCGAGCTCAACAGCCGGGACAAAGGCTTCGAGATCGACCTGTTCTCGGCGATCGAGCATTATCTGATTTTACCTCGTCCGAATTTGGCGTACCTCTCACCAGATCGACCACACATCCTTCGACTGAAGCATCTACAGCCTCATCTGGAATACACACACCTTGTACGAAACGCCATATACATTTCAACAATAGGGTAGAGCAGTGCATTGCCATCGATAAGGAAGCGATGGACCGTCGGGATTACTTTAGCGCCATTCACGACGATGATGATTCGTCAGCAGATGAAATGCTAATTATGAGACCTGCAAAACATGCGACACACGCAAAAATAAGCAGCAAGCGAAGCACTCCTCGCAACAGCTTTAGCGGCGACGGAAAGACTATTGCTATGCTTCCCTCTACGACTCTGAACTATAGAGGTGATACCCCCGAACCGAAAGAACAGCAGTCTAAGCAGAGGGAGAGAATCTGGAGTGGAGGCTCAAAGCTCTCCCCATCCCCGTCTCAACAAACTTTGAGACCGTCTCCCTCTAGCAACTTCCTCCTCGACGACGAGGACGAAGATGTTGATATGAATTGGCAGCCTTCTACAGCCAAAGGTAGGAAGGAGAATCTGTACCCTCTTGGTGGACTTCAAGTGAATGCTGATGACGACGATGACGATCCTGACCATGGTGGACTGCGCCGAACGCCTTCTGGTATGTTCATGCCATATGAAGATGAGGGTGACCCTGCCAATGCAGGTATCTTTGGCAAAGTTGTCGACACGGTCAATACTGCGAAAGATATCGCACACGTCATATGGAATGTCGGCTGGCATCGTTGAAGGATGCGACCCCTCGAAAGCAAAGCTTAGTAATATAAGCTGATCCACATACTCTATTGAGACGAAACATACCACGACTTTGTTTTCGATCTACTGCTTACTGACGACTTGGCACAACGACCAACCTTGGCCGTTCGCCTCCTTGTCCTTTCATCGGGACGTAACTCGTTCATGACAAACTCGCGATTATGCATGGCGTTGGCGGCAACAACTCAAAAATCTTCTTGGGACCTTACGACTCAATGCGAGCATTATGCTCACCAAATATTCACGGCTGCAAAATCATCCTGCCCACCATCACAGATAAGGGTACATAATCATTCGCTGTTACTTACTCCGGCGTTCCATACCCAGGTACATAGATCTCATTCTATATTGGCTTGGGTCGCTCCGTGAGAGCGACAACACGCCTTTGATGCAGCTGTCTATGATGAGTGATGAATCGATTTATGGAGCGGAGGACAGTGGCATGAGAGAGCAGATGACACAGATGAGAACGCA
>JAABUP010011227.1_pt1 | contig 10274 bp, 10 predicted proteins | sample 5559201 | NCBI WGS metagenome assembly JAABUP01 (sample SAMN10711887, study PRJNA513373) | rock metagenome | isolation source: Antarctica rocks | place: Antarctica | reverse complement strand
GCCAAGCGCGGCGACAGCGACTCTTTCAACACCAACCGAGCCTACTTCACCTTTCTTTTCTGCAGCTCCCTCGAACGAAACCTCAAGTCACAGGCGTTTCAGGAAGCTTTCATGTTGCTCCGTGTAACCAGTATGTCCATGCATCAATACATCAAGGCGCCCAATAGCGCCTTGGCTGCCAAGCTTTTATTTCGGGAAACCTGAAAGGTGAAGTGTCGTGCAGGATTGATGTCACGGTGAGGAGCCTCCTTGGTTCTGGATTTCTTTTCCACTTCCGTCAGTCCCCGTCTCTCTCTCACAGTCCTTTCTTTTCTATGCCCTATCCAATCTCTACTTTCCACAGCTGACATCCCGATCGCTCTACACATCTGCTGCAAAGATGTTTGGTCGACAACGCAAACCGGGGGTTGACCCCTCAGATCGCGTACACGAACAGGACATAGGTATCACAAACTCAACAGACATGCAGGAAGAGAAGCCTGCCCATCACTCGCACAGGCCAATCTTCAATCATAACGGGCACAAGGTATCTCGCGGTATCAAGCCAGAGGGTGAGAGTGGAAGAGCATGGATACACCCGTGGCACTTCGTTAGGATATGTGCCAAGTCCACAAGCAAGTTGTCGATGGTGGCCAACGGACTTTGGCCGTTCGTGCCAGCGGCAATCGCCCTTCGCTACGCACGTCCGGAGGCAAATTTGTGGATTTTTATTTTGAACTACATTGCCATGGTGCCTACAGCGAATTTGATTGGATTTGCAGGACAAGAGCTTGCACGGAAGCTACCAAAGGTCTTTGGTAAGCTCTAGGTCCCTTTCACCTGGAGGACTCGTGCCTACTTTCCTGATCTTTTCTGGCACCATCTCCTTGGCAATCGAGCTCTTGAGAAGGGCTTGAACCTCAAGAAATGCGCCGAACTGACAATACACAAGGTGTCTTGCTTGAAACCTTCCTCGGTGGCATCGTCGAAATCGTGCTTTTCATGGTCCTACTCCACAATAACGGCTCCGACAATAGACTCATACCTGTCATCAAAGCAGCCATTCTAGGCTCAATACTTGCCAATCTTCTGCTATGCCTAGGGTTCTGCTTCTTCGCTGGAGGCTTGAGACGAGCAGAGCAAGAATTCGATGAGGTCATCAGCGAAGTCGGAAGTGGCCTTCTGCTCATGGCGGGATTTGGGCTCCTCATTCCGAGCGCATTCTTCAATTCGCTGAACGTGGGGTATGATCCGGCAGTCATTGATGAGAAAGTCCTGCACATCAGTCGAATCACGGCGGTCATACTCCTCATTGCTTTCCTCATGTAAGACCTCCCTCCAAACTTCTATGCCCTCAAGCTGATTACCAAAGTTACGTGTATTTTCAGATGCACACCCATCACGGCATATACGATACTGTGCTCGAACAGGATGAATTACGTGATCATGACAGGCATAAAGACCTGAAAAAGGACAAGTTGACCCTTACTGAATGCGTCGTTGCACTTGCTATTGCGATAACATTTGTGTCATTGCATGCCATCTTCCTGGGTAAGTGCCCGTCAGATAAGCTGTACTCGCTATCGATTGCTTCCACGCTCTACCCCTTTTTAACGAGTCTTGTTGAATAGACATTCGCTAATGCTATATGTTTGTTACAGTGGAAAATATCGAATTTATCGTCGAACATCATAACGTAAGCGATTCGTTTATGGGTCTGATTCTAGTGCCATTGGTCGAAAAGGCGGCCGAACATCTGACCGCAGTGGACGAAGCATGGGACAACCAGATGAACTTCGCCCTTGCACACATTCTTGGGGCTACGATTCAAACCGCATTGTTCAACTCTTCGCTTGTCGTCATCGTTGGCTGGGGTTTGGACAAGGCAATGAACCTAAACTTCGAATCGTTCAATATCATTGTCCTCATACTTGCCATCATCGTGGTGGGAAACTTTCTCCGAGATCAGAGATCGAACTATTTGGAGGGTTCGCTGTGCATACTCATTTACATTTTGATCGGTATGTATTCTCGCATCTGGGAGTGCTTTATGGGACTGACGTTTCACAACAGCGACTGCTAGCTGGTACTATCCGAAACCTCCTAAGGCTGGGGCAACCAGCGTTGCGGAAGGCAGCGGTGGAGCAGGATGATTTGCCAGTGTGTTTTTCTTCTTGTTCTCACGACCTAATCGAGCACTTCAGCATGGCGTCATCAGCGTGGCATTTCTAGTATAGCATGACTAGTATTCCAAGCGACATCGTGCATCTTTTATAGGATTCTTCAATTGAAACATATCTATCAAAAAGACTATTGTGCCCATGTTTCCAACATCAACAATGGGCTGCGCCTTCCACTCCGAGACGGGAACTAGTTTCATAGGGCTGGAGAGTTCGGTTATTGACGGCATTGTTGTCAGTGCAGCCACTCCATTAAGTGACATCTTGATATTTTACAAACTCACTTAGATTACTCGTCTGGAAACGTCTTGTTAAGGCAAAGTCTTTTGTGTGCTGGCAAGATTCCATTTGTGGCAATGTCAACTCTGACGCATCCCAAGCTACCACCGGTAGTTATGGATACTGTGACCCAGCAGATCGGAAATACACCTATGGTCAGACTAAATAGAATTCCTCAAAGCTTAGGTATAGAAGCCACAGTTTATGCAAAACTTGAGTATTTCAACGCCGGTGGGAGTGTGAAAGACAGGATAGCGCTGCGAATGATCGAAGAAGCGGAACGTAAAGGCAGAATAAAACCCGGGGATACATTGATTGAGCCTACGAGTGGGAACACTGGCATCGGTCTTGCGCTGGTCGCGGCCGTGAAAGGCTACAAAACAATCATTACCCTACCAGAGAAAATGTCACCCGAAAAAGTCGCTGTCCTACGCTCTCTTAACGCAACCATAATCCGAACGCCGACCCAAGCGGCCTTTGACTCCCCCGAATCACACATTGGCGTTGCAAGGAGATTACAGAAGGAAATCCCCAATGCCCATATATTAGATCAATATAGAAATCCTGACAACCCTCTGGCTCATGAGCATGGAACCGCAGAAGAGATCTGGGAGCAGACAGACGGCAAGATTACAGCTATTGTCGCAGGAGCAGGAACCGGAGGAACGATAACGGGTTTGGCGAGAGGGTTGCGAAAACATAAAAAGAGCGTCAAAGTAATCGCTGCGGATCCGTATGGCTCGATACTGGCTTTACCGACTACACTCAACCAAATGCATGCCAATGAGTCCTATAAGGTCGAGGGAATCGGGTATGACTTCGTGCCAGATGTGCTAGATCAGGAATCTGTGGATACCTGGTATAAGACGGATGATCGAGAGGCATTTGCTTATGCAAGGCGACTGATAGCAGAGGAGGGTCTCTTAGTCGGTGGAAGTAGCGGTAGTGCCGTTGCTGCAATGGTGAAGAGCGTGAAAGATCTGGGCTTAGGGAAAGGTGATGTCGTGGTCGTGATATTGCCGGATAGTATAAGAAGCTACTTAAGCAAGGTAAGCGTCCCCGATCTCTGTTGCGCTTCCAATACTAATCCATCGTAGTTTGTCGATGATGACTGGTTGGCAGCTAATGACCTCCTACCACCCACACCACCGCCCACCAATCCCCCATCACCAACTCTTCCAGCACACAATCGAAAGTCATCAATGTCCACTTCGAAAGACAAATCCCCTTTCAAAGACGCCACAATCCGCACCCTCCGTCTCAAGCCTGTGACAACCGTCACAGCCACAACCTTCTGCTCCGAAGCTATCGAAACGATGCGAGAAAAGGGCTTCGACCAGCTCCCCGTCCTCGCCTCATCAGGCAAGAAACGTCTCGTAGGTCTCGTCACGCTTGGAAATCTCCTCAGCTGGATAAGCCAAGGCCGCGCGTCCGGAACCAGTCCTGTAGAGGACGTAATGTTTAGTTTCTCCAAAATCTCAGAAGTCGTCACTAATCCCCAAGACATCGGGACCATTGCCCCTGCCCCACCACCATCAGTCGGCAAAGAGAATCATGATCCTGCTTCCAAAAGGGATCATTCTGCTACGAAAACGAACGGGGAGGCAGATAGCCAGGGTTTGCCGCAGAAACGCAAGTTCGTGGAAATTACACTTGATACTCCATTGAGAGCGCTGTCGCGATTCTTCGAATGGAATAGCGCGGCTGTTGTGACGGAGAGAGAGGAGGATTGGATGAAGCCTGTGGCGGTGGTCACGAAGGTGGATCTGTTGGGCTGGTTGGTTAGGCAGGGGAAAATGAATGCGGTGACTGGAGATGCTTAAATGAAGACTTGTATTATGAAACGTGAAACGAGAAGGCTGAACGATATAGCGAGGCGCTGGAGGAAAGTAGATCGGCTTGCAGAATAGACAACACAGCCTGGGGCATCTTCAACGATGCATGTATCTTATTCACAACGGTGGTGCTTGCTCTATTATCTGAATCGATAGATGGAATGTATCCCCTGTGCTGCTGCATTAGTAGCCAAATTTCTCGGTATATACTATCTGATGATAGCCCAAATCCTAGCGTATGCCTCATCTTAGGGGTTTTAACCCGAAGTCTGACTACTCTTCAGGTCGATAAGACCAGTACAAAGAGACCTTCAAGGGGCGATTGCCGTACATTTTAGTGCCTCTTTGGCATTGGCCCTAGAAACGCTACTGTGCCAAGGGGGTAAAATCCTACCAGCATATAGGATATTGCCTGTTATCCCATTGCAACTCTCAGTCATCCCTCACTCCACCCCAGCAATCCTGCCCACCACCCTCGCCACAACAGGCACACTAGTCAACGCAACCATCACCGTCCCAAAAAGCCCCATGCTCAACGAACTCAGCGCCGCAGCCCTCGGATCCGAAACCAACAACAACGCCGTCGCAATCGCGCTCGAATTCCCTCCCAGCGTAACCCCCCTCGTCACATAATCATCCTCTGGCACCCGCATCCACTTCAGCAACGCCGGCCCAACCAGCACGCCCATGACACCACTCATGATACACAGCACAGCCACAAGCTGCAGATCGCCGCCGAGATTCTGTGTGGCCGGCGTCGCGAGCGCGAGCGTGAGAGAGCGGGAAGCGAATGAGAGCGAACGGGCTGGCGAAATACCCATGGCGTGGCAGAGGGCAGGGTAGCCGAACAGGGAGGCGGTAGCGATGAGGATGTTCGGGAGGATGATGCTGGGGAAATGCCGGCGGAGTTCGTCTCGGTATTGGAACATGGGAAGGGCGAGGGCGACGATGGAGACGTCGAGGGCGGAGCTGAAGATGTCGCCTGCGCCAGGAGCGGGGAGGCGAGGACCGGCGCCGTTGAGGAGCTGTAAGTAGCGGGTTTTGGTCGTGTAGAGTTTCAGGGCCGAGTGGAGTGTAGAGTGCTTGATTAGAGCTAGGAGCCAGACGCCGAGGATTGTGAGGCCGGAGGAGAGGAGGACGGGGTGCAGGAAGCGCTTGTATTTGGGGGGGAGGGAGAGAGCGGCGAAGTAGGTTAGGACCGAGAGGGTGACGTGGGCAGGCATAGCGTAGTCGAGACTGTAATAGATTGGGAGACCAACGAAGATGAAGAGTGATGTGTAAGATACTAAGTCGAGATGAACATTGAAGACTGTGGCCCATTTTTGGGCCCGTGTAGGCGGAGTTGGGTCTTGACGGGGAACAAATTGCGAGGAAATTGATGCAATGAGGGCTTCTGACTGTGGTGGACCGCCAGTGCCACGAACTTGAGATGGATCCTGTGCGGGCGAAGGAGGTCTAATTTCTTGTGACGATAGATCAGTAGTAGAAGATGCTTCAGGGGTTGGAGGGCTCCGGGATGGCTGAGTAAGAGGAATGTCATCGTCTTCGCCACCCATCTCCTCAGCCCTTTCTATCACAGCTCTTTTAGAGCTACCTAGAAGTAGCTGAAGGCCCCGGGTAAAATACGTCGTGGTGGCAAGCATGACCACGAAACCGACTACTGCAGCAGATATCAGTAGCGTGAGGTTACTCTGAGAGCTCATAATATCCCATCTCTTGTCGCCTTCAACGAGGTTTCAAGACACCAAGACAACCTTTTAGGGCGATTACCACAAGGACTAGCGCCGGACTCGGACCGCTACTCTAGAGTGGAGGACTTACAGAATACCGCTATGATCTTACCCACTTCCATACCGCTGACAGGCGGGCTCAGTGGTAAAGTGACTGATCACTTTCAGTAAAGTACTCAAAAAATCAAGCCCTTCTCCTTAAGGAAGTATCGAAAATAGTGAACTGACCGAAAGAGGGCATGAAGAATACATTGATGTAACGGAGAGCGAAACCAGCCTGACAAAACATGAGCAACGTTCAACAAAAAATGAGATCCACAGCACATGAGGTACTGCGCACAGGAACATCGAGAATCTGGACAACTCCCTTGGTCCTTCTGGTCCCGATTGTGCTCTCGCACAAGATTAGAGCCAAGAAAAGTACCACCAGCAGTGCTACAGAGGCTGGGAACGCGACGGAGCTCAGACTGATGAGACTATCGACACCCCAACAGGCTAGTAGTGCACAAAAAGCCCCAATTGGTACGCAAAGCCAAGCAAACAACGTTCTACGCCATGCTAATTGGGCAACCTAATATCGATCAATTCACATCGCATATGATACCCAGGAGACGCACAAGTTGAGACGTTTGCAAGGTATCCTTGAGCCAGGCTGATTCTTGCGCCATGTTTGAATGGATCTTAAGACCATGGATTGATGTAAGGTATGGAGATACAATCTTCAAATTAGGCCATGTAGCTGAAGGTAAAGTGGAGCCGGGTTTTGCCGAGCCTTCACTCAGCCTTATCGAATCTACGAAACAAAGTCGTAAGGTACACCTAGGAAGCTAATCAAAACAGGGATTGGATACGGTGCTTGTAAGAAGCGCGCTACAATAGGCGCTGTGAAGCATCGATTGAGTCGATAGATTTATGGAAAATCCAATCCCTTATGTTACTCATGTCGATCGACTCGTCTGTTGATATAGATCTTGCCATCCTCTAGGCGTTCGCCCATAAGATGCTCTTCCAGATCCCAGAGTCTATCTTCAAAGTCCTGAACAGTCTTATCCATTGTGTGGAGTTTCCTAAACCTTGAGCTCAGAACCCCGGTCGTTGTCGGACTCCAAAGGTGGACTCACATCAGGATATTGCTGGCATCGCAAGCTATTCTTTGCGTCTGAATCCGATTGACTTGGTCCGCGATCGTTATTAATTCGTCCTTGCTCCGCATCCACGTCCATCGGCGGCCCAAAGTCATTGGTGCGTATTCCGCTTCATCGCTTACGTCGGATCGTTCAACGTCCTTCTCAGTCCTCTCAGGGGACTCGACCAAAAAGGGTGCCCCAAGTCTGTTGAACTTACGATGAAGACGCTTGACTGTCGAATTGAGAATCTTCAAGGGCCCTATATCCTCGTGATATTTCTTGACGCTGCGACTCCTCGACCTCGTCCGCCGTAGTGCAGACTTGAAGTACGCTCTCTCGTTGTGAATTTCAAGCCTTAGATTATCCATGTACGCTCTCATTTGCTTAGGTGCAGACCACAATGTTAAGATAGTCTCCCAAAAGACCCTTAGAAAGGTGAAGAAGGTAAATGCAAAACTTATGAAGCCAACTGTTGATGAAGCAAGAGAGATGGTCGGGAGAGATGACATCCTAGGAAACCTAAACAGACAGATGAAGCTCAGTCTAAAATTCTCTCGGCATTATTCTTCCTGATTAAACTAGAACGTGAGATGCAACGCCATTGAATACTATTTGTTTTTGCAAAGATTGAGGGAACATCAAGGGCTCTTAGGGATTAAATGCACGCCGAGAACGATCACACAGACGGAGAGGCGGCGCATGGTCTTAGGAAAATACATGATGGGTGGGTGAACATTATTGTTGTCAAATGACTTGGCCCGGAAGCACGCGGTCTCGCAGTCAAATTGGAAGGATCAGGGGTAGCCAATCATTGCATTGCTGGATACGCTTATATAATCAGCTCGAACATTTTGAGACTTGACATGGACCGTCCCTCAATCCTTTAACCTCACCCATGACCACCTTTCTTTTGACCAAGCAAGTGTCTTCACTGGTTCTGGTCTCGCGACTATTTGTTCCGCTGTAAGTTGGCATGAAATTGCCTCCCGATCTCGCAGTGATAGATGTTGAGCTCGATAATTTACAACGGACATTCCTAGAACCTATCTCGAGCTGACAATTCGTATCAATGTACGAAATGCCAGAGCAAAGGTTTTGAACTGTGCTGGCAGCCCTGCCCCTAGATCTATAGGCGTAAGATATCGCGCGTTGACTTTACCATGCTCATGAGCCTCTTGCTAGTGTTGTCGCTGCCATTGGCTTGTCCATTGCGAATCTTCAATGGCAAGACCTTCCGGTGAATGTAGAATACTCTGGCAATGACATTAAGCAAGCTTGGAGAATAAGATCACCATTAATTCTTCAATAGTGTCGGTGTAAGATTGTGGTAGGGCCATGTCGTCCACTAAGTACTTACCTCAACGATGGATCTAATTTCCTGGCATAACACTTGTTCGAGGAAGTCGCTACCTAGCAACAGCGACCATCACAACTGCATCAGCTCCCAGCAAGGACTGTCATAGAAATCAACCGCATCACATCGAACATGCCTTGCGTCTCTGGCTGTCTTATTGCCCTCTGCCTTGCCGTTTGCCCATTCACTTTAGCATGGACACCAATCGTCGTCAAAAATGTTGCGTCACTAGGTCCTCAGCTGAGCCCGGATGTCACTGCGGTATCTCGAGATGGGGGCTACTCTGCCCTGATCGATGGAAATATTGTCTGGCTGTATGATGATACAGAATGCAGTGATATGCATGGCAACCAGCTCTCCTTCGTCTCCAATACAGCTGCCTATCAAGACAATACCAAAAATATCTCTACAGTCAACGAATTTGGAATTGTCGACCTGGGTAAGGACCAGGATGGGAGCCCCAAGACGGCCATACTTGCTGGTACAACTGTTGGTACAGGAGGCTGGATACCTTTCCAGCAAGACGAACTTGACTTCAACGACCAAATGGTCGGCAAAGAACGTGTCGCCATTTGTAAGCTCTCAAATCAATCATTCTAATTTGAACTTCACTGACAGCCTGCTCAAAGGGCCTGGCACTTCTCCTACTTCCGTTAGCACTAACTCGGCATTCCTTTATGCACCTCTGGTGTATGTCGATTACAAGCCTCAAGATCCATCCAAAGAGTACCAAGCCCGAGGTATGACACTCATTGCAATTGACGCCCCTGACTCTGGACCCATCGCTATTCGTCAAGGCGACCTGATTATCCCGGGAACCGAAGTCCCCTTTGGAGGTTTCTCGTCGCTGATGGGCTTCAAAAGTACGGATCCTGAGACGGACAATGACGAAGGTGACAGGGACATTTACCTATTGGGGATAACCGATGCTGGGCTTCAGCTCGCTCGCGCTGGTATCAGCGATTTGAATGTCTTCGCCAAGTATACATTCTGGAACCCTAAAATTCAACGCTTCTCTAAAGAGCCACCGAAACCTGCAATCAGTGACACTGCGCAGATTTATCTGCCGGGTTCGTTCTCGTCAGGGAGTATATTCTATAGCCCTTACTTTGCCAACTTTGTCATGGTATACTTCAACAAAATGGTCGACTCGACATTCTACATGCGATATCTCCAGCTCAATGAACCCTTGGGCCAAGACAAGACATGGCCGGCCGGGGGCAAGAATGGTAAAGGTGTCGTAGCAGAAGATGTTGAAGCACTGGTCAAATACCTCTGGTCTGATGAGCAAAAGCTTTATGAATCTCCGACTGGCAAAGGCGGATTCAACTATGCCGGCAACGCGCATCCCGAGTATTTCAACTCGCAATACTTCCCTCAGTCTCTTTATCCAAAGGGGACGAAGCCTTCACAACAGCTCAACGATTGGTATGGGTCTGATGTAGTTCCCAGGAAGGATGGAGGCGGCGACGGCAAGAATCTACTCTTAAGCTGGACTTCTCAGCTGGTTGGTGGGCTAGACAACGGCATCTACCAAATTGAGCTCGCTGTTCTCACATTCGATGACATTCCGCCAAGTCCCCAGACAGGCGTATCCCCATCTACCACGAGCTCAACTAGGGCAGCGGCCCCTTCTGCAATCGAAACCAACCCCCAGACCCCACAGCATATACCGGTGGGTGCCGTCTTTGCCTTTGTTGAGAAAGGCATGGGGGTCCGTGCCCGTAGTGCCGTGTATCCTTGGGGGTATCTATTTATGGCTCTGTCCTTATTACATGTCATGTTACTCG
>JAABUP010011226.1_pt1 | contig 10275 bp, 11 predicted proteins | sample 5559201 | NCBI WGS metagenome assembly JAABUP01 (sample SAMN10711887, study PRJNA513373) | rock metagenome | isolation source: Antarctica rocks | place: Antarctica | reverse complement strand
CGCATGCCACTCTCACCCGCTCCAAATGGCGACGCCGCCACCAACAAACAGCCCGCCACTGCCACTACCGGTCACGCGGACACCAACCATAAGTGCGACTGTAGTACTAGCTGTCACCGGCGACGCGCTCGACAGACACGGACTGCGGTTCCTGCTCGCGTCACAACGGGCGTTGGTCGATGACCTCTGGGGCAACGTCGCCGCGCACATGTGGTCCAGCAACTACGGGATCGCCTTCTTCGAGGACCGCCGTGGCCGAGGCATGAATTACAACCTCGTCATCGAAGTGGGCGCCATGCTCATGGCTGGACGCCGATGCTTGCTTCTCAAGGACTCCTCAATCAGCAAGATGCCGACGGACCTGGTTGGGTTCATCTACAAACCCGTCGACCTCGACACGCCCGCGACCATCACGCAGGCAGTACACGAATGGGCACGGGAAGACCTGATTCTCGGCAATTGCAAGGCTTGCCCCCCAGCGGGAGGTAACTGCACCCCATCCGTCGGCTTATGACGCATCACTCCTGGAACACGGGCCACGGCGAGCCCGGCGACGACGGCTGTCGCGGAGATGCGCGGGCACAGGGTCACCGTGCCGAGCCCGAGGAGCGGGGTCAGGGCGAGCGCCGACATGACGAACTTTGCGGATGTTGACCCACCAGCGGTTTTGTACTGCTCCCCGCTCCGTAGCACGGCTTTCCGCGCTTCGTCGGGATTGGTCTGGACAACCGGAACCGTCACTGCCGGTCGCGGCCCCCGCCGTACGCGTGCCGAGAGCGGTAGCCGCTACGCCTCCCCTTCGCGTGCCGGCCGGACAAGGTCACAGGCTCCCCGGCGACCAGGGCGGCAAAAGGTTCGCATTGTGGATGGCTGGGTGCACCGTCGCCGATCTGGCACCGTCGCCGATCTGGCACCGTCGCCGATCTGGCACCGTCGCCGATCTGGCACCGTCGCCGATCTGGCACCGTCGCCGATCTGGCACTGTCGCCGATGGGACACTGACGCCAATGGGACACTGACGCCAATGGGACACTGACGCAGATCTACCCGAGGAACCGTTGAACCCGGCTCTTCGGCGGTCTTCTACGGTCGGCAATCGGACAGACACCAAAAGAGTTCCACCGCGCCGGCGAACCATCTCGGACCCGACGCGCGACACCGTCGACAAGGGCCACCTGCCTGCCAACGAAGGCGAAGGCCGCCCCCGGCGGCAGCGGCCGGAACAGGACGACCCGGCCGGCACCGACGGCGAGGCCAGCGCCCAGGGTTACTGGTGGCCGATCGGAACGGGCTCTGGTGCGCAGTTGTGGCCGCTGACGGGTGCCTTCGGCTCGGCGGGCTGGTAGCCGATGAACTTGTCCTTCTTGATGTGTTTCGAACGGATGCCGTGGTCGATGAGCATGGTGGTGGTGCTCTTGATGAAGGCGCTGGTCCCGCAGAGGTAGTAGCGGGCGTCGGGTTGGGACCTCATGATCGCTGTCAGAACGCTCCGGAAGTTCCTCGTATCGGTCGGGTAGAGGGCGGAGTCGGCGAGCGGCTCGGTGTCGCGACGGAAGGTGTGGCCCCGGCCGACGTGGACAAGGGTGGTGTGGGTGCGCGAACCCGTGGCCCTGATGTCGCGTAGCAGCGACCGGTAGGGGGTGATGCCCACTCCTTGGGCCAGGAACACTGCCTGGCCGACGGTGGCATCAACGGTGAAGTTCAGGATGGGGCCCGCGCAGGATGACCCGCTGCCCCGGAGTCAGGGCCCCAGGGCCAGCTTGTAACGGCTGCCGGACTGCAGGCGGGTACCGATCAGGACTTCCGGGTCGGCAGGGGCGGAGGCCAGGGAGAAGGCCTTGGTTCCTGCCCCTTTCAGGGTGAGCAGGCCGTGTGCTGGCCGGCTCTGGCGTGGAGCGGTCGGTCCGGGCGAAGGCGAACGAGTGCACACCGCCTTCCTCCGTGCGCATCTCGATGAACTCCAGCGTGGTGGTCCTCAGCAGGCCGAACATGGCGGATTCCTTTCAGAGCAACGGAAGGTCCGCTCGTCACGGATCTATTCGAATTTGCACTCAGCTTCCTCACTTGAGTATGACTCAACTATAGCATACCTCTACCGAGGAGTAGCTTGATGTGATGCAGCAGACCACTCCGGCTCCCGACCCTTATCGCCGCCGACGTGCAGCGGGAGCGGCCAGCCGACAGGAAACCCGGCGGCGCCTGCTCGCCGCGGCAGACGAACTGTTCCGACGAGACGGCTACCAGGCCACAACCGTGACCGCGATCGCTGCCCTCGCCGACGTCTCCCTGCAGACCCTGTACCTGGCCTGGGGCAGCAAACGCGCCCTTTTGCATGCCGCCACAGACGCCGCCGCCGCCGCATCCTCCACTCCGCTCCAGCCCCAGGAGTGGCGGTCCAGCCTGCGTACTGAGCTCACCAGTGACGCCGGCACCGACCCCACTGCTGCCGAATACCTCGCCGCAGTGAGTCGGCTCCATGCCCGGGTCGCCGAGCGGACAGCGCCCTATTGGCGCATGCATCGCCAAGGAGCCGCGACCGACCCAGAGATCGCCGCTGACTGGGACGCGATCCAGGCCGGACGCCGCCACACACTGACCGAGGTGACCCAGTCCCTTCCCCGCCGAGGGCGCCGACCTGACCTCACCGACGACGACGTTACCGATACGCTCTGGGCGCTGACCTGCCTCGAGGTATACGACCTCTTCAGCACTCACGGGGAGCGTTCCACCACCCACTTTCAGCTCTGGCTTGAGCACACCCTCGTTGCCGCGCTCTGCGAGGACCCCCAGCCAACTCTCGGTCGGAGCGGCCGTGACGGCACGTGAGCAACAACGGAATGGACGGAGTACGGCGGGCACACCAGGCTTGGGGTTCCGCGCGATAACCCAACCTCCCAGACAGAATGAGCACGCTGAGGCGTCGCTCGCAAACGGACGTCGGTTGCCGAGCACCAAGAGCGCTCGTCGGCCGAGCGCCGGAGGTCACCGTGTCGGGCTCAATTGGTTCGTTCTGAACAAGCCGCGAACCTTTGCCGGAGGTCGCCGTTACGTCAGGAACGGCAGCGTGTTCCAGGGCCCGACACCGGAACGGGGCGGCGAACGCCCGAAGGTAGCTCCACCGCCCCGTTCTCCCGTGTGATGCGGTCGGCCGGCTGATGCCGTGAACTGATGCGCCGCAGGGGCGTCAGCTGGTTGTTGGAGCCGATGAGCCCGTTGTGCCTTGTCCGCCCGGATCCTGCTGCTGACCGCCTGCCGGCCCCGGCGGACCGCCGGGCAGCCGACCGTGGCCGCCGTGCCGCCCCCAGGACGGGTCGGGATCGGTCCCCTTCTCCCTGATGCGTTGCAGGGTAGCCTTCGAGCCGGTCACCGTGGCAACCACAGTGACCGTGTCCTTGACGGCGATGCCGGTGAGTGGCACGTTACCGACCGTGTAGCTGGAGCTGTAGCCGTCGGCGCTCTTGACGGTGAGGGACCCGTTGGCCATGGCAGTGACGTCGCCGTGCTGGAACCGCCGGGTGACGTAGGTTCCCTTCGTGGTGCCGGCGACCACGAAATCACCGTGTAGCGCCCCGGCCATGCCCATGCGACCGCCGGGGCCCATTCGGTGGCCCTCCGGGGGGACGGCTGACGCCGTGCCGCTGCTGCCGCTCGTTCCGCTGGACGTGGTGGTGGCGCCGGAAAGGCTGGAAGCCCCGGTGGCGATGGAAGAGCTGGCAGCGTCCAGCGCAACGGGGTTACCGGAGGCGCTGGCAGCACTGTTAGCACTCATCGCAACGGTGCCGCCGGCAACCACCACTCCGGCGATCGCCACTGCCCGGGCGGCCTTCCTCCACGACCGCGGTCGCTTCGGCGGCTGCGGTGCCAGCAAGCCCCAATCCGGATGGTGCTGCGGATCTGGGTGTGCTCTCTCGTTCTGCTCAGTCATGAACGGCTTCCTTCCTGTCGGTGGGCGAGGCCGGGATCCACACCGGCCACCATCCGAGCATCGCGCCGCCACCTGTCGGAAAGCTGTGCGCAACCCGCAGCATTCGATGTGCACGCGTCGGCACAGCGACGCCAGCGCGCTGCCGCCCAGGGCAAGGGCGATTGGCCGGCACACAGCAAACGCACAGCCGGGGCCCAGTCATGGCACACGCCGCCGGGCGACCATTCAGTCATGACCACACGCCCCGCGGCCCATAGTCCCGCCGGCGCCAGGATCGGCGCGGCCCGCAAGACGATGTCCGGCCCGGACGGCCGGCCGATCCGGGCACTCGTCGTCGACGACGAGCAGACTCTCGCCGAACTGGTCGGCCTGGCCCTGCGCTACGAGGGATGGGACGTGCGCGCGGTGCACGACGGCGCTTCGGCGATCACCGCCGCCCGGGACTTCCGGCCCGACCTGATCGTCCTGGACGTGATGCTGCCGGACATCGAGGGCTTCGAGGTGTTGCGCAGGATCCGGTCGGATTGCGCGGACACAACTCCCGTTCCGGTACTGTTTCTCACCGCCCGGGACGCCGTTGAGGACCGGATTGCCGGTCTCACCGCGGGCGGCGACGACTACGTGACGAAGCCGTTCTCGATCGAGGAGCTGGTGCTGCGGCTGCGTGGGCTGTTGCGCCGGACCAACGCGGCCACCGAGGCGGACAGTTCCACCATCACTGTCGGTGATTTGACCCTCGACGAGGATTCCCGAGAAGTGCACCGGGCCGGAATGCTGGTCCCGTTGACGGCCACCGAGTTCGAGCTCCTGCGCTATCTGATGCGGAACGCCAAACGGGTGGTGAGCAAAGCTCAGATCCTGGACCGGGTGTGGAACTACGACTTCGGTGGCCAGGCCAACATCGTTGAGCTGTACATCTCGTACTTGCGCAAGAAGATCGATGCGGGTAACGAACCGATGATCCGCACCATGCGCGGATTCGGGTATGTCCTCAAGCCGGCCTGAGCCGCCTACAGTGCCGGTTTCCGCTGCTGCCGGTGCATCCAACTGGTCCCATTCCGGTGCCGCGTCCGGCGCCCAGCCTCCGTCCGCGACCGACGTGGAAACCCCCGGGCGTCGCCCACTCACCCTGCGCACCAAGCTGATCGCCGGGTTCGTGGTGACGATCATCGCGCTGTCCGCGGTGATCGGGGTGGTAACCGAGGTGTTCCTGTCCGACTACCTGCTCCGGCAGCTGGACTCCAGGGTGGTATCGACCCAGGTGCGATTCGGCCCGCCGCCGAACGGCCAGCAGGGCGGCCAGGGGCAGGGTGGCTTGGGTGTAGAACGACTCAGGATCTTCCAAAGACAGCTGTGCTCCAACGGTTCGGACGGTGACCCGCGTGGGACGCCGGAACAGCCGGACGGCAGCCTGTTCGCGGTGCTGAGCGGCAACTCGGTGACTAGTGCAGCGATCCGCGGCAGCTACCCGAACTGCACCGAACCCACTGCGGCGCAAGCATCCCCGCTCAACGGCATTCCGATTTCGCCGAGCCCGACGACCGTATCGCTGCGCGGCTACGGCGACTTCCGGGTGATCGCAACCCCGATAGCAGGCGGCATGGTCATCGTCACCGGCCTGTCGATGAACGATGTGCACGACACCCAGGCCCGGCTTGCGGTGATCATGGCCGTGGTCGCCGGAGGCGCGGTTCTCGCCGGCGGCGTGGTGGTGTGGTTGGTGATCCGGCGATCGATGCGCCCGCTGGAACGGGTGGCCGCCACCGCGCGGCAGGTGACGACACTCCCGCTGCACCGCGGGGAGGTGGACCTGGGAATCCGGGTTCCGGCCGAGGACACCGACCCGCGGACCGAGGTCGGCCAGATGGGTGCTGCGCTCAACCAGATGCTGGGCCACGTCTCCGGTGCGCTGTCTGCCAGACAGAACTCCGAATCCAAGGTCCGGCGCTTCGTCGCCGACGCTTCCCACGAACTGCGCACGCCGCTGGCATCCATCCGCGGCTATGCGGAATTGGCCGGTCGGAATCCGGACGACACCGCCGCGGTCCGGCATGCGCTGCGTCGCGTCCGGTCCGAGTCCGAGCGAATGAGCACGCTGGTCGACGATCTGCTGCTGTTGGCCCGGATCGATGCCGGGCGGCCGCTGGCCCACGAACCGGTCGATCTGACCCTGCTGGCCATCGACGCCGTCTCGGACGCGCGCGCTGCTGGACCCGATCATCGTTGGCTGCTCGACCTTCCGGAGCAGCCGTTGTGCGTGGTCGGGGACGGCGCGCGGCTGCATCAGGTGGTCGCCAACCTGCTCACCAACGCCCGCACCCACACCGCGCCCCGATCCACCGTCGTCACCGGGCTGCGGGCGGACCGCCACACGGCGATGCTCAGCGTGGCCGATGACGGTGAAGGCATCGAGGAATCCCTGCAGGCGGAGATCTTTGGCCGGTTCGTACGGGGAGAAAAGTCCCGATCCCGCGCCGCGGGTTCGACCGGCCTCGGACTTGCCATCGTCTCCGCAGTGACCTCTGCTCACCGGGGAAGCGTCGCGGTCAGCAGCCGCCCCGGAAGGACCGTTTTCACCGTCCGCATCCCGATCGACCCGAAAGCCGTTCCGCCACAAACGCAGTGACGCCATACGGCCGTGGCGAGGCTGCTTGCCTGCACAGGCGATGCGGTCGGTTGGCGGCGCCTCCTGCGAACCGGCTCCGGCCAACGCGGCATCGCCCCAGCGCAGCCGGCACCGCGCCGGCGCGCCGGCCGGAGTGCCATCAGGGCGACCCGAGTGCGCGCCGCGCAGCGGCCGAAAGACTGCCGCCGCTGGCAATATGTACCCGACGCTGGCGATATTTCTCCAGCGCGGCGTAGAGATCGCCGGCGCCGCCGCGGATGCGGGAGACATCACGCATGGCCGCGGAGTGGGAACGCCCAGCATCAGCGCGTGCGCTGCCGGAGCAGCCGCGCATGGCTGCCGGAGCAGCGGCGCGTGCGCTGCCGGAGCAGCGGCGCTCACCGCTGGCGCCGCGCGAAGAAGACGAATTCGCGCCCTGGCCGATCCGGCGCCTGGCGCACCTCCGTCACCGCGTACCCACACCCGACCAGGGAGGCCTCCGCCTCCGCACGCTCGCGGAACCGGAGCGTCGAGTCGGACGTCATGACGGCGCCGTCCACGGCAAACACGTAAGTCGACCGGAACGTCACCAGGGCATCGCAAACCTCCAGGACGTCCACCCAAGTCTCGACCGCACCGACTCCCGGGATGTCCGTCGTCGAGTAGGTCGCCGCGCGATTCCACCGTTCCCACGCGCGGTTCGCCGGGTCGCGGGTCTCGAACACCAGGAATCCACCGGGCCGCAGTGCCCTGCGGATGCCGTGCAGCGTGGCGGTCCAGTCGTCCGGGTCGGCGATGGCCTGCGCGACGTTACCGGTCATGGTGGCGAGGTCGACCTGCACCGGCGGGAGAACGGTGGCGTCCCCATGCACCCAGCGCACGCGGTCGGCGCCCGGCTTGGCCCTGGCGACGTCGAGCGAGCTTGCCGCCGGATCAACGCCGGTCACCTCCAGGCCTGCCGCGACGAGCATCATCGCGAAGGTTCCCGTCCCGCAGCCCACATCGAGCACACTGTGGGCGGTCAGTTCGCCGGCGATCGCGGCGTAGACGTCCAGGTCGCTTCGGTCGGGGTCGAGCGGGTCGTAAATGGCAGCAAGTCGCGGATGTTCGTAGTGTTCGTCGGCCATGGCGACACTGTGGCAGCACGTCCCGGTAACTGCGCACCGGATTTCCGTCGACGTGCGCGACTGCCTGCGCCGGGCCGCCGAACGAGAAGGGAATCGCACGGCCGCCATCGGCCGCCGCTGGCAATTTGTACCCGACGCTGGCGATATTTCTCCAGCGCGGCGTACAGATCGCCAGCGGCAATGCCCGGCGGAGCGCCATCAGGATGACGTGGTCGGTCAGCACAGTGCCGAAGAGCGCCGCGCGACGCGCCAGCCTGCCCCCCGCCCGCGTTCCGGGCGTTCAGAGAGCCTGCGAACTGAAGCCTCTGCGCTTCCCGACGTCCCCGCGCGTCAGTATCAGAACTGCCGTGTCCACCCGCGGACGAGGCGAGAAGGCTGACCGGGGAACCACTATGCCGCGGGACGCAGAGAAACTCGTGGATGCCCAGTCCGGGCTGGTGTACTTGCTCACCACTCCCTTCTGCAGCACCAGATCGGCGCGGCGCAAAGCATTGCGGGGCTCCAGCAACGCCCGCAACAGGCTGGAGGTGATGCCGAAAGGCGGATTGGCCAACACCCGGAACGGCCGGTGCGGCCACCGGAACTCTCTGGCATCGCACTGGACCACGGTGACCGGAGCGTCGGCGAAGCGGCGACGTAGCTCGTCAGCCCGAGTGCTGTGCAGCTCGATCGCGAGAACCTCGGCGCCTGCATCGACGAGAGCCGCGGTCAACGCCCCCGTGCCGGCGCCGATCTCGATGACGTCCTCGCCCCGCCGGATGCCGGAACTCAGGACGATCTTGCGCGCCCACTCCGCATCAAGCCGATGCCAACCCCATCGCCGCCCGGCCCGGTTCCCGGACACGACGCACCATCGTGAACATGCTCATGTGCCGACCATTGCAGCTCACACCGCATTGGCCAACCGCTTTTCCCGCCGGAGCACCCGGCGGAAAGCCCGCCGCCGCTGGCAATCTGCACTCGACGCTGGCGATATTTCTCCAGCGCGGCGTACAGATCGCCAGCGGCGCGGCCCGGCGGAGCACCACGACGGTCAGCCGGACCGCGGGCTCAGCCACGGGCCCCCGGGCGATGATCCGGTCCCCCGGGGTGCGCGACCAGCGGGCGCCCGCTCGACAAATAGTGCTTGACCCTGACGTAACGTCAGGGCGGACGCTGGTGGCCGGCGTCCGAACACGACGCCGAGGCGACGCATGCACGCGGAACGTGAGAGGACAGGATCACCGTGACGACCACCGAGTACACGGTCGGCAAGGTTGCCGAACTGGCCGGTGTGACGGTCAGGACGCTGCACCACTACGAGCAGATCGGCTTGCTCCAACCGGGGCAGCGCAGCCGATCCGGTTACCGCCAGTATTCCGGCGCCAACCTCGATCGACTGCGCCACATCCTGTACTACCGCGAACTCGGATTCCCGTTGCCGGACATCGCGACCATTCTCGACGATCCGCAAGCCAGTTCGCTCACGCACCTGCGGCGGCACCGACAGTTGCTGCAGCACCGGCTCGATCGATTGGCAGGGATGGTCGCGGCCATCGACAAGGAACTGGAGGCCAGCACCATGGGCTCGGAATTGACACCGGAAGAAAAACTCGAGATCTTCGGCGAGGGTTACGACCCGAGTTGGGAAGACGAGGCGCAGGAACGTTGGGGCGATTCGGATGCCTGGAAACAGTCGTCCGAGCGCACCAAGAAGTTCACCAAGGACCAGTGGAAGAAGATCAAGGCGGACGGCGACGCCTTCATGCAGAAGCTCGGGGACGCCAAGCGGCGTGGCGTCTCCTCGGCCGGCGACGAAGCGATGGCGCTGGCCGAGGAACACCGCCGAGGCGTCCAGATCTTCTACGACTGCTCGCATGCCCAACATCGCGGCCTGGCCGACATGTACCTGGCCGACGAGCGGTTCAGCAAGTCCTACGACGACATCGAACCCGGTCTGGCGCAATGGATCCATGATGCGATCCACGCCAACGCGGACCGGGTCGGCGCGCCGCAGAACAGTGCTGACGCCTGGCAGCAGGGCGCCGGCTGATCCCACGGGGCATGCCAGCCGCTGGCCGAACTCCCCGAGGCCGGCTGCCACCGCCGGGTGCGGCGACCGACAGGGTCGACGCACCCGGCGGCTCAGCGAAGGCGGCGGATCAGCGAGGGCGGCGGACCACCAGCTTCAGCGCGAGCACCGGGCAGGCCAGGGCCGCGGCCCTGGCCCGGCGCACCAGGCGGGTCGGCACCGGACCTTGGGCCAGCAGCGGATAGCCCCACTCGTCCAGAGCAATTCCCTCCGGCAGCTCTTCGGCGCACAGCCCATGAGCCCGGCAGCTGATCGGATCCCACTGCAGCACAATGCCTTCCGGCGGGTTTCTGGTCACGGCCGGGCACCGAGAGGCAACACGTCGGGCGCGCCACACCCGCCGCGGCGCAGATGCTCGCCCAGATGCTCGCGCAGCGGCCCCGTGACCGCGGCCACCGCGCTTCGGGCCAGCGCCACCGCGCCGTCCGGATGCGCGCATCCGCCCCGCATCCGGATGACCGGGAACCGGCGATTCAGTCGGGCGAGAGCATCCGGATCACCCGCGGTCAGCGCGGCCATGTCGCCGGCGATCGCCGGCAGCCCCCGA
>JAABUP010011223.1_pt1 | contig 10276 bp, 16 predicted proteins | sample 5559201 | NCBI WGS metagenome assembly JAABUP01 (sample SAMN10711887, study PRJNA513373) | rock metagenome | isolation source: Antarctica rocks | place: Antarctica | reverse complement strand
CTCGGTATTCAGCAATTGACTTTGACTACATGGAGTATAGCGGCATACGATGGAATGAGTACTACAAACGCAAGGCTGACTTCTTGTCTCCCATTCAAAGCAGCTAAATCATGGCTGATCTGGCATGTCGCTTGTAGCGCTGAGCGTCTTATGTGGTGCGTTCTCATGTTGCGCGGTACCCATGCACAGGTGAGCAGCATTTGCTGCATCGTGTCTCGTTTTCTGGCCATGGCAACTATCTATGCTTGCAATGGTCATCATTGAGTGCACAGGACTGCTGGCATTAAAGCTACAATGGTTGTGACTGTAGTCACCAAAATGCCTGGCAAGGTCTTGCTCTCAAAAGGGCCTGATCGGTGCAAAACATGCATGTGCAGACTGGCTTCATCAATCATTCCTGCTTAATGAAGCAGCTTATCAGGGCGGCCTTGTTATATATATACTTGCCACACATTTTTTGTCTCCAGATATGTTTGCAATGGATCATGCTGTGCTGTTCTTGACTTTGCAAATTCAACTGTGACACTGAATAGTGATGGCAAGTTTTACAAAGCTTGTAGCAGAGCACACTGAAAAACAATCTGGCTACCCTATTAACTGATGATCACGGTGAAACTGATAGTGATTTACCGATCCTCATTGCCTCTGATGACGAAGGTGATGCTGATGCAGTCGTGACTGAACCTGAAAAGATATATCGCGGATGCCTATATAGCGGATGCCCACCTGCAGATGTTCCAAACGGACCTGCTACGGCAAAACCTGCTTCTGCAGCTCACAATGCATCTAAGCAACCTGCTATGAAACCTATCCTGTCATATGCACAAGCTAAGCCTGCCTTGCGTAGCATCTGTGAAACCTTCGTTATGTTAGTCCCTGCAAACATTCTGGAACTTTGCAGTTGCTCCAGTGTCCAAGAGCGTCACCATCTTCAGTTCCCTTGATAGATTGGATCTCAGATACACTTCAACCATCTTCAGTTGTTGGTGCTTGTAGTGCTGGGAGTGCCCATCAAATAGCATAGACAGATGCTCGTCAATTGAAGGGGCGGTTGATGGCTGAAGAGGCCATTGTTGTTGTTGCACCTTAGCATTGTGCACTTTGATGCAGTGGCTTTGTGTCCAGAATGTCTACTATGTCAGCAGAGACATCAGTGAAAAGCGGAGCCCAATAGCCACGGGTCATATTTGCTGCTGGCTCAGGTCATGTAGTCATTCAAGCCCAACAATGCAAACAAGGAGAGTACTGCGGCACAGGTTCAGCGATGGGCCATACTCTGTGGCTGAGCCCTCTAGTTATATGCATGCATTCAAGCAAGGAGAGATACAAATGCAGCCATATGGCATGCATGAGGTAAATCTGCTGGTGGCTCAAGTCCTCTAATCATTCAAACAAGGGAAGATAGTACTGCAGTGCAGCCATGAGTGGCTTGAGTCTTCTAATCATTCAAGCAAAAGAAGTGGGATTCGAAAAAGAAGTGAGAGTATTGCAGCACAGCCATGAGGCACATCCGTTTGTGGCTTTAGTCCTCTAATCATAGCAGCTCACCAGGAAGCTGAAGAAGCCACAGCTGAGAACCCCAATGCGCTCGTGTAAACCCACTGTCAGTTGACTGGCTGACTTGCCCAATTGTACAACATGAAGGTGTACGTCCACGACCCTGAATCGTACATAGGACGCGCTCTTTATGCTGCTATAAAGGTACAGCTTTTTCTCTGTCGCTCCGTGTGCTATATCGTGAGTTAACCCTCAACTTGTGACTGACCACTTTTGATTGACCACGCGTTATCTTCCAGGCGCAAGGTGTTGAATTAACTGAAGGACAGGCTCCTTCTCTGTCTGTTGAGGTAGAGAATGCACAGGAGCCCAGTGATGCACTCATTGTGCAGTCTGAGTTGCCTCAAAACGCAGAATCACTGCCGGAATCTGCATCTGCTGATGGGCCGCCAGCGCCTTTGTCAGTGTCCGCGGAGTCCTCTGAGCATACGTTTAGTGTTGAGGAGCCAAACGTCTTCATCTACACCCTCTCACTGACAGGTGACAGCGTCCAGCAGGCACTGGCAGCCCTCAAGAAGCAGGTAGGCATGTTCAGATCGTATATTTGCTACAGTCAACAAATGCGAGCTTGCTAACCGGCATCTGCTGCTGGTCTGCAGAAACTTTCGACTGCAGAACAGGTCTTCATTGTCATTACAACTCCTCTCACATGGGCGAGAACTCAGCTTGTACCTGCTGCAGCCATGACAGCTGTGCAGTCAGAGCAAAGGGAGCTTCACGCTGCCAGCATGCAATCATCAGACACGCCCACAGACATGACCGCGTCTCAGAAAGATTCCAGCACTGCAGGACAGTCAGATGATGCTGCCATGTCAGGAACAGCTGATGCAGCTCAGCCCACTGTAAGCCTGACATCTACTGACGCTGCCTGTCGCAAAGCAGCTGCTTGTGCAAGAACTGTCTTGGAGGCAGAGCGCACCATCTTGGCTGCTGCCAGCAAAACCCAGAGGACCTACGTCATCTGTCCTGGCGTTTTGTATGGTGAGCTTGCTGGCAGAAGCACATTGCGCAGCACTGGGTGTCCAGGCATGGGACATGTCCTCTTCAGTGCATACATGAAATGTTGGCGGCATCCAAACTACTGTTCTGTTACTTCAAGCATACATTGCTCAGCGCATCTCATCAAAATCATTGGCAAGGCAGGTCATTGCAATGCAGGTGCAGGCATGCACACTCACATCTCAAGCTTGCGCACAACACATGTACTGTGGGCAAGTGCATAGCATTATAGCTCTTGCTACCTGATGAACAGTATGCAGGCAATGGCGAGACAGCCGAGGGGTTGCACAGCCTCTTCAGAACTGCATGGGAGGCTCAGCCTGATGCACCAGTTCCCATCTATGGCAGCGGTCACAACATCATTCCCACCATCCATGTAGCAGACCTGGCAGCCTATGTAGCAGCAGTGTGCATTGAGCCACCAGCACAGCAGTACTTGCTAGCAGTGGACAATGCGCAGCTCACACAGCAGGATATTGTTGCAGCTGTCGCCAAAAGGATGGGGAACACAGCAGTGAAAGAGCTGGGCCTAGAGGAGCTGTATTTCCAGCAGGTGATACAGTCAAGTTTGTGAGGCATTGAGCGCAGCAGTGCTTGGGACAGCTCTGGCTCCATGTCAGGCTGTTTGCAAGCTGCCTGCCGCCGACAGTGGGCAGATATTGCAACTTGTATGACATGGTAGTTTGATGGCCAGCATAGTCACAAGTTGAAGTCTGAGTCACTTACAGCAAGGAGATTGGTCTGTGTGCCGGCGTCTCATCTCATACACTGATGGGTGTGGTTGTCTTGGCAGGGGATTGGGCACATGCTGCTGAATCTGCCCATGACGCTCACGCCACTGGACACCCCTCCCTGCCTACAGTATGCAGATGGTCTCATAGCCCATCTGGACGCCGTTGTGCAGCAGTACATTGAGGGCCGCAGCCTGCAGCCCTTGAGGATGATGATCACTGGCCCTCCTGCTGTGGGCAAGTCATCGCTAGCTGCAAGGTGACTCAGCCTACTTCTGACAATCAATGCTGCCAGAAGCTTGCACTGCTGAAACGCAAGGAAGAGAATAGAGCTTTGCATGCTGTGCTATGTACTCGTCATCTTGCATTTACATGTACGCATTGCAAGTGAGTCTTCTCTGTATCGTCAGCGGCCCCTGTGGTATATCGAGGCACCAACAACTTTATGGTTTGCATTGCCCATCACAAGCATATTCTCAAGCAGCAAGGCTGGGCTGCAGCGCCACACTGTGCAATCCCAGCACTGTCAAGCCTCACTGTGCTGCTCATTGTTGCAGGCTTGCACAGCACTACCAACTTCAGCTGGTGTCAGCCAAGACTATTCTTGCTGCAGCTGATGAGCTTGGAGGCTCCACCAAGCAGGTAGTTGATTCACGCCAGCTGTGTGCAAACCTGAACAGTGTTTGTGCAGTATGCAACGGCAGCCAGCTTGATGCGCTAGTCAACTTGGTACTTTGCATTGCACAATGTATGAAAGGCACCAACAGATCTGCCGAGACAGATGTACCTTGCAAAGCTCCTGCAAAAAAGGTTGTTCTGGCTGTCATAATCATCACGTCCCTCTGTTGCTTGGCATGCTTGAGCTATCAGCCTGGCAGTGCTTCACGCCAAGCTTGTGAGCTTCTGTGCAACCTCATGAAAGCATGCACAGAATAGCCGAGGGTTGCAAAAGGAGGCCTTAAGCATCATGCCACCAGCATTTCACACACACTCTCACTGCAATGCATAACAAGCACATTGATTGGTGTACAAAAGAGCATCAAGGATGCCATAGCAACCACAGCTTTTTGCTAACATAGGAGGTACAAGCAGAGCTGAGCAGCAAGGCAGGGCGGTCAGATTCCAACATGGTGAAGCTGTGCAGCCATGTGCTGAGCAAGAGGGACATGCGCATGAGGGGCTTCCTGCTGGAGGGCTGGCCCAAGACGCCTGAACAGGCTGAGCAGCTGTTCACCCAAGATCAGCCCTACATGTAATGCTGTGCATGATGAGGGCCATTGCCAACATCGAGCGTGTGACCTATCAAACCATTCCCCATGCTCTATTTGTCATGCCATGCTGAGCACAGGCAGTTTTGACACGGTGCAGCTGCTGTGGTGTGTGCAAGATAGCTTATCTGCCTGCCCAGTGCACGTCTGGCTTTGATGTCACAATCCTCAGCCTTTGGACGAGCTGCAGGAAGCAAAGACCAGCAGCCACCTGACCATCAGGATAAAGCGGATGAAATCACAGTGCAAGCATGTTATGCCTGACAGTCTTTGTAGAAGACTCTTCCAGGTCAAAAATTTAGTACCCTATGCAGACTTGAAGAGCGGCAGCGACTGGAAGCTTTGAGGGATGCTCAAGCTGGCATGACTGCTGCTGCACCTGTGCCTGCAGCCAAGGGCAAGCCTACCAAGCCTGACCCCAAGGTGCTTCTGAACTGGACCACCGTCACTGCTTCTTGCTGTCCACAATGTGCCCTTCATGCTTGCCACGCTTCTGCAGCAGTCTTGCCTACTTATTGTATTGACCCAAACAGTGACCCTACATGTCAGAAAGAAGGTGATAAAGCTTATGCCTGAGCCCATGTACTAGATGTCTGATTTGTTATTGATACTTTGGATGTGAGACCTGCTCCAAAGCCTTCCCTGACTGTGACATTGCACAACAAGCAGGCTTCTGAACAGCATAGCACCATTGAACAGCAAGTTCAATGATCTGCAGGGAGGCAAGGCACCCCTAAAGCCTGACCTACCCAAGAGGCTCACCCCTTTGCCAGACCTCTTCCCAACCCATGTCATCCATCTGGATGCTCCAGAGCCCACTCTGCTCTCCAGATGCCTTGCGTTGGGCGAGCATGAGCTGGCAGCTGCTAGAGCAGCTGCTGCTGCAGCTGCGGCAGCAGAGGGCAAGCCTGCTGCTGCACCTGCTAAGGGCAAAGCCAAGGAGCCTGCTGGCCCCATGACACACAACACTGACAAGGACTTCAAGTAAGCTGCTGTGCGTACGCCTTGTCAAGGCTGTGTGTTTTTCGTGCCTTAACAACACCAAGGAAGGTGCAATCGCTGAACCAGCTGCTCAGAACAAGGACCCAAGGCAAGTGTGCATAGTCTCCTCGATTCTCAAGCTTTTCGCAGCTGTACCCATGCTCATACTTGCACCTACAAGTTGTAGTCTGACAATGGCTTGGCACTATCCCTCTGGCTCTGAGATTTTCCCACTGTATTGCCATGATGCGGTGCTGCAATATGGTGTTTCCAATCAAGCCTGCTGCGTCCATGTTATGCAGACGGCGCTATGCTGCCTACAAGGCCAGTCATGAGGGTGATGCCGCCAGCCTCAAGGCGCTGCAAGCTGCTGAGCAGCTGTGGTGGGATGACAAGAGGATGTTGCTGGAAGCTGCTGCAGCAGCTGAAGCAGATGCTGCCGCTGCAGCCAGTGCCAAGTAGGCTAGCTCAGCTTGCTGGTCAGACAAATCTTGACTCAGACATACAACCATGGCGTGCTGTCAAATTGACACCGGCTTTTCCATTGCACAAGTTTGTCAGCCATATTAGTGTAAAACATTACAGAATCATGGGCATTGCATTTATCAACCTGGTGGTCCTTGCAGCAGTCCTGCACAGTTGTGAATCGCATCTTTCACTTTGTGCACAACCGCATGCCCTCTACGTGTTCCTCATTTGACAGAAGCACGGCAAGCAGTCGAGCAGTAAGTCAAACAACAGCGCGTGAGTCATGGTATGTTGTCTTGTGACCCTTTCGACGAGGTTGTCCATGATACATGCATGCAGGACCCTGAGGCTGACTGCTTTGGCCACAATGAAGTCCATGGGGCCAAGCGGCCTTGCTGCAACCCTGGGGTCCTCAAGCAGGCATGGCAGTACTTTCCTCACTGCCAGATCTCGCAATGCCAGCATGGCAAGCCTGATGCCAGGTATGGGTCATCACCCTGCGACACACCACCAGGATACTAAGTGCGACATGCAGCAAACCCAGCTTGTTGGCTATGCTTGGTGTGCCATAGAGTGCACTTTTTGTCCTAGACCAGTAGTAGATGTTTACACATGTTGACTGTGCTCGGAAGATTTGGATTGTGCACAAACAGTGGCCGTGTGGAGTGATAGTTACGATTACCAATGCTGCGTGAAGCTTAGTCTAACTGCACATGTGGTGTGAAGGTATCTTAGCATGTATTCCACTGAGCTTGTCAAGAGAGTCTAGATTGACAGAATGAAAACAATGGCAAGTCTGCTCAACAGGTCATGAAAGATTTACCCTTACAGAACATTGTCACTAATATTGTTGTACCACATATCCATCCCCATGCATCTGGTGTGATGGCTAGTGCAGACCTATGCTGTCCTGTGCAGCAAAGGTGATACGCGTGAGATCCAGCAAGAGGTTCACACAAACATATGTTGCAAATTATGAGTGTACTTGCACAACAAGCTTGGTTCGCTGCCCTGCATGTTTGACTCGCATGTTTCCATGCTGTTGCAGGGGAGTTGGCAAGCAATATCAGGAAAGGCTCAGGTTCGCCCTCACCTGACTTGCCAGCTGCTGCTGCTCTGGCTGCCCACCTGAAGGCAGGCCTGCCCCAGCTGCAGCATGGCGGCCTGTTGGGCCTCTGTGCCAAGCACCATGCTCAGGTACCCTTCTTCAGGGCTCTTGCTATGCAGACTGCTCATAGGATCATGCCATCTCTGTGCTGCTTTGTGTCATCAATCTGTGTTGGCTATGATTGCACCTGTCTGACCAGATGCAGTGTCAGGCCAATGCTGCCTTGTATGTCTCAGACTTCTGTGCATGCAGCTTCATCACAATGACTGATCTTGTTGCCCCTGTCCAGCGTGACACCTATGCATGACGCTCCTGCGCTTCCTATTTCCTGCAGCATAGCTTGCTATATAGGCTTCAGGGTATCTATTGTGCACCAAGCTGTGTCTCAGCATCATCACAAACTGCCTTTGAGCGTCAGTAACATTGCATTCAGGTGCTGGTTGTGGAAACCACCCCGCCCACAGGCTTGGACGGCGTAGCTGCTTCTGTTACAACACTTGTTGGAGCACCTCACAACTACACGGTGTCTGACTCAAAGCCAGAAAACAGTCAGCCTGCCGATGACAGCAGACCTGCAGGTGCCTTAGCAGCCATTGCAGGTGGTGGTGCTGTTGATCATGCAACTGACCTGGCAGCTCTTGAGTCACAGCCAGCACAGCTGACTGCTGAAGAGGTGAGACAGACTTGCCAATTGCACTAACAAAGTGATCTGGGCATAGCCTGCTGGAGATTGAGTTGTCCATCTCCTGGTGAGCAGCTATGCGCAAGGCATCAGATGCATTTTGCACCCCTGTTGCTGAAGACTGCCTGCAGTGGTCATGGATGCAGCAGATGCTGCATGTGCTGTGAGAATGCAACGATGAGGAAAGAACACACACGTGGTGGTTATTTGGCAGGCGGCTGAGGAGGAGCATATTCAGAGGTGCAGAGCAGAAACGGTTGCAATGAGGGCGGAGCCAATGAAGTGTTACTTGATGCAGCAGCTGATGCCGGTGTTGGCCAAGGCAATGGTGGAAGCCACTGAGGAGCAGGCAGCGGACCCTGTGCAGTTTGTGGCTCACAAGCTTCTTGAGGTGCGCCTCAGACTAATGAGTCTTGGACCAGGCGTCATAAAATGTGTTAGTTTACTGGATGCCATGCTATGTACTCCAGCTTGAGACTCTACAAACAGCAGTCGCCTTTTTGGAATGATCCCAATACTAGTTGTGATGCATGACATATTGCATGACAAACAGCAGCACGGGTTTTCTTGTGCTGACATACGAGCAAGTATTGTGGTGGCTGCAGATACATCTAAGTTGTTTCTGTGGTGATATCTGGTGTTGCTTAGCACTTGTGCTTGTGTCTGCAATTTTCGGTAGCCTAGCTACCAGCTGTGCCCTCATCTGACAGCTGCATAGTGCTGCCCTTGTGCCGTGACATTATATACATGCAACGAACAATGCGAGTGCAGTGCAGTCCAGGTGATAGTGCCTTAAGAGCATTGGTCCATTTGTAAACTGTGCTTTGTCACTGATCTCATTTTGCAGGCTGGCAAGCTGGTGGACTTGCAGTATGTGGACCCCTACGCAGCTGAGATCTATGGTGTCCAGCAGCAGAAATGGAGTGCCAAGCAGAAGAGAGAAGCAGAGAGACAAGCTTTAGTGGCTGCACGTGCAACCTCAGCAAGTGCATAGGATACCTCGTTTGGTTGTTCTTACATTTGTAAGTACAGTACAACAGTGAAAGACAACAGCGCAACACTGCGTGGCACAGTAACCCGTGAGAAAGCACAGCTGTTTGTCTAATGCATTACTGAGCACACACCTGCTGTAACGTACATATCTAAGAAGCAACAACAGATGCTTCCAAAGGCTGAACAGGCCTGAAAAGGAGCGTTGACGAGAGCTCAGAACCAACATCAGTTTATCAGATGACAAGATGATATGCATCTTACGGTTCAAGCCTAAGTGCCTGACACATAAGTTGCACACCCACAAGCATGTGATACATTGTGCATTGAACGGAACGCAAACCCAAATTTGCATTTGCTTGTCTGTTAGAGCCTGCTTCGGTGTTGATTGTAACCTGCACAAACACAAGACTTGACAACTCTGCCAAAATATTTCTTCTGTACATGGATGTAAATCAAGGTTGCCTAGCCTCCTTTATGTCCTGCTCAATTTTGTGGTTGGTGATGTCATCATGCTCATGGTTGTCAATCTCAGACTTTCCTGGAACCCACATCTTGGACTTGATGTAGTTCAGCATGTCCTCTGGCTTCTGCTTCAGATTGCTGTTACCAGTGTCATATGCTGCATTTGCCACTGCAGCTGCTACCTGCAGGAAAAGTTTTCTGCAATACTTACTTTACTGGCGACCTTTACGTTTTGCTGGCATCTTTGACAAAGCAACTTCTTTCAGTGCAGAAATGCATGACAGCCTGTGCATACGACAGTGATCAATGCTGCAGAATGATACACCATAAAACAGCCCTGCGAGGACTGGACAGCCACAGTACACCATGATCATCAGTCTTGACTGTTAAGCATCATATATACATGGACCACCATGTGTACATAGCATGTCTCAACTTATCCTTTGAGTCAGTGTCATGCTCTTGCAGTCAGCACACAGAAACATCATGGTGAATAAGGAAGCTTACTGTGGCAGAGATGTTGCGCAGATCATTGATCTCAGGGTAGATGTTGCCAGCCTCAATCTGCTCCTTGCTCACATAGTCTGCCAAGCCCTTGGCGGCCGCAATGAACATGTCATCTGTCACAGTCTTGGCTTTGATCATAACTGAGCCAAAGCCGACACCAGGAAAGATGAAGACATTGTTGGCTTGCCCAGGAACAAGCTTCTTGCCCTCATACTCTACTGGGTCAAATGGAGATCCTGCAACAACAGACATGTTTCAGCTCTTGCCAGTTCCTACATCTAGGTACGCCACTCTTGCAAGCTGCAGATGCTGAAGAGTGTGGTGAACACTGCTATCGACAAAATGCTTGATTGATTGAGTCTGGCAGTCCGTGCAGGAACACGGGTTGGATGCGCTGTCTTTTGCAACAAGTTCTGTACTGTGTCCCAGACTCAAAAAAATGGACCAATTTGCAAGCGACAGCGGGGCAAAGCTGCGACAGACCCTTTCAGATGGCAGATTTTGCCAAACAGTGTCGTAA
>JAABUP010011222.1_pt1 | contig 10276 bp, 9 predicted proteins | sample 5559201 | NCBI WGS metagenome assembly JAABUP01 (sample SAMN10711887, study PRJNA513373) | rock metagenome | isolation source: Antarctica rocks | place: Antarctica | reverse complement strand
TGGAAAAATGCATGACGGAGGCAGCCACCACTCAGGGGCTACTTCACACAGATCCTTACAGTATATGCCCGTGAGCAGTCTCACCTGAAAGGGTTGCCTGAGAGGCACACTGTCAGCATGCCCAGCACTATATTCTGTGGACCAGCTGCGTTGTGGCCAATTGCAAGCTGCTCGTCAAGATTAGCATTGACACTTGCAACATTTAGCTACAAAAACGTTGCACAGGCAAAATCCTGTAAAGGCAGTGCTTTGTGACATTCGTTGGGTCTATCTATATTGTCAAATACATGTGCATGCATGGAAGACGTCCAGCTTACAGAACTGCAGCACTAAGGCCATGCAGCGCAACGAACTCTCAAAATCTGCCTACTGGTGTGGAGCTTTCTGCAGTTTCCGCTGCAACCAGCTCTGCGCCTCTCCTTCACCAGGTGCACTCATGCTCACGCTCAGCGCTTGCTTGATCAGGAATGTGCTGATATGCTATGTGTTGTGGAGCTGTCAGGCAAATGCACAGTCTGCTGGAGGTCTTGCATTACATGTATCCTGTGCATACACTCTGCAGTGCTTTGCTGCCACGCTGGGCCTTCTCACTGCAATACCACAATGTCTGATGTCTTGCAATCTGGCAATGTTTTGTCGCTGCACCGCCGGTGATGTGATAGACAACAGGGATGCTCAGTCTGCGCAGAGCATGTCCTCAGGGTCTGTCTGCATCACCCTAATGTCGAGGGTTTGGAGCTGCATTGTGTTGTCCTCAGTCACTGCAAGAGGCAAGTTGAAAGACATGCATCATGGTCTGCGCACTCATCATGCACAAACACAATGTCCAAAGCCTGACCCTGAAGACTGATGAGAGTTCAAGTTGCGCTGTGTTTTGGCTGCTTCCAACATGTGACTGCAATGCTTTCAGGGGGGAGATGCAGAGATACAGAATGTGTGGCGCGCATCTATTCAACGTGGTAACAGCATGGTTCAGAAGGGAGCATCCTTGCTCAGAAAGTTCATTCCCCACAAGAGCAAGCGCACTTAGAAGTGCTTGGGGCCATAGCTTGAGTACACTTCGAAGCATAGGTGTAATGGGAAGATGTGATGTCACCTTATAGGCACATGTGTAATTCAACATGCTGCTGTCATTCCGTTGCTGTGTGTGTATGTGTCTTGTTTTTCAAGGAATCTGCATTGTCGTCATTGTGGGCCTGCATGTCAATTCAACATACAGGTGAGTTTCTGTCCACCATGGGATGCATGCACGAACTGCCCTGATCCTGATCACCATTATACAACGACAGACACAGTAGTTCTTGATGGCTGGATGTAGCAGGGTCCCTAGGTGATAATTTTGTACGGCGTCAGACACTGTTCTCAGGATACAAATGTCATGCAGTAGCTAGACGTTTGTTGATAAGGGTTAACGCTCTGGTTTTGCAAGCCCTTCAGCACCAGAGAAGAGCTTCTGAAATGCACTGGTGATATGGTTTTGGAGGTGAATGACGACATGCTTGATCATTGTCACATGAGCGAGCAAAAACCTTCTCCTCAGCAGCAGGCTGACCAAAAGATGCTTGACCTGAGACAATGACAGTGTCACACCATTGACGTCACCAATGGTGCTGGTGCATTTCAGAGCTACAATAATGATCTAGCAAAGGCATCTGTGGGGTGTTTTGCTGCCTCTCATGAAATCTCTCACTAGAATGTTTGTACAGATGATAGTTTGCATCAAGATTTTTGTTTTGCTTGCAACATCAAGGCTGCAGTATTAAATGCTTCTGCAAATCGCTTCCCAGGTTGCTGCCAAGTCATACTAGCAGTGTCGCCATATCTGCTTCAGTCGCATTGTGGTTTCCAGCAGTCTGCAAAGCACTGTATTGTAAAGACGCAGCAGGCTGCACATCTGAGCTGCAGTCCTGTGTCTTCTGGACCAAATCAGACCAGGCAGCCCATAACGGCCTGTTACCTAGGAAGCAGATGGCACTCCCTCCTCTGTAGCCTTGGTGCTCCTGCCTGTGATCAGTCGCATGGGCCACATCAGTAGTTTATCATGCATCAAGAGCTGCCAAACAGTTGTCATAACCTCATCAGTCATGCAGAGACAAGCCTAAGGTCACTGATGCACATGCTGTTGTTCAGCCTGCAGTGTATTTTATACTTACAGCACATGCAATGCAGCTGATGCAGCCATGTGAATGCCATACACACACCTGTTGAGATCCCCAAAACAGACAGCTGTCTGACCTGAAAGGTCCAACGAGCCACTTGTGTCCTGCACAACAAGCCTCCTGCTCAGGCAGGAGTGACTACATGGTAGACACCGTGGTAACAGTAGACACAGGGGACACAACAAACCCAAGTTTCAACATCTGAAGAGAGATGCAGAAGACCACCAAGCGCAGACCCCAGCAGTACATGTCTGAGACCAAGCACTGGCATAGTCTGGAGGAACAGGTGGAACTACCACCGCGTCTTACAAAGTAGGCTTGCTGCATTCACAGCACCACAAGCAACACAGATTGATGGGCATAGTCATGAGTGCAACATCATCACCTCAGCATGGCAGCAATCTGGAGCGTGATCTGAGGTGACGCCCCATTTGGAATGGTCTCGGTTGACATACCAACCAGCAGCATCGGGCACCGCAACAGCTGCCACTGTGAATGAGAAGGGGTGTTGAGAAGGGGAAGGGCAGTACTGTGGCAAAGCCCCAGGGCCGTGCTGCCATGTCTCCCAGAGCATGCCTGACTGCATGAATGGCTCGACGACCTAACACACAGGAAGTGTGTTTGTGTGTTATAGTCATGGCTACAGACAGGATGCATGCACAGCAGATGGTTAGTGCAGGACCACAGCAATGCCAGAGCGTACTGCAGCAAAAATCGAGAATACAGATGTGTTCCTGGCTGTGTGATATAGGTGTTTTGCTGTTGTTCTTCCTGCTTTCACTGTGACTTTGCCCCTGGGCAAATTCTGAGGGAGTTGTTCCCACAATTCGACAAATTGCAGCTGTGCCCCAGAGGCGTAACAGTAGTATGCTTGTACCATGTAACCCTGTGATGCACCATCACTGCACAGACATGCAAATGCTGGATACATGTCTGGCATATTGGCCTTGCAGTCATGGATTCAAAGTTGATATGGCATACTCAAAGCAGGCTCTTAGCTGTGCATACAGCCAGTACATGGGAGTGCACTCAGAGTCCTACCTGCTCATACAACAAAAACGGGATCATGCTGGATGATTTGGCAAAAGCAATACCTTGCTGACCCCCCAAGCTTGTCAGGGGGGTGCCCCAATGGATGACAGGTGGGCCTGCAGCAACACACAACGAGTCTTTCTGATCAGGCATCATAGAAATGCTCATGACAGTGCCATGGTGTTGGTCCAGACACATGACAGCAGGGGCAATGCAGCATCACCTAGACAGGCACAAAAGTGATTTTACACCGCACAAGTGCCGTGTGAACTTTGTAATGTGAAGCTATTTACAATGTGTGCTGTGCACCATACAGCATAAAAGTATAAGTCAAGGACAATACAAAAGGTCATGTCAGCATTGCAGTGGTTGTCTAGTACAGCAGAGAGCCTGGGAGCCATCATGCCGGTGGACAAGCCAATGACACAAAGTGTGGTGAAACAAGTGGCATAACAATCCTGGGACTACTTCTGGGACTGACAGGGTAGACAAGGCAGTACAAATGCAGTCTAATCAAAGCATGACTGTGGTACAAATGCAGCATGGGTGCATTGTGATGCAGACCTCATGCAGTATATACCAAGTTGCAGGGCTGTTGTGCCGCGTGGAGCTGCATTTAGGGCCATTGCTGCAGGGTAAATTGATTGCAGCTCTAAGGGGACCATGTGATCATATACCCACACTTCTTCATCCTACAAGCACACAGCAGACTGCGCACGCTGAGAATGCGCAGAATGGTTGGATCAAAGACTTTGCACTGCATGGATGTTGTGTTTTGGTGGAACTTAACTTGGGCAGAAACAGACAAGAACAGCTTTTTCAAAGCAGTTTAGTCTAAAAGCCTACTCAAACACATATTTGCGCCAATCAAACAGGTCATTGCAATATTGATCATCATTAATGGTTATGGGACCCTGTCTTTGGTACAATAAACATCAAACCTCATTCATAAGAATAGTAACAAAAACTAAAACACGTTCTTAGCCAGCAGGCATCCGCAAGTCAGCTCCCTTCAGACAGGCTTATTCAGAGCTTCACTCATGCTGTGCATACAGAGCATCGTTCATGCTGTGCAACGTAATGCAGCAAACTTACATTTGCCATTTGGGCGACCTTGTCAAGCTCTGAGGCAGGCATGGACATGCACATGAAACTCTGCCCATACAGCTGCTGTGCCTGCATCACAACTAATATAGTCACCATTCATCCATTCACTTGCATATTCTATGAGCATGTGCTTTTCCCATGTGCCATGGGTCAGTTCAAATGAAAATGCCAGGCAACCCTGATCCTGATCAGTCATTTGATGAGTAGTGACCATTGCTTTGATGCAACACAAACAGTAACTCCATAGTGGTAATACCTTGTGAGGACGCATCACCTTTCCTGAGCCTGTGTTGGCCTGCGACCTGGGTCATGTGATGTGTGATGCAGCAAATGATGCAGCAAACAAGGCAAGCGCTGATCAGGCCAGCTCAGCAATGGCACACATGCTTGGTTGTCCATGCATGCATGATCAGTACACACACAGTCTAAACAGCTGCACAACAGGTATAACCAAAATCAGCTACAGGAGTTGGGGTTTGCTTATTTTGATCACATTGCCACAATTACTTTGACAGCCAAGTGTCTCTGTAGTAGCAATGACAAAGGCTCGGCCATGCACCAAAGTTGATCATGACGTAGGAGCAGCATAACAGGTGTAATGGAGGCAAACACCATGGAAATGCTATACCAATGCTATACCAGTGTAGGATCCATTGCCTATTCCATCTGGGCAATTGACACAAGGGGCTGCTGGGAATTTGGGGACTGAATGGAGGAGATAGAATCCTGAGCTTTGGTCCAGCCCTAGCACCCCCTTGGCGTGGGCACCCCCCTCCCAGACAGGGGGGTCACCCCCAGGAAACTCATCATTCCACATTACATACCCAAATTGTCCCTACATGATCAGCAGAAGAAGTGAGTGTGGAAAATGTGTGCACGCTGTTCCCAGGCTGTGTCTGGGTTGATCACACTATAAGCTTGTTGCAGCTATCACCTAGTTTCTGTTGGGAAGCTACTTACCGCATGCATGTACAGCTGCTGGAGTGTGTATGCCAAAGGCACGCCCGATGTGACAGCCCAATCATAACCCAGGGTCCAGACAAGCTTGCCAGAGGAATCTTGTGCTGCATTGCTGTCCATGTAGGCAAAAGCATCGCCTCCAGGAAATTTCAGAGCCATCCACCTTGAAACGTATTTTGAGCATTTAATGGTCAAGATTGGGCTGTGACCTCAAGAGTACAAGGTAATTGTCAAGACCTTACCAGTCAACAGGCGACCCAGTGGTGTTGAGACAGCTCAAAGGCCGCGTAGCTGCATCGACGCGCAGCAGGAAGGTGATGGTTGCAAAAGCATAAACTTTTGATCGAGACGTGAACTTGGTCAGCGATCTGGGGCTGCTCATGGTACGACAGAAATACCGCTCCAAGACTTTGAATACGTCAGGCGTGCATCAGTGTTGACAGGCATCGAATGGGCGGGGTGGATGCCGCAAGGCAGAGCCGTAACGCTGACAAGATCTTGCAGGCTGTGAAGTGTTGCCTTTCACCTTAACCGCGCCAGGCGCGTGGGCGGTTACGATGTCGACTACGTTCAGGCAAAGTGCACGTCAAACGCTATGCATACATCGTCATCTGCAGGGCACGTCATTTACATCATGCTCGAGGCAAAGCTTTCGGCAGAAATAATGGCAAACAGGGTTGACTTTCGGTCAAATGCAGGAAGGTTCTCCCAGTGCGCCTGAGTCCGCTTCGCGAGAAGCCAGCTCTGATGGGCTAGTGCCTTCAAATTGCAAGTGCATATGGGCACAGTCTGCTCTGCCTGTGAGTACACGAGGTCTGCACAAATTCGAGGTTGTGATCAGCAGGTATATGGGACGTAAATGCGCAGGTACAGCCCGCGCATGCGCTGCCGATCTGCAAATACCACAGAATCACTGCAGCGTGCTGTAACACACGACTGGTTTTCAAGGTCTCGGGGACGGTCGCATCATCGCGGTCCACGTAAGACCGCCTCTGCCTCAACAAGTGACGACGATGGTCCTTTGATAACCCGCTGGTGGTGGCCGCGTCCGCTTAGGCATCATCGCCAACAACAGCATGCGACAGAGCATCAGGTGTCTAGTAAACCTGTTGCAGGTCCGGAAGGTAATTGTGTGTCTCTCACGTGTAACCTGTACTTGTACATATATGTATGGCACAAAAAAGGTGCACTATGGAGGGCCTTTCCCCTTAAAGATTTCGTGGACAGCAGGACCGCAATTTACGACTAGCTGTGGGTAGCAAGCATTCAAGGTTGTTTTTGAAGCTTCCTCTTGTGGAAGAGCGCTATTTTGAAACGCAGGAGCAGCGCTAGCATTGGCCATCACAGCTGCAAGCAATATTCAGTCAGAAGCTATGCATGACATGCTTGTTCACGTTTCTGGAAACATCGGACAATGCGCATAAGGTGCCATGCTGTTACAAAGGTGCTTGGCACAAGACAGTGCTGGAACTGGGTCATGCCAAGCATATCTTGAGTCACTGTGTGCTTGCCTTGCTGATGCATGCACCCCTCAGAAGACTGATCATCAGCAAGACATGCAATAAGCTTATCTTAAGAGCAATAACATTTACAAAGAGCACATGAGCATCCTTTGGAAAGATTGTGTTACTCTATATGGCACCTCACATGTTAAAGGCGCATGAGCCTGACCAAAGCCTTGTGTCATTAGCACATCTGTACAGCAGGGCACGCCAAGTTGCAAATCAGGACTTGCCACCCAATTCATCATGTAAAGCCAGTGTCTGTCCGATACTATCTTGTAGACAGACAGTCTGCCTAGAAGTCTTGTGCTGAATGGTACAGTTTCTAACGCATGGGTGGGAATGCAAAGCGTGTGACAAGATTGCAGGACAAGGCATGCTGGTGGTGTGCTGGAGTGGCTGTGGTTCCCGAACTCTCACAGGAAGCCTCTCTCTGACTGGACGTGTCCCATTCACTTGGATCTGCACAAGACAGATGAAGCGTTTGTGCTGGAGGAACGGCGCTCAGCTGCCTGTGCAACACCGGGCTGTACATGGCGGCCTACCTGAGGACCACCTGCAAGGACATCAACGATGATCACAGCATGTGGAATATAGCTTTGGTGTGTGCCCTTGACACTGCAGGTAATGAGTGCTGTTGCATTTGATGGCTTTCACAACAATACACATCTACGCCGTCGCACTTTTTCACAAAATCGGCACCATCTGCACAGATGAGTGTTGAAAGATGTTGCTGGATGGTGTTGAGACAGAAGCTGCCTTAGAGGAGTACCACACGCTGGTAGCGGGACTGATGGCTACAGCAACAGTTAGCTGGTCTGTGGTAACAATCTGGAGATTTGCGCACAATTCTAGGTTTTGCAGCTGTCTAGCATATAGTTACTGGCCGATCTGTCTTGATCTGAAAGATTAGTGTGTTGATGTTTTCAACAACACACCAATGCTACCATGGCAGCGTCACCCTGAGGGCAATGCGTCTGATTGCATGTGACAATGTGCCTCCAGAATGCTTGAAGGTGTCCAGACTTCTGGTCTAGCAACAACCTTGGTATTGACGCGTCATTTGCTGTACAGGTTGCTACTGATGTAACAGACATTGTTTTGCAGTAACATGCAGTCATACACAGAGCATCTGAATTCAGCATGATGGCAGTGTGGGTTTGACATGTTCATGTTTCTGCCAGCGCATTGCTGACCTGAGCGCCGACGTGGCCCATTAGGCAGGGGCACATGTTTCTTTTGTCAGAGCAACTGCTTCAGCCAAGCGATCTCCTGCTTTTGCAGATTTCTGATGAAGAAGATGATGAGATCTCAGCCTCAATTGAAAGGTACATCTCTTCCTGGGGAGCTTTGACCCTGGTGCGGCCCATCAGGCAGGCGGGGCGCAAGTGAAGCCGCCGCATGCCCAACCCCTTTGATGACCCCTCCACCAGCACAGACCAGGATGAAGAAGAAGCAGAGCTGGAAGGTCTAGAGGAAGCTGCTTCTGCTGTCAGCAGCGACCCCTCCGGCTGCCCTTGCAGCTGCTAGCTGGTACAGCCTTCCAAGCCCATGAGCTGTCAGCAAGCTAAGCTGCCGCTGCAAGCCCTTGCCAGATATTATCCTGCTACATCATGGCACTTTCTGCAGACTTCTGGACAGTCCTGTATTCTTTGGTTGAGGTACTCAGGTAGAGAAGAAGGGCAAGGCAAGTAGGAAGCTGGAACGTGCACTGACTAGGATGGCCATGGACCAAGCGGCCATTGACAAAGCAGAAGTGGTGCTACCTCAGAAGCTGGAGCGTCTTCTCACCCAGAAGAAAAGGCTTGAGGCATCCCTGGTACGTGCATGAGTGAGACAGGAATTGCTTTGCACGTTGGCCAAGCATTGCAATATGGTATGTCTTGTGCGCGGCCTCATTGAGTGTTGATAAAATGCAAGCTGCCTTAATGCCCTATACTGTCAAAGCAATGAGGATATCAACAAGTTAAGTTCAGGTTGTGGTGCATGGTGCGTCAATGCATGCCAAGACTTGCATCATTTTGTCTCATCAAGATGAGCCCACAGAATCAGAGGAGGTTCCTTCCACTTTGGAAGAAGAAGAGTCCTTGGCAAGCGACGCCATGTCGTCAGACAGCCCTAGGGGCCGCAGCAGGCAGCCCAAAGGACCTGTGCCATTGGCCCTGAGAAGGGGCCCTGCCCTCAAGAGCTCGTCCATGCGGCACAAGCCTCAGCTGGACTGCATTGCTGGAAACAACAGCCATTAGTCGATTATGAAGGTGGAAGACTTGCTCCAGATCAGCTGTGCATGGTCAGCATGAATGTAGCATGCCACTTGCAGCAAACATCACTGCTTACTAAATGATCACAGTTGAAAGCACTGCTTTCTGCATGTCCTGGTGATGAAGGCATACACCCAGGTGTGTCTGCTATACATTATAGGCTGGTTGACAGATGCTGATCAGTGTCCCTGAATTCAAAGACGGACTGCTGACCAATGCTGTGCATACAGAGTGGCGCTGTCTTCGGAGAGCCTGCAGCAGCTATTGACCATAGAGCTTCTGGCAAGCGTAACACCAGATGAAGTCTGCTTTTCAAGATTCAGCGACAGCTGCAATGCAAGACTGAAAACGAGTTTGTGTGGGTTGAGTGCATGGCCCAATCAATTACCCTGCCTTGTTAGATTAGGAACCCTGTGTTGCAAGCTCAAGCAAGCTTCGCCATTACATATACTGATTACTGAGCACCATACTTATACGTAAATAGAGTCTTCCAAGTTGTCATGGTCAGTCTGTTCTGGTTGAGCTATGCATATGCATGTAGCATCTGTGAGAGTATTGTGGTGCTGACAACACCAATATTGCATAACAAAAGGACACATCATAGACCTGCAGCAATATGTGCTGAGGTGCGCAGATTTTGTCTGCTGATTCAATGATGTTGCCAATCAGAGAACTGAAGAGATGCTACTGACACATTGGAAGGCTTGTGACAGTTTGTTGTGTAATTTTGAATCATGTATAATCAGAAACTTTTCGTGTGGACAGCAGACTTAGTTCGAAGTATGCATGACTAGCGGCAATGCCACTCTTTGCTGTTACAGCTAGAGCGTAATGTGACTTATACGACGCTGCGGCTCATGACATTCCTTAGTATTTACAGCACTCAAAAAGAGACTTCCAGATCTGATGATATTGCTAAAAACTTATCTTGCATAATGTTTGGTGCTGTACAGAGACCTATCCAACCCGATGGTGACTAAAGTTCACCAAACAAAAGAACAAAATTCAAGTTTGCACCTATATATGTCATCAGACTTGCTGGCTGGCTAAAGCATGTGTATTACTCTCTCTCTCTCTCTCTCTCTGGTGTTGAAACAACACCATGGCCATCTCAGCCGCTTGCAATCTAGGCAGCAAGTGCACAGGATCACAAGCGTGGACAGGATGCACGACGAGGACGTGTGGCCATATAGCATCCCAAAAACAGGTTGTTGCAATAGCAACAGCAGCAGATGCTGCATCTGCAGCAAAGCAA
>JAABUP010011221.1_pt1 | contig 10276 bp, 3 predicted proteins | sample 5559201 | NCBI WGS metagenome assembly JAABUP01 (sample SAMN10711887, study PRJNA513373) | rock metagenome | isolation source: Antarctica rocks | place: Antarctica | reverse complement strand
CTCACCGTTCACTCCGTGGGACTCCCACGGCTTGTCCTCGACCAGACTCATCTCGGTTTCTCCTTCACTCGGTTGTTCGGTGCTGGTGGTGATGTGTGCGGCGCGACCCGTGTCACCCGCGACGAGCACCACATCGCTGTCCTGCCCGCTGTCTTCCTCGGCGCGGGCCGCTTCCTCCGATGCCGGTGGAACGTCACAACCACCGGTCTCCGCTGGTGGCTGCGAGTCCGCCAGCGGGGCGATCGTCTCGACGTCGAAGGGATCCTCGGTCCGGCCGTCATCTCCGTCGTCGCCGTCCCACGGCACCTCGTCCACCACCGTTCGGGCCGCCAGTGGGGACAGCACAGGGATGCCCAACTCCACCGCGGAAGGCAGCCCCTGCACCTTGGCCACCATCCCTTCCCGGGCCGCGACCGGGCACGAATTGACCAGCGGGCACCACCCGCACAGCGCCGAGGAGTGCGCCACGAACGAACCCCGGTCCACCGAGGACCGCAGATCCGCCCAGGACTTCTCGAAATGCCGCAAAGTCCGGTTCATGTCCCGCGGGGTCAACGACACTTCGCGGGACTTGGCGTGACGCGTGTAGTAGACCAACGCGGTGGTGGGCATCCGGCCGTCGATGGCCTCCAACGCGGCTGCGTACAAGCGCAGCTGGTCGCCGTGCGGGTCGCCGAACTTCGACCCTGCGTAGCCGACCTTCCCGCTGTTGTGGGTGGGGACCATGGACGGTCCGCACAGGTACAGCGAGTCGGGAGCGTCCACCATGATGCACTCGGTCGGCACCGTTTCCACCGGGACCACCGAGGTGATCTCCCGTCGGTGGGCGTGCTCCACACGGTGCTCCGCCGCCGCCGCCGTCAGTTCCCTGCTCAGCATGTCGAGGACAGCAGCCGAAGGAGAATGCAGGAACGGGTTGAGGTTGCTCGGCCAGAACTGGACCCCACACCTGCCGGTGCCGGCGTGGGTGGTGGGCGTCACGGTGATGCCGAAGCCGGCCACCAGCTCGGCCACACAGTGCACGAGCCACTGGTCGTGGGAGGTGAACTCCGCCCGGCAGCGCACCGAGCTCAGCGACCCGCCTGCGTCCATCAACCCGCGCAGCAACGCGAGCCGCTGCCGGTGGGACCCACGGAGCAGGGCCGGGAACCCGTCGCCTCGGGGCGGACCGACGCTCCCGGCGGTGGGGAGAGGAGAGGACGGCTGCCCTCGAGTTGCCCCCACCGTCACCGGGTGCCGGGTGCGGACCAGCGAGAAACCCACCTCGTAGGGGTCCACACCCATCATGTCGATGTCCGGCAACTGCACGGGGGCGGTGTTGGCGATGATCAACGTGTGGGTGTGCAGCGACCGCCGGCACCGGCGGTGCCGGCGGTACAGCTCATCGGTGTCCACCACGACAGTGCCTGGGTCTCCGCGCCCGAGACGATGCTCGGTCACCTGCCACAGGTGGACGTTGTCCGCGACGACGCTGGCACCGTCGGAGAACGTGACCTGAAAACAGGGTCGGTGGAAGGTGGAGGACTTGCCCACCACTGTCGTGGGGTGCCCGTCGGCGCCGAGCACCCGATCGCCCTCGCGCAGCTCCCCCATCGTCGTCCACCCCGTGGGGGTGGGAATGGGAGTGTCGGTGGCGAGGCCCTTATAGTCCACCGGGACCGAACCCATCACCCCGTCCTCATCGACCACCACATCGGTGCGGTCGATGAAACCGATGAACGGAACCCCGGCGACCTCCACCTGGTTCACCAGCCACTCGTTGCGCCGCACCATGACGGTGGTCGGGTCCTCGATCTCCCAGATCCCGGAGTAGTACTCGGTCACGGTGGCAATCCACTGCGCCTTGGCTACTGCCGCCGAAGACGGGTCGCCGAAATGCGCGGCGAAGTCCACCTCCTCGGCGATGGCCAAGGTGGCGCGGGCGGCCGCCAACCGGGAACGACCCGTGGCGGGCAGCGTGTACAGCCGCTCCAGCACCGCGTGCGCGGCGGTGCCCAGATCGGTTGCGTGGAATGGGTTGTCCACCCCCGGAAAGGTTTTGTCGGACACGTAGCGGGCGGGGCACGATTCGATGGCCTTCGCTGTGGACGCGGACAACCGAGGGCGGTTCACTTTTTTCAGCTGGTCGGGGTCGGTGACCACCAACCGGTCGCCATCCCAGGCCAGGAACTCCCCCGCAGAGACGGGGTGCGTCCCTGCGGGGGCTGTCGGTGCCTGCACGGTGGTCATGACAGTCCTTTGCCCCTGCCCGCCAACCGGCTCACACCTCTTCCGGGTCGTTCTCGTCGTCGGGCTCCGCCGCCGCAGCCGCGTCCACGATGAGCTTCAACGGGATGGGCACACCCTCCACCGACCAGGTTTTGCTCTCCCCCTCGGCGCGGCCTCCGGTGGCCCGGACCGTGATCCGCCGGCGCCCACCGTTGTTCATCTTGCGGGCCCAGCGCTGCGAGCACAGGCCCTCCTCCCACGCCGATTTCCAGGCCGCCTGGTAGGTGGACCCGAACGGGATGAGGTCCGGGTGGTGGCGGCGGGCCTCGTTGAACGCGGGGATGGCGTTGAGGAACACCACGCCCTCCCCCTTGGGGTAGGCGATCCAGCCGATGGACGACCCGCCCGGGCGGGACCCGCCGTCGGGGGTGGCGGTCCACCCCAGCAGGTTGTTGACGGAACTGGCCTCCTCTCCGGTGGCCGGTGGCGCCGCCGGGGCGGTCAGGGAAACGATGTGCGCCTGCCCGGAAGCCAGGATGGCGCGCACCGCGGCCAGTGCGGAGCGTCCCGGGGTGGTGGCCTTCTGGGACACGTAGTGGTCGGCGACGAGGGAGAACACGTCGCGGGCCATCTGACCGAAGAAGGGGTACAGGTCCTTGCAACCGATCTCTTCGGCGTAGTCGGTGAGCACCCGAATGCCCAAGGTCAGGTCGGCGGCGAGCTTGCCGTGCCGGATCGCCTTGTCGCCGTCACCGGTGACGTCGGCGGCGGTCTTGGAATCCCGGTCGTACATCCGGGACAACATCCCGCAGTACTGCGACCACCCGTGGGTGGAGGTGAGGCGGGCCAGGTCGCGGACAACCGCACCACTGACCCGGCCCGGCACCCCGGTGACGTTGCGCATCCGCTCCACCGCGGCCACCGCCTCGTCGGTGCCCAAACCTTTCACCGGGGCGAACACGATCCGGTCCCGCACCGAGGCCACGTTGTGCTCGTTCTCCGCGGTGATGATGAGCAGTGCCCGCGGGTCGTGGGTGGCCCGCAACCCCATGTTCTGGTCCGCCCGGCGCTTACCGGAACCGTTGTGCACCGACCGGATCAGGTCACCCAGGCGGGCCAGCTCGGCCTGGGCTTGGCGTTGGTCGCCGGTGGGCGCCAAGTCGTCGACGACCCAGATGTTGGCCCGGGACACCGCCAGCTCCGTGGAGGCCATGGTGTCCGTGGCGCCACCAGGCAACTTGTCACCCCACCCACCGGCACCGGACTGCCAGAACGCCATGATGGCCGAGGCGCTCCAGGTCTTCCCCGAGGCCTTTTTTCCCTCGAAGAAGATCGAAGTGTGCGGCCGGATCGGCACCGCCGGGCGGACCCCGGCGGCCACCACCAACGCCCCGAGCCGTTGATCGGCCCAGGCCCCGCCCGAGTAGTAGACGTCGACCAGCTCACGCAGATCGGTGCGGGCCTGTTCGATGTCGGCGGGCAGGTCCACCCCGAAGCGGGACGCCCCGGACAGGGCGTGCTCGGTGATGCCGGGAGTGGCGGTGTCGGTGAACCCGACGGTGCCGATCACCTGATCCCCGACCACGTACACCGGGTTGCCACCCGGTACGGGCACCCACCCCATCTGCGCCCAGGCGAAACGGTCGGTCTGCTTCTCCGGGTGGTGCCCTTTCATCGCACCCCGCCACTGCAGGGGCGGTGGCCAGTCGCGGTGCTTGTGGATTTCGGTGGGCAGGGTGGCGCCCCGGCGGTGCCATTCCGCGGGCGGGTCAGAAAGCAGCGACGCCGGCCCGGAGATGGTGCGGGTGATGCGCGCGCCGGTGGTGTCGTCGAGGAAGGACACCTCGATGGTGCATTCCGCGGTGGCGGTGGCTTCGGCTTCCGGGGAGTCGTCGAAATGCCCGGTGCGGATCTCGGTGGGGGTGGCTTCGCGACGCATCTCCACTGAGGCGATGCGCCCGGAGATCGCGCACCGGGTTTCCCACCGCGGGTGGTTCACCCCGGCGACATCTTGGTTGGGCATGTACTCCTCGGCTGTGCACGAGGCGTCGTTCATCCTCCAGTCCTTGAACGCGACCGTGCTCTCCTTCGGCGGGCACGGCGGCAGATTCGGAACGACGCGGGGGAGCAGGGAGGACCACGGACCGATCTGGGCGAGGTAGTCGTCCATGCCCATCTTGGACACCGTCGGTGCCTGCGCACTCGAGCTGTCACCGTGAAAGTCACTGTCGTCGTCGCCGTCGGGGTGCTCCACCGCGACAGCAAGGTCGACGAGACGCGGGAGGGCGTGTTTGCGTTCGAGCAACTCCCACATCTGGTGCACCTGGTTCCAGACGTTCCAGTTCTCCCCGACGTCACCGTCGACGGCGATCCAGGTCTGGCGCCCGCGCAGATTCAGGGTGTTCCAGTCCCCGTTGTTGTGCCAGTTCCCGACTCCTCCGAGGGAGACGACCAGCACCCGGTCGGGCACGGGGATTCCGGCCAGCAACCGCCGCATCGCCTCGGTGTGATCCTGGCCTGGTGTTGCCGCCAGATCCTCCATGGTGGCGCCGTGATTGCGCAGGATCGCGGTGAGCGCGGCGTCGCCTTTGAGCAGCCCCTCGGCGAGCAGCACGGTGGGTGCGGTGTCCACCCAGTCCGTCGGGGTGTCGGGGTGGATGTCCAACGGGATGGAGGCCGAGCTGGCGAACAGATACTTCTTCGGCCGGCCCGCGTCGTCCATCGGCGGACGCTCGGGGCGCAGCTGCGGGGTGACCGGGTGCGCCGAGCGGTGGTAGTTCGCGGCTTGGCGCACCGACTCCAAACTGAACCAGGGCATGACCAGTGCACCGTCCAGTCCGATGGCGTCTTTGAACGCCCGGCCGGCGCGGCTGTTCACCACGCCCATCTGGTATTCGGTGAGCAGGTCTTTCAGTCCCGCAGCCTCCACGGTGCGGTACCCGCGGGCGGCGGCGAGCAGGGGTGCCACCGCGGAGGTGGACAGCTTGATGGCGGCGTCGCCCGTGACGCCGAGGTAGTCCTCCGGTTCCCACAGCGGGTCGGCGACGAGTTCGGCGGGGGAGTCCGGCACCACGGTGGGGGTGGTGTCGGCGGGCTTGTGGTCGGTGGGCTCGGACGCGGGCGGGGACGGAGTGTCGGGGTTGGTGGTGCCGGGTTGTTCGGGTGTCGGGGCGGCGTGCTCGCTGGCGTCCTCTCCCTCGCTGGGGTGGTCGTTTCTGTGGTTCTTGTTGGTGGTCATGGTCGTCGTTTGCGGCTCGTGTGCAATCGGCTTTTTGGTGGTTCGACGGTCGCCGCGTGATCGCTGCCGAGCCGGCACTGTTCGGGCTCGTTGACCCACTGTTGACCTTCCGTCTGGTCAACGGTGTCAGAACGGGATCGGCAGTTCAGGGAGAGCTTCCGCGGGCTTCATCATCGACCTGACCTTTTTGACCTACTCTTCACGAGACAGGTATTGAAAGGGTTCGTCCTATCACCGACCCGGAAAACGGATATAACGCCCACTCTTGTTGATAAATAGTCGGATCAGACCATAGAACCATGTGCTGGCGGAAGAAGGTCAAATAGGTCTGATTACCGGTATTGGCGCGCTGAACTGCACCGACACTGTTTTTCGATCGGCCATACAAGTGGTCATATGAAGGTCATCATGGTTGTTTTTGGGTGCCTTTCGGACCGCGATCATTCGGCCTGAATGACCTTCTCTTGACCGAGCAGGTGGCCAACGGTGGTACCTGCATCACTGCTGGTCACAGCGTCAACGGCTCGCCACGCTCCGCGCTTCGACCTCATTGACCTTCTTCCGCCAGCACAGTTATTTGAGTGGTTTCCTCTTATGACTGATCACCCCGGAACACCAGGGTTCGAGTGAGCTGCCCCGAGGTCTCAGCTCGGCTCGTTGACGCTGCGTCGGCAGCCACCTCGGGGTGCGGGAAGTGCCACTACTGGCGCCCAGATGGCCCGTGGACGACCGAACACCCGCTGGTGCTCCCCCGGTGGCCGCGGCGGTGCTCACGGGCCATCTGGGGCTTCTCAGGGCCTGTTCTGGATCGGAACCCATGAGACCTGCGCCGGCAGCCACCTCGGGGTGCGGGAAGTGCCACTACTGGCGCCCAGATGGCCCGTGGACGGCCGAACACCCGCTGGTGGTCCCCGGGTGGCCGCGGCGGTTCTCACGGGCCATCTGGGGCTTCTCAGGGCCTGTCGAGCGTGTTCTGGCCCAGAAGCCGCGAACCGGTGGTGGTGATCGCCGGCAACGGTCCACGGACAGCTGGTCGATCGGGGCCACCGGTTCGGCACAGCGGGAAGGCTGAGGGAGAGAAAGTGCTCCTGAGCTGGGGATTCTCCGTCACTGACCCCGATAGTGGCACAGCCGACCTCGCTTCGACCACTGCCTGGGTCAATGATCATTGACGAAAGCTGTTGATTCTCAAGGATTTTGGAGAGAGAGATAGATAGATAGATCTATTTGACCTATTCTTATATTTATATATATATAAGGGACTCTCTATCTCTCTATCTCTCTATCTCTCCCTCTCTCCCTAATAGAGAGATAGATACCTCTTCCTTCCTCTCTAACTGCACCCTCCGCAGGGAGGTCAACAAGGCCGGGGGAGCTTTTCGGCGGACTGAAAACGCTGTGAGCTGCAGGTATGCCGGATTTTTGGTCGTCCAACGGGGTGGTCCCGAGGAGGGCGAGGAGGGCGAAACCACCTCTTCGAGCTCCTCGGGCCGACAATGAAAGGTACATCTGCGGCAAAGCAGACAGCTTCACGCCGTTTTTATACCGTCTGTTCCCTGGGCAAACCGGACATGCCCCGTTACCTCACGCCGTTTTTATACCGTCTGTTCCCTGGGCAAACCGGACAGTCTCACAGTGACTTCACAGTCGGCGAGGTCCGCAGCTAACTGGTCTTCTGTGGGTAAACGCGGCTAATCGGGCAGGTTCGGCGGTGATCACCGACGGACACCGAGTCGTGCACGACTCGGTGTCCGTAGGCTTTCGTGAGGATGCCAGAGGCCCTGCCGTCTCGCCCGTGCCGAGATCGTGGTGGCGATGTTCAGCGGTCCGGGTGTCCGTTCTGGGGTCGGCGGCCCATGTCCTGCTCGGTCACCGACTCCTGGGAGATGGCACGGCGCATGTCCTGCTCGTCCCAGTCCAACCCACTCTCCACCTGCTCGGCCCGAAAGGACCAAACGAAGCTGGACTCCACCGGCCACATGTCCTCGGGCCCGAGGTAGGCCCGACGTCGGTGCACCGCCCATAACAAGGCGGGCACCCCGATCCGGTACACGGCGTCCGGGTCCCCCTCGTCCGCGGCGAGAGCAACCACTGCAGCGCGCCCGGCGTCCCAGCCGTCCGCGCAGAACGCCAGCAACGCCGCCGAGGCCGCCGACAGCGGCTCGTCCAACGCGGCCAGTGCCGAGTCCTGGGCCACCGCGGTGAACAACGGTCGCGCCAGATCCTCGGAGTCCCGCCACGTCCCGAACGGGCGACCACCCGGGCCGGTCGCCCCCGTGGTCTCCGGGGGTTCCGCGCCACCGCGGCGGAGCAGGTCTTGCCCCTCGGCACGGACCACCCGGGCCGAGAGGTTCCGCCAAGCATCCGCGGCCGGCAAGGTCAGCACGATGTCGGCGATGGTGCCCGGCAACCAGATGGCCGCCCATGCTGGGCGCGCCTGGCACAGCAGCTGCAGGGAACGCTCCAGGGCGTTGCGCCGGCGCAGCGACAGCAGCGGTTCCACCAAGGACACCGCCCAGAACGGGACGACGTCGGCGACGTCGGCCGTGCCCTGTTGTTCTTCCCCGCTCACCGCGCCGTCCCGATGGCGCCCGTGGATGCGGCGGGGCCGGGTGTGAAGGACACGTTCGAGGCCCCGTTCTGTGTTCGGTAGTGGTGCGAGCTTGTCGCGGGAACCGTACCCGCCAGCAGTCATCGACAGTGGATGAAAAGCCGATTCGCGGCGCCACGCAAAGGGCACCCGTGAACACACCGCGACCTACCTCACCTACTACCACCGCGGTCGGTCTCGTCGGGCTGCCCGGGTTGGCTGATCCTTTCCGCGCTGCCGGGCTCGCTGTGGTGGGCGGAAAGGATTTCCGTGGATCGGCCACCGCGATCCGCGATCACATCAGGGACGTCGGACCGTTGTTGGTTCTGGCGGCCGACACCAAAGTACCTGGGCTGGTGTCCTGGCTGGACACCACATCGGCGAATGCACCTGTTGTGTTGTTGCGCACCGAACCATCCGGCGGGATGAACCCCGCCGGGTCCAGCGAGGTGGCACTGCCCGCCACGATCGACGAGATCCTCGCCGTCGGCGGGATGAGCGGGCTGGGCGGGGTGGTCGGAACGGCCATGGTGGCACCGGACGGCTCGGTGCTTCCTTCTTCCGCCCGCACCCCACCTCCTGCCCCTGCTTCCGTTTCTTCTCCTCCCGTCGATGAGGAGGCCGATCCTTTCGCCGACGCCGGTCCCCGAGCACCCGCCGAGCACCCGCCGAGCGTGAGAGAGGCCACCCCTGTCCCGGTCACCCCCGCACCAGGTTGGGACGCCGAACCCGTGCAGCAGACCCGCTCGGCACCGCCACCAGGCTGGGATCCCGAACCGGTACAGCCACCGCCCCCGACTCCCCCCGCACCAGGCTGGGACCCTGCACCATCCCAGCCTCCGACGCCTCGTGGCTGGGATGCCCCACCGGGAACCCCGGACGGACACCCGACTGCCGCCGACCACGGCTGGGATGCCCCGCCGGTGCGCTGGGACACCTCTCCTGCGCCAGCGACTGCACCTGCAGGGTTGGATCCGCGAGCCGACCCCTATACCTCCGGTGCGGTGGAAGAAGAAGCCCAGCCGCAACCGCCGCACGCACAGGGCTGGGGCGTCGAACCCCAGACCAACTCACAGCCCCGGCCCCCGGTGCAGTCCGCCTGGGATCCGCAGCCCACCTGGGAGCCGGGTCCCGCTGAGGACCGCGGTGCACCCGAAGCGGTGCCGAACACAGCTCCCGAAGGTGGCGGGGCCTTCGACTGGCTTGCCGCCGCGCCGGCCACCGAGCGTCCCGCACCGTCCAACCCGTGGGAGGCTCCTTCTGATCCGGTGCCGATGAGCAAACCCGTACCCGCCGATGACCCCTACACCTCCACCGACGCCACGGACATGTTCTCCGCCGATCCGCGGGGCCCGCAATCGTCGGGACCCAGGCGGACGCACACCCATCTCGCCCCGATGATTATTTCCCTGGCCGCCAAAGGTGGGGTGGGCAAAACCTCCTCGGCCACCTTCCTCGCCCAGCGTGCCGCCGAGGTCGGTGGGCTCAAGGTTGTGCTCATCGACATGAACCGGGGCCAAGGTGACATTCGCAAGTTCCTTCGGCTCATCGGGGCGCCCCTGCCCTCGATGTACGACGCCGCGGTGCGCGGTGACCCACGGTTGGCGATCATCACCCCGGACCGTCTGACCGCCGCCCGTCACGTCCGCCTGGACAACCTGGGTTTCGCCCTGGCCATGGCGCCACCGGAGACGATGCTCGACACCGACCAGGTCAACGCCGGGGTGTACCGCGATGTCATCGAAGAGGCCCGCACCGTCGCCGACCTCGTCATCGTGGACACCCAGATCGTGGAAGCGGTGGACACCTCCGAGCTGATCGACGATGTGGTCGTCCCCGCCCTGGCCAAAGATGCGTGGGCGTTGGCCATCTCCGATGTCTCCATGGCCTCGGTGGACAACCTCAAGTCCCGCCTCACCGCGTTCGCCGGAGCGGGGGTGCCACCGGACCGGGTCATGTTCACCGTGAACCGGATGTCCCCGGGTGCGGTGTTCAACCCGGAGGCGTTGGCCGACGTGTTCCGCCACGCCACCACCCGGGTCCCCCTCGCCCACTACGTCGGTGCCGTCGCCCATGACCAGGCCATCGCCGACGGCATGAACATCGGCGGCATCGAGCACAACCTGCCCAGCATCGCCCCGATGTTGGACACGGTGTTGTTCCGGGTCACCGGGTTGGAGGCGTTCGACCCCACCCGGCATGCCGTACGGAAAAAGGAACGCCGAGGGCTGCTCTCCCGG
>JAABUP010011220.1_pt1 | contig 10277 bp, 9 predicted proteins | sample 5559201 | NCBI WGS metagenome assembly JAABUP01 (sample SAMN10711887, study PRJNA513373) | rock metagenome | isolation source: Antarctica rocks | place: Antarctica | reverse complement strand
CTCTCAGCTCGTCTCCACCTAAGTGAAGGTGACACAGCTCTGGACACCTCATAAATGACTCGAGGGAGAGCGCCAGACCCAAGAGACCCTGCCAGCAGCTCCCAAGACCCCAAACACGGCTCTTATCTTCAATAGTGGTGAGCGCTTCAGCCGGCATTGAAGTCTGAAAGTGCCATCAGCGCTGGCAACTTCCGAAGTCTGCCGATATGAATGACAGCTTAAGGATTGTTCCAGCTTGCAGAACCTAATCTGTCTCTCCCAACTGAGGAGTCCTGCAGGCTTTCGAGACACTCAGACACACGAGCCACCCTGAGGTCCGGGCACTGATACAACGCTTCCAGCCAAAACCGTGGACGGTAGGCAAGTAGATTCCTGGCCAGTACCATCTGGAACGCTACCATAATCCTGGGAGTTTCGACGAATCCACATGGGCGACTGTGTCGCATGAGGCTGTATATCTTTCGCTCGCAGTCAGTGTGTCATCGATAGACTGGGAACAGGATGTCTTCTACTGTAGACGGTCATACTGACCACACAGCATTCGACCAACCAGGATATGATGGGCCTCCGCCACCGCACTACACCGAGAAAGGGGGCTCGCCAGTACATAGAGCAGACTTGAAGGTCACCAATGATGCAGACTACAAACATGGGCCATGGCTACTGAAACGGACTTCAATTCATGTGGAAAGCACACCCTCCAATGTCCTAGAGGATAATTTTTCGGACCATGCATCTATTTCGACAACCAGAAGTGGGGAGAAACGTGCGGCGCGCAACCTTCTATTCAAATTTGGTCGCCAGCAGGCCACAGAACAACACCGCGATGATCGCATCAGCATTGCGGAGTCTAATGAGACAAGTATATTCGGGACTACAGTTTCGATTCAAGCTGGTCAAGCGAGAAAGATCTCGTCAAAACAGCGTGAGATGAAGGGCCTTGAGCAAGCGGCGAGCGTCAAAAAATGGGCTAGCAACGGAAAGCCAGCTGAGGCATGGGGAAAGCTAATCAAGGTGAGTCGGAATTGTATTGAAGTTTATGACAGGTTCTAAGGTATCTAGGATCCTGAATTATGGGATTCTAAGGGTGACACATTGGTTTACTTTGGCTACCAGCGCCCACATGCTTCATTCAGAACTCAGTCGTCACTTCTTGAAGCCACCAAGTCCGATTTTCTATTGGGCAAGCTTCGAGATGGATTTCAGCGCACTTCTAAAGCCTCGACTGCCGAACTCTCACTACCAGGCTTTCAGAAACTCAGCGTCGGTCACCCAGGTACGCCGTCGTTAATAGAATCTACAGACTCTGGAAGTGCTTGTAGACCTCGATATGAAATCCATTTCCCCTCCCCAGACGAAGGATCTAAGACCACTATTTTACGCCATCACATCACTACGCGCAATTTCTTTGCCATGTTGCTGAACAAGCCACTCGTCGGTCTCACTTTCTATCAAGCACTTGTAGATCTACACCAGCGATTACAATTGTACATGCCGCGGGATGTCGATTGCGCCGAGCTCCTTATCAATTACCTCACGAGGAATTGTCTCCACAATGTCAGTAAGGACCCTATAGCGGCCGCTGGGCTTCTTGCCTGGTGCGAGGACCCCGAAGTGCAGTGGAGAGACGGGTGGCGAGAAGGTTTCGTTCATTGCTGTGGCATGTACGGGCGTCTGGAGGATCTTCCAGAATCTCAGGACATTAGCCATGTCTCCCGTACTTTACTCGAACGCTCACATCTTGAGCTGGAGGCAAGAATCCAGACTTCGGAGACAAAGCTTTCCTCTTTTGACTTCGACGACATATGGGCTGGCACCGAAGCCCAACTTCACCCTTCTCGTACTGTCTTTGATCAATTCCGTCGGTTCCTTCAGCAGCACTACACAAAGACCTACAAACATTGGCCTCCTACAGCTCGAGGAGAGTCGAATGGTACTTGGCTTACAAGCGACATAGTTTTTCAGCTGCAGAGAGATTTTGCTGCCCTGTATGAGTACCACATTGATCGGACCGTGGTTTGGGACAAGGCCAAGAGCCCTGGGACAACTCTGATCTCTGAGCTGGACGGCCAATCGGTTGAGAGTAAAGGAACTACACTATGCCTTGCCAAGCTCCTATACCACTTTGACGAGCAGCATCGGTACACTCACATAGCTCACCCTTTCCCGCTTCTTCCAGATCCGAGCGTGGTCCACAATGAGACGAAGCAATCAAAAACGCATTTCTTTAGCAGCAAGGCCAAAGCTTTGGAGAAGCGTCTGATTTATGCCCTCTCTGAAGCGAGCAATGCTACTCTCCTGGGACCCGATATTGCAACTAATGGTCTTGCTGAGGCATTCCTTCGCTTCGAGAAGACAGACGGTATTGGCAACGTAGACCCACAAAGTGCCCGCAAGGCCAGATGGATGCTTGTTTATGGTGCCCTACAAGTACTTGCAACCTTGTCAGTCGATACGCCTAATCTCTTCTTTACTGAAGACGTATCTTACTTCTTGAATCCGCGCCTCAAAGGGATGCCGCCGTGGAAGACTGATGCGAAGGAAGAATTCGAGGAGGCATCTTCAAGACTGAGCTACTGCTGGCAAACTCCTAAAATATCCTGGGGCAAAGGAGTCTAGGTATTTTGATGGTGTCTGAGGAGATAGAGATTTTAGCACCTGCCCTTCACTCTACTAGCCCTTCACCGGTGCTAGCCCCCTAATCATGGATTGACGTACCTGCCCATAGGAAGAAAAGCTTGGGCATACCCGAGGAAACAATTGAAGACGTGCAATTGAGAACATCTAGTGCTCGCGCGTTTTTCACCCTCTGCCGATACCACGCAGGTCATCCAAGTGTACGAATAATTGATGTAAATACCAATTCTACCCTGAGTCCGAGTTCAACCTTTGGTCTCAGACAAGGTTCTGATCGATTGGTTCTACCCGAGTGGTAGTCAACTTTACAGATGCAAAGTTCCTGCTGAAGATGCTCAGTAGTACATAGGGTACAAGCTGAGGTGTCTGTCAAAATGGGGGGAAGGATAAGTCTTCACCCACCAATTTTTTCGGAGGGCCAAAGGATGTTGTTCGCTGTTGCAATGTGAGTAAGTAACAGATTTATAGTAACCGGCAATGAGGTCAGGGCCAATTCAATCTCCAAGAACAAAGGGTGTACCCCTCGAATACTGCTGCGAGAGACATGACCAGGGGGGTTGGCTCAAGCATCTTAGTGCCATTCAAGAAAAATTTTTGTCGTAAGATTTACTGCTCATACTCTTACGCACCTATCGAATGATCTAGACATCCTTTACTACGTCGCGCCTATGCTGTCCTCAGATTATCTTTCCACAGCAATCGCTGATTATTGATGGAGAGGTCTTACAAGGTGGTCAAGACAAAGCCTCGAACCAGCGTTGTTTTATTAAAGCTACCTAGGCTGGTGCGACAAAGGCTCCTTTCATTTTCATAGAGATATCTCTCATTTTGAAAACGCCATCGTGCATTCTTTGTACGCTACAGAATAACATCTGAATTACCAAGTCTAAGGACCCAGCATGTTTATGACGGGTTCGTGTCACTTACTTCGCCGAGGGAAAACAATACACAGTCCACAAACCTTCACTGCTGCAGTATTTTTGTTAGAAAATATCATCGAGGTTTTGTAAGTTGATGGCCGTTAAGCTACCGACAAAAGCTGGCAAGAAAGGAGGACGAGGATCGAGAGCCAGGAGAAGCCGCGGTTTCACTCAGTCAAGGAAACCTGATCCGGAAAGTGCAAGCTCTATCCCACAAACAAAACCATTGAGCGGTAAAAATGGCGTGAGATTCATATGGGTACCGAACCCTGATGGTCCTGATATTGCTAAAGAACCTGATCTTGCTGTCCACGCTTCTAATCTGTCTAAAAGGTTCTTGGCACAATACCCAATGTACAACGATGAGAATCTTTCTATGATCAAGGCTGCACTTGGTAAAGGATTCGCAAATCGAGCTTCCGTGGAGGGAAGTCCCAGCAGCGAGGAGAGAGTCGTCCATCAAGGGGTCGCTACAATGCAGCATCTACGGAACTGCTTCACGCGGGATGTTCATTTCCAATCGTGGGACTGGTTAGTAAATCAGCTTAGAATTGCCAGTGAAAATCGATCAATCCTGAGATCCGATATAGCAAGAGATCAGCACATACGTACGATGACAACTAGGCGAGCTCATAGGCTCCGATCGCGCAAAATTTCTCAATCTCTAGTACAACAGCACCAAATCTTCCAGCCTGAAGCAAACATTCCCTACATTATATTCCTTTACAGCGACGAGCCTTACCCGCCAACAGCAGATATATACTCTGCCATGGCTAAGCAACAGGCCTTGCGCAGCAGCCTCTTCCGATGCTTTCCCTCGCAGTCAGAGCACATCTTCCAAGCCTCAAAGCTCGGCGACTGCCAAGCATTAGATGAAGTAGCAGCTGCGTCGCCGCAAAAATACGCCTATCGACCAAGAGCATGTTTCAAGCATGGAGAAGCTCGGCATAGTATGAAGGACTGCTGTCTAGCTGGTCTAAACCAGATCGTCATGAAGCGCTCTCATAGCTCCGCTGGCGAGCATGTTTTAGTCATCGATGGCGATCGAGCGGAACCGAATCAACGGAATAATCGAAATTTAGGATACCGTTGGTTTGGCCAAGAATTTGAGCCTTCCTTCAGCCTGTTCGGCGAGTTTAGAGTGTTTATTGTCGCCGAGAGTGATCGCGAAGGTGAAGAAACGAAGTCTATAAGGGGACGCCGCGGCACTATTTTGCATACCATAATCACCGAGTGGCCCCAAGGGAACGATGTACCCGGAGAGGTCTACGCGCATGCTGCAAACCCATACGATTTTCGCTCTCCCTACGTTCAGCCATTGGAGATGACAGACCTTCATGACTTCGCGTTACACGTGTATGAAAGTCTCCGCGGGCGTAGTGACTGGGAGACTCATTTCGAAACGTTGGAGGTTGGGGTGAGGCTGGATATTGGAATTAGCACGGAGAGGAAGAAGGGGAGGGGTGAGAAGATGTTTTTTGTGAATGAGATCACGAGGTTTTATGATGCTAGTTATTTCTCGCAGCAGACGTTGGGGGCACCGCATCAGGAGGTTTGCTATGCTTTTGCTGAGGCTATTAATGCGTATTTCCCTAAAGGTACAGGATGAGGTCGAAACTCAAGAGATAGGGACTGAATCGAGATGGTCCAAGCGAGATATTGGATCAATTCTAAGAGCATTACGTCTACTCAATCCTCGCGAAGGAGGCAAGGTGTAACACTGATGCTGAAAATTGAATCTCTATATCACATTGGTTGAGTCCAATCAATTGATGGATGCATAACTCGGTCTTGAGGGCCTCGCTAATTGTCTTGCCAGAGTCACATAGCAGACTTGGAGGACTTTGGGCGTAAGATTCTTACAAGGACGGAGTGATGTACCAATGCTAGATGCAAAAGCTGAGGTAAGTAAAACTATGATATGCGAACATTTCTCTGAAGTGAGTACCAGTACAGATAGTGTACATATCTCGCAAAAATACTATGCAAATACCCAACATCTTCCTAGATTGACCAGTAACCGACCATGCAAGTCAATGATGCCCGCTCAGCCGAAATTCAAACAAGACGACATCCGCATTCTCCTCATTTCCCAACCAAAGGATCTACCATGCAGCGCATTTAAGACGAACTTGGCAATGCACAATCACCAGGACACAATAGCGCAAGATGTCCCGGGTCCGCCCAATCCTTCAAATTGTGGCACGTGCAAGCCTCAGCATTAGTGATCGGATTGTTATCACTACCCATCTTCCGCATGCGAAGCGTGTACGGAACGGTGTATCCCTCCAACCCACAAGCGGAGTTCTGCTTGGCCATGCCGGATACTTCGACCATGGTGGGCGTGATGCTGAGAGCGCAATACCAGGCGCCTTGTGGGCAGGTGTCGGCGACGCCTTGGGTAGTGCCGGTTTCGGTGGAGTAGGATACGCTGCCGGATACTTCGCCGGCGATGGCTTTGTAGTCGAGGCCGAGGGATAGGCTGATTTCGACGGTTATGCCGACCGTATAGGTGGATTGATCGGTTAGTTGGCCGTCTGGTGGAGAAGATTAATCAGTATTGGAACAAATTCGATATTGGCAAAGGGAGACGAGTTGAATTTGTAGTATACAAGCAATGCTTCCAAGGACTGAGCGGAGACGAAACAGGATACTCACTACCGCTAGCCCCTGAGACGGAGTAATCGCCCACTATCGAATCGCCTGGCACGTCCTTTTGGGATGTGACAGTGTATGTGTAACCATGGTCACCTGATCCGCCTGCGCACGTTGCACTTTCCGGACGTGGGGCTCCCATTGCAGTAGGAAGTGTTGCGGCAGCCATAGTCAGGAGGGTAGAGCTAAGGGAATGCATTTTGGGAAGCTGAGGAGGAATGATTTCGTGGACGTTGTTGGTATGATGATGTATCGAAGGGGATCGATCAAAGAAAGCAATGGAGGGCAAGACAGTGGACACTGGAGACTTGCTGGTTGGGACATATGTGAAGGTGGATCGTCAGGCAATTTACATCTTTCAGAATTTGTTGTGATCTCCTGAGGTGACGTTGGCCGAGAAGAGCGGTCTCCCTGGTTGAGGCCAAGCATGTTGAGCCTAGTAAGATATCTCCAACATTGGTCTTGCTTATGGGCAGTGATGTGAATAGGCGTACCGCCTATTTCGGTATGATGCAAAGGCTTGCGATCCAAAACGCCTGAGATGTGTGATCGGACTATACTGGACAGGAAAGTCAAATGGTGTCAGGCTGTGAATATCTTGGGTATTCTTACGTTTACAATAGTACTGGGTCTCACAGGTTCACGTGATTCAAGTAGCTTACTTTATAAATGTGTTCTGAGGCGCTAGACTTTCGACAAGCTAAACTCGGATGCCCAATGACTTGGTATATAAATCAATGCCTAGAGATCCCGATATTAAGATTTGATGATACATTTGGAGAACCTTTAGACAATGGGGACATTAGTTCACCCGAGAGTGTGGATCCAGAACAGTCGACAGTTGCGACTCGAAAACTCAGAGGGTCTCGTACTCCAATCTCGTGGCCTTGCCATTCCAATATACTCCATCAATACTCAGTATTACACTTTTTGCAATCGGAACAGCCTTCTTAGCATAAGGGAACTTGGGGGCAAGCGGACGCCAGGGTCCGGTAAAAATGGACCAGCTTGCGTTTCCCTTCGATCGCGTTCTCGCTTAGCCACTATCTCTTTTTCTATCTGACCGATCTTCCACGATCTCAGGAACAAGGTACAGAGGGAGGCTCCAATGAACATAAAACCCGTGAATATCTGAGCGTCTAGATATATGTCCCCGGTTGAGCGGCGCAGAGCTAACGCGATCGACTCGGCGACTATCGAAATTGATGTTAGTCTTCTCCTTTGCATCAATTCTAATACTGAGCTGCCCTTCAGATCTGTCCACCTTATGACCAAGCCTGGTGAGGAAGGGAAAGCGGTGGACTCACAAGTAGTAGGAAAGACCATCAAGACTAGGACGATGCTAAGGGTACTTGGCAATTCTTTAAGTCCAGCCACGTCTACTCCAACAGGAGCTATAGTCGACCAGAACGTACCACAGACCATACCCGCGAGGATAGCGAAGAGGCACAAGACGGAGAAATTCTTCGCAAAGATCCAGATGAAGAAGCATATTGAGCCGCAGAATCCAGTAGTCAGTGTCGCCATATTGATTCGTCCTAGCAAATCACTAGAGTGTCCCACGAGGGGTCGGCCAATCATCAGGCCCAAGTTTAGTAGCGCTCCCACGATTGCTCCCTCTTTTGCAGTAAGACCGATGCTTCGTGCGTAATTAGGCAACGAGAAAAGCAGAACCGTGTAGCCCAATTCGCTCAGGAAGCCCCAGCCCAGAACTAACCAGATCTCTAGACGCTTCAGAAGTCGATAATCTAAGGCACTCTGATTAGGCCTTTGGACGTGATTTCGGTCTCTTATTAGAATGATGCAGATTAGGTTTATAGTAAATTGGCAAATTGCGAGGATCCGATAAGCCAATTGTGGCCCTGATCGTTCTAGCAAAGAGCTCGACACCAGGCTGTAAGCCCACCCACCAGCTCCGGCTCCAGCAGCGCATATGCCATTGGCCAAACTGCTTCTCCTGGAGAACCACTGCGGTATGATACCTGCGGACCCGACATAGAGAAACCCCAAGCCCCAACCAAAGCACAGACCTACGCTGAGAAAGAGATGCCATATTTGAGTTGCAAAGGAGGCACCGATCAGAGCAGTTGTCTGTAATAGGACGCCGATCAAAAGTGTAGTCTTGGTGCCCCAAGCACGAGAGGTTATGTTGATAAGGGGAGACACCATGAGAGACTGTGATATAGAAAGTCCACCAATGAAGGCATAGTCCAGAGCACTGGCATTTGGGTAAACGTTGTCTGCGATGAAATGGTCAAGAAAAACGCCATAAGCCTAACTCAAGTGTGGTTAGCTATAGAATATCATTTCCCGAAGTTTCATGGAACGTGAGCACGAAGGCAAGGGAAACCTACAAAATTGAGGCCCCATGTATGAGCGTTGATCATGAATACACAAATGACACATATCCACCCATATCCTCCGTCTGGTGGAACATACTCACGGTCGATGGCATGGGCAGGCGTAGACTGAAGGCCATGTACCGAGGTTATCGCGGTAGTCCTTTCAGAAGACAATTCCAGGTGCAGAGCATCCTGTAATCCACCTGCAGGTCCGCCATCTCGTCGGACACTCACAGTGCTCATGTCGGTGACAAATCCGATGCGTGTATGAGTGATGAAATGAGGAACATTGAGAAACCCAGAGAATTCAAAATTCCGTTGTGGGCTTTCATCCCAATCAACGGGCCGATAAGATCAAGGCCACGAGCGGGGATGTGGCCGCCATTGCTTATGGGTATGACGTGGGGGTTTCGTTAACGATTCACCTCCTCGAACTCCTTCGATGCCTCTCTCTGTGCGCGCAGAAGGTCTGTAACTGGGAGTCTGTGTGCGATGTTCATAGCAATGGGCTGGTTCTCTCCTCAAACCCGCACCTGAAGCTGGTCAATGTTATGGACGGTAGACTCCTCCATCCGGCATCACGCCGCTTAGAGCGAGCCATTGTGTTCGAGAGCTGCATGATGCTGACCAAGGAGTATTCAGCGTTAGAGTGCAGCAAGAAATGGAGGTATCATACATGGGTAAAGTAGTTGAAAGAGCCTGCCGACCACGAAAATTTTCGTTTCTGCGAAAGTCTGGAATTCCTTTGCGCGTAGGGCTGAAATCTGATCAATGCGGAGGCCTTAGCCAAAAACATAATGAACGAAATATTAGATACTCTCGATTACTATAGGAACAATTACTATGGCTCGCGGCTCTACCGTCGGCGGGGTCGTTGTTTTCTAGTAAAGAGCTTTCAGCTGAGAATCGTTGTAATATAATATTAATATACTTCTTATTAGCCTAATAGATGACACTCAGCCCTATAGGGCTGAGGTGCGAGATCGCTATATATATAGTTACCTCTAGAGTACGGGAGATTCTAGGCTAATAAGTTAGCGTAGAACCGCCGACCTATCGAGGGCGCTTATATAACGTCGTAGGCTCGGGTTATTTTATCCCGCGCCTATACCGGAAACCTTATATCTAAAAAAAAAATTATTCGCGTCTTTATTAAAAGTCGACTAAGTCGCGAACTTCGTAATCGAACGAAATACCGTTATAACTCTAGTATTAATAGTATATATATTAAATCTAGTACTTTCGAGGTTACTCTTTCTTTCTATATATAAGAGAAAATATATTAATAGAGCGTTTTTACTAATATAGGCGTCGCGAATAAGTAATTTAATTATCTAACCTATCTAAGATTCTAATAGACCCTATCTAGCTCCCTACCTCTACTACTTCTAACTATACTACGTAATAGGTCGGGTTAGGTAGGTTTTGGCTATTTTATTACCCGACCTAATTTGGGGTAGGTAACCTATATCTTAGCCCTAGGTGGGTCGGGTTTAACTACGGGTTATCTATAGGTAAACCTATAATAACCCGGGTCTTCGTTAGCTAATTAAGTATAATTATCTAAAGCCGAGATAATTAGGGTAGATCTTATAATAATTATTATAATAATTATTAGTAGTATAGTATTATAGTCTTATAAGTAGAAAACCGTTATTATATTAAGCTACGAAAGTAGTAAGCTATCTATATACTAGTAACGCGATATATCTTTTCTTCCGAA
>JAABUP010011219.1_pt1 | contig 10279 bp, 10 predicted proteins | sample 5559201 | NCBI WGS metagenome assembly JAABUP01 (sample SAMN10711887, study PRJNA513373) | rock metagenome | isolation source: Antarctica rocks | place: Antarctica | reverse complement strand
TCGTGGGGGCGCCCCGCGGCGGGGGCGCGCGCGCGGCCGGCGACATGGCCCTGCAGCGCGGCTAGGCGGCCCTCGACGATGCGCGCCTGCCGCTGCGCATCGTCCCTGCGGGCAGGGCGCCCAAGCCCGTGACGGGCCCACAGAGTGGACAGCCACGCATGGCCGGCTGGCCGTGTCTGGAGCATTTTCCGGGTGTCAGGACGTGCTGATAGTGTTCTCGTGATTCTATCATCGGGTGTAACCAAAAACCAGATCGGGTCGCGGTGGTATTGCTGCCTGCAGCGCAGCAGGGACGACACCACCGCGCATGAGGCGCTGCCAGGGCTCAGCTCGGCGATGCAGCGGCGCGGGCGGCCGCGCACTGGAACGCGCCAGCCAAATCCCGGCCGGCATCGCGCAGCTCGCGGATGAGTGCCTCGCGCTCTCCGCGCCGCGCCGCCTCACGCTGCTCCGCCGCCGCCTGGCGGCACGACGCGGCTCAGGTGTAGGGTCTCTGCATTAAGATAGGGTATATGATATAAATGACAGGTTAGGGTAAGGGCGCCTGGCAGCATGCTGCGGCTCGGGATTGTTCGCGCCTCTGCAGGTGCTGGCATGCAAATCCGATCCCTGGCCTACCGTGTGCTGGACCAGCACGTGGCCCCTGGCAGAGCGTGTCACACCCTGTACGTTGGCACACATCTTGAAGGCCGGCCTGGCGCGCGACCCTGCGACCTGGCTTCTTGCATGTCGCCTGCTGACTGCCCAAGCCCCAACAAGAGAAACGCGTATATTCCTGCTTCACGTGTGTTGACACGCACAAAGCATGCCTCATGCGGCTGACCACAGAGCATGTTGCAGCATGCGCCACACACGTCACGCAGCATGGCTGCAGCATGGCTTTTGCGCGTGGCCTTTGCAGGCGCGCGGCACTACCTGCGCCTCCGCCAAGCGCCCGGCTGGATCGCCGCGCGCCAGCGCCGCCAGCGCCGCCTCAGACCGCGCCTGGGTCGCCTCAAACTCGGCCACCAGCCGCGCCAGCTCCTGCTGCTGCGCCAGCACCACCTGCCGCGGCCCCATGGGCGGGGGCGCATCCAGCGGGCCATGCACGCCGCCAGCATAGGGTACGGTAGCATTGGGTTAGGGTAGAGTAACCCTTAGCTAGGGCTGGAGCTGCCCCGAAGCACACATGCATGCGGCACTCTCCCAGGACAGCGCCGATGCCAGCGAAGCTCCGCATAACTGTGCGGCACACCCCCAGCACTGCGCCTTGGAGCGAAGATCCATGCGCCTGACTCCAGACAGCAAGTCGCGCGCAGGGGCAGCGCGGAGCGCTTCCCGTGCCCCGCAGCCGGCGCATGCCAGTGCAACAGAGTGGCGCCACGCGGCTGCGCGCGCGCACTTGGGCAAACGCGCCGTCCCAGCACAGCGGCGCGCGCGTCGCGGCTGCGCGCCGGTGCGCTGCCACCACCTCGGCCCGAAGCTGCGCCTCCTGCTGCGTGCGCTCCTGCCGGGAGCGCGCGATGGCATCGGGAGCCCGGCGCTGCCGTGGGGCCCATGCTCGAGGCGTTGGCATGGCTCACCAGGGTCAAAAAGCACAGGATGGGAAACGAAACAGGCAAACGCTTACAGCGGGGATGTTCATGCAGGGGATGCGTTCAACCGCATCTTCTGCCCCATACCAAGCGTGTGACATGCGATGCGAGCGCCGGCGTCAGTGCGCCGCGCGCACCGCGGGCCCGGGCGGCCCGCGCGCGTCCCAGAGCTGCAGCAGGCGCGGCGCGTCCAGCGTGGCCGCGGCCGGCAGCGCGCCGCCGCGCAGCGCCGCGCGGCCGCGGCCGCCCAGCACCGCGCGCTGCAGCTCCGTGTGCACGCGCATCAGCGCCGCCGCGCGCGCCTGCGCGGCGGGGCGGCACAGGCTGCGTGCCCCAGGCTTCAGCCCATCCGGATTCGAACCCTGCCCATCTGGATGTATCCGCGCGCCTGAACGCAGGGCATCCACTCGCCATTGACCTCAACACAATGTGTAACACAACCGCGAGATCACTTCTGGGCAAGGCCACCTGTCCTGCTGTGGCATGCAGGCGTCCTGAGCCTGGCGCATGCAGTGAGGAGGTCATGCGAAGCTGCAAATGCCACCGTCAACGACAGGAGCCATGCGTCAATAACAAGGACGGGCGCGCGCGCCAGCTTGTGGCACAGGCCCGCGCTGGAGGCCAGGAGCGCGAGGACCACCGCCTCGCGGCGCAGCGACTCGGCCGCGGCCGCGCGCTCGCCGGCGGTCACCGCGCGCCCGTCCAGCTGCACAAGCGCTGGCAGCCGCGCCAGCACCTGCGCGCCCGCCCCTGCGCCCTCAGCGCTTGCCACACCGGCATCCGTGACAGAGGCGCCACCCTCAGCTCTTGCAACGCCGACGCCCACAGGAGAGTCGTTGTGGGGCCAGCAGGGCTCAGCCTGGCATTGCGGGTCGCCTTGGTACACCAGCACAATGTTGAGCATGGACTTGCATGCCTGGTAATTGCAGCCGGGCCGAGCATAGCCTCCCCGAGAGCTGTGCTCTGCGCCATGCTTCTCTGCGCGCTCGCTGTGTTTGGAGGAGCTGCGCGCGGGGGGACAGGGGCCGTGCGTGCGCGCGGTAGTGCGGCAGCGCCGCTAGCGGGCAGCCCTCAAAGGCGGCCGTCTGCAGCGTGGCCGCCAGCGGCGCCAGCGGCGCAAGCGCCTCCAGGCCGGCCAGGCCGCAGTCGCCCGCGCCCAGGCAGCGCAGCGCGCCAAACTGCGCCACACCCGCCAGGCTCGCCAGCGGGTTTTTGCTCAGGTACAGCGCCTGCGCGCCTAAACAGGCTCGCCAGCGGGGTTTCTGCTCAGGTAGAGCGCCTGCGCGCCTGAAGAGGCTCGCCAGCGGGTTCTTGCTCAGGCAGAGCGCCTGCGCGTCCGGCGCGCCCGTGTGCGGCCTGGCAGCCCTGCCTGGCGCTGTGCTCAGCTGTCTGCGCGCATCCCAACTCGGAGCGCCCTTGGATTCGGAGACGCCTGTGGCTCTGACTGTCAAGAGCGCGCCACCTGCTGCTACGATCGCTCGCGCCCTTGCCCGTCTGCCGACTGCCAGGTGGGGAGTCATCTTAATAGAGCGTGTGTGCAGAGCGAGCTGATGCGCGACCTTCACATTGCGGTAGCGCGGCGGCAGGGCGTCGACGGCGCTCACGCCGCGCTCCACGGCAGTGATCTTGCGCTCGTCGAAGAGCGACGGCAGCTGCGCCAGGACCGCGGACAGCCCGACCTCCGCCGCCTGCCTGCGGCACCCGGCGCCGGTGCGGGTCAAGCGCTGCTAGTCACCAGCGACGCCTCCCCTGGCGTTCATGATACACACCCGGAGACGCCGCGCGCTCCAGCTCCGGCATACAGGCGATGACGCGTGTGCTGTGCTGAAGGTTGACACGCTTGACATGCTGCATGCATGCTGAGCGTTCGCTCCTGGGCTTCTTTGGTCGCCGCGGGATGGCGCCAGGCGGCAGGCTCGGGGCCGCCGCCGCCGCCGCTCCGCCGTCTGCCGCGTCTCGCCCCTCAGCGTGGACGCTGCGCTGGAGCGGCGCCGTGAAGGGCCTGGCGGGGACCCTGCTGTGTCCCTGGTTGGCTGGTGGGCGGTCGCCGCGGCCGCGTGGCGCCTGGCGCCCAGCTCCGGGCAGGCGCCCGAGCTCCTGGCCCAGCGGCGGCCAGGCGCCGCGGCGGCGCCCGACCGCGCGTGCGGCGGGCCCAGGTGCGGCGCGCCCAGGCCGGCAAGCGCGCCCCGCAGCGCCGGGTGGTCCCCGGCCTCCAGCGCGCCGCCACTGTGGCTGCGCGGGCTGAAATGCAGGGGCGCTCCGAGCGCTGGGGCCTCCTTGCTTGCCGGGCCTGGGACGTGCGGGCCTGGTGCAGGCCCCGGCTCGTCAGCGTCCATGCGCGACAGGCTGCTCCGCTGCTGCCCTGCTGCGGGCGCAAGCGCACCACAGGCCGGCGGTATGTGATCGGCTGCGCTGGCGCTCGGTGTCAGCTCGCTCCGGCCGCCGGCAGCGGCCTGCGTGCAGCAGCGAGCCGCTGCCATCAGTGAGCGATCCTGCCTGCTGCGCAACACAAGGTATGCGTTGCTGGTGAGAGGGACCTGTTGACAGCACAGGAACAGGTGCACCAGAACTTGGTAGAGTGTGCCATGCAGTGTGGTGTCCAAGCGGTCAAAGCGTGTGCGGTCAAGGTGTGATCAACATGCGCACAGTGCTGGGGCGGCCCGGCCGCGTGCAGGAGATTATGCATTATCCAGGGCAGAACACTCCATGGAGTTGTTACAAGAAATGTTGAATCCCTAGACTCCAACCTCGTCAGCACACTAGGTGTCCTGCGCGCAGAGGCAGGCAAGGGTGCAGACCTCCGCGCACACAAAATGCGCAGCATGCATGTTGCGCTGGTCACACCATATGGCGCTGGTCACACCAAAAAGCTCCCTTGGGGCAAGCAACAGAGCGCTCCGCTCCTATGCAGAAGGAGCGCCATGCGCAGCAACAAAAGCACGCGTGGAGGATAGCTGGTCCCAGAACCCATGCTGCGTTTGCCGCACGTCTTAATTGACTCCGCACAGGTGGCTGCAGAGAGGGGCTGCAGGCTGGCCCGCTGCACGCAGACAGCCAGGGCAACAGGCAACAGGCAGGCAGGCCGCCCTGGGCGATAGGGAACAGCGCATCCGCTGACACCCCGGGCGCCCGGCACCGGGCGCCCGCAGCGCCTACGCGTCCGGAAAGAGCGCGTCCACGAACGCGGCCGCGGAGAAGGGCTGCAGGTCGGCCACCGTCTCGCCGACGCCCACAAACTTGACGGGCAGCTGCAGCTCGTCGGCCACGCTGGCGATCGCGCCGCCGCGCGCGCTGCCGTCAAGCTTGGTCAGCACCAGGCCGGTCACGCCCACGACCTCGTGGAACTCGCGCGCCTGGTTCAGCATGTTCAGCCCTGCGCGCGCGGCGTGCGACCGTCAGCGCCGGCCCCGCCCCAAGCGAGCCTCGCACCGCCGCGACCTCAGGGACCCCACGATTTTGTTGGGCACGGTGAGCCCTGCGTGGCGCAGTGGGGTCACCCCCGCACCTTCCCCGCACCACCATGCACGCAAAAGGCGTGTCTCGTGCCGCTCAACAATGCCTGCGCGGGTGTGGGTGCGCCTGGGGCACATGGGCATGGCATGCGCATACGCAGCAGAGCGGCATCCAGCACAGCAGCGGCTAGAGGCTCGCGCACGACTCGGGCCACTGCGGCAGAGGGGAGGCTGCGCGCAGCGGCCGGGCGGCGGGCGCGCGCCTGTCGTGCCGTCCAAGACGAGCAGCACCTCGTGCGGCGCCCCCGGCAGCCGCTTGCCTGCGCGGACGCAAGCGCGTGTCACGAGGCGCCCGGGTTGCAGTGCAGCAGGCGGCGACCGGGTTGCATGGCTGCGCGCAGGGCAAGGCGGGCCGCGCGCGGGACCAGCAGCGCACAGTGACGGTATAGGGTATGGTAGGGTTCCCTGACCCTAGCAGGCGCGGGCTGCGCGCACCCAGCGCGCGCTTGCACTTGGACAGCTCCTCCATGAGGTTGGCGTTGGTGTGCAGGCGGCCCGAGGTGTCGCAGATCACCACATCCGTCTCCTCCTTTATCGCCTGCGCGCCGACCGCATGCCTGTGCGGTTTGCATACCACCAGGCACGCGGTGGCTCCGCCGGTCGGCGGTTGCTTTGCAAAAGACACGAGGCGGCGCCCCACGCTCGACATGTAGCCGGCCAGCGGATGGCAGAGTCTTTCATCAGCAGTGCAGCCCGGGCACCGGAGCGTGCAGAGGCCGGCACACGACATGTGCAGCAGCTGCAAGGCACCCTCCAGCCAGTGCGGAGGCTGGCAGGCATCGCTTCTCCAGCACCGGGCTCCCAATCCCGAAGGTGCATTTGTAAGGGACGGCGCTCAGCCTGCACGCGCGCCCGGCACGTGCCCGCGCCCCGCGCGCACACCCGCGCGGCGCGCCGGGCGCGCACCCTGTCGAGCGCGGAGTACAGCAGCGCGTCGGGCCGCTGGCGCTCGCTGGACACGGTCGCGATGGCGGCGCCTGAGCGTTCGGCCCAGCCGGCGAGCTGCTCCGCAGCGGCCGCGCGGTAGGTGTCGCCGGCCGCCAGCAGCACCTGGGGGGTATTGCACAGCGCATCAGTCACCCTGCCGCGCTCCGGCCCACAGCCCGTTGGAGGCCGCACACGCACGCCGCACACACGGGAGTCGGTGCTCGCCAGCGCCGCCAGGCGCAGGCACAACCCGCTGGCCGCGCTGCCGCGCTCCACCTCACAGCACGTCGGAGGCCCCCGGGCACTCGCTACGCGCATAGACAAACGGGCGCCGATGCTGGCCAGCGGCGTGTGGCGTGTGGCGCGGCATGCAGGCTGTGCGCTCGAGGTGAGCTGCGGGCGGCGCTGCTGGCTGCTCCGGGCCGCGGCGCGCGCGCCCCCAGGGACGCCTCGCGCGCTGCTCGGCCGCGGGGACGGATGAGGCGCACTCCCAGCGCGGCCTGCACAGGCGGCGGCCGGCCGGCGCGCGGGCGCGCCGGGCCTGCGCCGCCCCCGGCCTACTGCAGCAGCAGGTTAGGGTAGGGGTTCGGCCCTACCCAGTGGAGTGGCGCGGCCGTGGGTGCGCACCGAGGCGCCCTCCTGGCGCAGCTTGTGCGCGAGCTTGCCGATCGTGGTCGTCTTGCCGCCGCCGTTGACGCCCACGACCAGTACTACGCCCGGCCGCGCGGCCGGCAGCGCCAGCTCGCCCGCCGCGCCCGGCACGCTGAGCGCGGCGACTACCGCGGCCTTCAGCGCGCCCCGGATCTGCCCGGCCGACTTCAGCTCGCCCGCCCGGATGCGCGCGCGCACGCGGTCCACCACCTTGAGCGCCGTGCGCGGCCCAAAGTCCGCTGACTGCGCGCGCCGCGCGGCGCGCGCTCGGCTGCGTGCCGGCGCGTGAGGGCCCGCCGCGCCGCTGCCCAGCCCGCGCTACAGTGCCAGAGCATGCGCCCGCTGCGAGCAAGGTCGTTGAAGTGCGTGCGAACCACCGGCCTGCAGCTGCCTCGGCACGGGCGGAACGACCGCAGCGCCGCTGACAGCCCGGACCCAGAGCAGCGGCTGAGGCTGCGCCCATCCCACTCTCCCCCGCGCGTTCAGAGCGCAGGCGGAGCACGACGCGGCGGGGACGCCAGCGTCGGCGGGCGGGTGGGGGCGGGTCGCGGGGCGGGGCGCACGATGAGCGCCTCCTCGAGCGCCTCCAGCGTGTCCTCGCTCTCCTCCAGCGTCCAGTACGAAAACAGCTCGTCCACCACCTGCGCGCCGCGGGCCGTGCACACATGAGCGCACGCAAGTGAAGCTGCTGCCGCTTGGGCGCGTTCGGCTGCGACGCACAGGCGCGCCCCGTGCAGGCAAGCTGACGCTGCGCCACTGCGGCGGCCTCCCTCGCCCCCACCGCCCCGCTTCCCCGGAAGCGCCGCCACGTGCGCTGCCGGCAAGCTAACAACCGGGGCGTGAGGTCATGCTCGGGCGCCTGTGCGCAAGCTGGGCGGGCGGCCACCCCGAGCTTGGCGCGCGTCTTCTCGGTGCCCTTGAACACGCGCTGCAGGTCGCCGGCCGCCTTCTCCTTCAGCACGCGGCCCAACTTCTGCAGCAGGCCCGGGCCGCCCGTGCCAGTCGCGGCCGCCTGTGCGCCGCACCCAGGCTTCCTGCGGTGCCTTGACGCGCAGCACGCACGGGGCAATGCAGAGCCGAGCAGGCACTATCCGGCTCTGAGCAGCTCAGCTCGTGACGTGGTCCCTATGTTGGCCTTGACGACGCACATAAGGGGTTCCTTGCACGCACTCTAAGGCCTGCGGCGGCCGCACCGTCACAAACAGCGCCATCGCCCGCCGCTCCGGGCGGCTGCCCAGCATGGGCAGCAGCTGGCATAGCCGCGCGGTGTTCCGCAGCCGCTGCTGACATGCTTTGCATGGCACCGAGGGTGCAAAGGACCCATGCATGGCTGTTGCTTGCAGTCGCTGCTGTGCTTTGTTCTGCGTGAAGTGTGTCACCGTTCAGTGTACCAGTGTATTTTACTGAGCAGGCGACACCCGCACGAGCTTGGAGACTTGCTGAGCACTTCCAAGCCCGGCTTTGGATCCTGCTGAGCAAGGCTGCTAGGATTGCGGGTTTGCAGCCCTGGAGCCCAAACTGCTAAAAGCAAGTTGTCCGGTGAGTGCATTGGCACGCCTTCTATCGGCCAGCTGAGGGACAGACGTTGCCTTGCTGCTGTGCTGTGGAAAGGCAGGGCTGTTTGTGACGAGACCAACCCTTGGAGCACAGCCTGAGCCGGTATGCCGTCCAAGTGCCCCTGCATGTATGGCCTGTGCACGCTTGAAAGTCCAGCTTGGAAGGCTTTGCCACGTGCCGTGCTCAGAGCTGTGCGGCTGCTTTGAGCGCGTGAGCAGGCTGTGCTCGCACCGCAGAGCGCAGCGCCTGCAGCCTGACCGCGCGCGGTGGGAGCGTGCAGCGCTGCAAGGCACGCAACCGGGTCTGGCAGGATGCACAGATGCATGGAGACTGCAAGTGCGTCGACAGCTGCGCAGCCTGGGAGGGCCTGCGCGCCAAAGGCGGCGCTCGATGTCAACGGGTGCTGTCAACACCAGGCGTGCAGTAGCGCCAGGGCGTGTCCGCCGCGAAGGCGGCCCAGCACACCGGGAGCGGCGCAGTGGCAGCAGCACGCGCTGGGTCGCTGCAGGCGCTTGCACTGCCACGCGAGCCCGCGGAGCGTCCCTGGTGCTGTGCAGGCGCTGGCCGCCGGCGCGGCCGGCATCATATCTGCGGACGTGCGAGCGCACCTGCTCTTCTGCCTCGCGGGTGCGAAACAGCTTCTTTGCAGCCGCACTGTTATCCCGAACTCTCTGATGGTGTAAGGAAAGAGCAGCGCTGGGCCTGGCAGTCCCCACAGTCCGGCGCTGTCCTGCGTCGAGAAGCATCAAGTCGTGTGGCACGCTTGTGCTATGTACTGTGTACTATGTACTGTGGACAACCAGGCTCAGCAGACGCACAGCCTAACACTGCTCACGCTCAGGTCTGGCGGTAATCGGGCTCGTGAAGGTTAATGTAGACGGGCTCGAGCGGGGCGAGGCCGCCCGTGCTGGGCAGCCGCCACGCAGCCCGGACGAGGGCCCGCCAGGCGGCGCGCCGCGCAGGCAAAGCCGCGACCTGCGTGACCCTCGTCGGCTGGAGTGATAGCCGTGTCCCGGCCTGCGACGGCGCCGCGCTGATATTTAGGAGAGCGTGCATCTAGCTTGCCCGGGACCGCGCAAGCAGAGGGGCCTGCGCTGTCAACGAGTCTGTGAGAGGTGTGCTTGTGCTGCAGCACGGCCGGACAGGCTTGTTTGGGCGGCAAGTTGCAGTCTTGTGGCGCACCTCTGTTGTGTTGAGTCGGGTAGGTAGAGAGGAGCGTGCGTGACGCGTCGGCGTGACCTGTTGCTACAGGGTTGTGACTGGCATGCTTGGCAACCCAGTTGCAGGCAGCGGCGCGCTGCTGGCACCTGCAACGCATGTGACATGTGCCCAACAATTCGTGGCCAGTGCTCCTTCAGGTGCTCAGTCAAAAGTGAGCATGAGTGTGACCGCGCTCTCGACACACCCTTGCCCTGCTATGTATTAATACATTATACATATTAATACATATTATGCATGCATGTCTCTGAACAACATGTGTTGAACATGTTAATGTTTCACAAACATCAATGGTAGGCACAGACAGAACTGTATTTGTGGGACGTCACTCAACGGTGCTGTGATGGCGAGCACTAGCGTGCAATGAAGTTGAAAATCAAGCTCAGCAAGCCCGTGCCAGACAAGCCAGTGGCCACATCAGCGTACGATGGCCGTGATGGTGGCCACGACACGCCGCTCGAAGCTCCCCAGGACATGCACGCCGCCTTTCAGGTCTGCACGCTCCGCAGCGGCTTCGAGCACACGCATGTGCACTTGCAGAGGACTGACGCACAGATTGGCAAGTGCAGTGCTCCGCTGCGGCGCACGCTGTGCTGGAAGGGGTATCAGCAGCGCTGCTGCGGTCAGAGCTGCTCGAAGCCGCACCTGAGGCGCCAGAGGTGGGCATGTTGATGCGCCTCGTTGCGCTCTTGTTCAGCTATAGCACAGGGTCGTTGCTCTGCTGTAAAGGCCCGCTTCGCGACGTGATACCCCTTTGCACCGCGACCTGTGCCCTCGCAGGAGTTGGCTGCGGCCGTGCAGAGCGGGATGGGGGTGCTGGCGTGCGCCGCGGCGGACGGC
>JAABUP010011218.1_pt1 | contig 10279 bp, 12 predicted proteins | sample 5559201 | NCBI WGS metagenome assembly JAABUP01 (sample SAMN10711887, study PRJNA513373) | rock metagenome | isolation source: Antarctica rocks | place: Antarctica | reverse complement strand
CGCAGCATGAGGCGGTTTGAAGCCTCCCCCCGCAGGGCGGCTCCGAAGGGCCAACCTTCATCGGCTGCACAGCATTGACTCAAGCCAGTCGACCTACATCAACCAGCCCTCCTCATTCGTGGCACACCCCTTCGCGATTTTCTCCCAGCCACTGGCATCACGGCAGCTGGGGGCCCGGGTACTCGGTCCACGCTGCCGTGAGATTCTGATGTTGCTAGTAGCACGCCGGTCGTTCCGACCCGGCGAGGGGGTAGCGGGAGCGGAAGTCATCGCAGGCCTGTTCCATGGTCGTCCATTTCACGCCCTGGTGGCCGTTGATGTAGTCAATAAGGCGCTCGAGCATCAACAGGCACTGCGGCCGCCCGCTCACGTCCGGGTGAATCGTAAACGCGTACACGGCATAGTCCAGCTCGCGGTAGACCCAGTCGAACTGGTCGCGCCACAACTCCTCGATGTCGCGGGGGTTGACGAACCCGTGACTATTGGGGGCCTTCTTCATGAACATCATCGGTGGCAGGTCATCCATGTACCAGTTGCCGCCGATTTCGACAATGTCGATCTCCTGACCGCGGACCAGGGGACTCATCCACTCGTGTGCCGACTTAGAATAGTCAATCTTTGCCCAGCTATCGCCGATTCGGGAGTAGAAGGGAACAAAGTCGTTCAGCGCTTGGCTGTGGTCGTAGGTGAAGCCGTACTTCGCCAGCAGCTCCGGAGTCTTAGCTGACATCTCCCACCACGGAGCCACGTACCCGCGCGGCGCCCGTCCTGCGGCCTTCTCGATGAGGCCGACCGACTTCTCCATGACCGCCTCTTCCTGCGCGGCAGTCATGGCGATCGGGTTCTCATGGGAGTAGCCGTGCGCCCCGATCTCGTGCCCAGCGTCCACGATCATCTTGATTGAGTCCGGGAACGTCTCAAGGGAGTGGCCGGGGACGAACCACGTGGCTGGCAACTCACGTCGGGTCAGCATCTTGAGCAGTCGGGGCGTTCCGACGTCGCCTGCGAACATCCCCCTCTGGATGTCCGAGGGAGAGTCCTCCCCGCCGTAGGACCCGAGCCACCCCCCCACGGCGTCGATGTCAATGCCGAAGACGCAGTAGATCTCCTTAGCCACAGCGGAACCTTTCGTCGTCGAGGTAGCAGGTGCGACACGGACCGTGCCCCAACTGGGCACCCTGCTCGACCGGGCGTGGCTGTGTCAATGGGAAGAAGAGCCTTGATTGCAAACGTTTGCCGAAGCCCGGTCGCGCGGTAGGTTTCAATTCTGTCCGGGGTGGTCCGCCACGGGCGCGGGAAGGACACCCGGGTCCGTTCGGGCGGTCGCCGGCAAGTCGGACCCGAGCCGGTCAGTACGAGCGGGAGGGGTTGTTTTACGTGTGTCTCTACTGCGCGGACCTCGACGACGTCCACTGGTCGGACTCAGGAGGTGGCAAGCGCGGCGAGCTTTCGCCGTCCGGGGTGCGGGTCCGGCGGCTACGCCAGCTGCGAGAGCTGCTGGCGCCGTATCGCTGGACGGTCGACCAGCCGGGCTCAACCCGGCAGCTGGTCTTGAGCTCGCCCACCGGGTCGACCGAGCTCGTCGCGGATTTGGGCGCGCTCTGGTTCCTCACCGACAGGCTGCTCCCAAACCGGCTGGACCCGCTCGACCCGGAGCTGCTGTCACGGTTGGAGGCCGGGGCCGACCGTCGCGGCTTCGAGGCATGAAGCCCGTGACGCTCATTACCGGAAGCCTGGGCGCGGGCAAAACGACGCTGCTGAGGGCTCTCGTGAAGTCGGCGTCGGGTGCGGAGACCCTCGTGGTCCTCAACGAGTACGGCGAGGTCGGCCTCGAGGAGGGGCTGGTCCGCTTCGCCGAGGACCGCATCCGGGTGATCGCCGGCGGCTGCCTGTGCTGCCAAAAGCGCGACGACCTCGTCGACGTCCTGCGTTCGGTTGTCGACGACGAGCACCGTGGCCTAGTCCGGTACGACCGTGTGATCATTGAGCTCAGCGGTCTGGCTGAGCCGGCCCCGGTGGCCTTCACCTTGGCCACCGATCCCTTCCTTCGCCATCAGTTCAAGCTAGCGCGCGTCCTGACCGTCGTGGACGCAACCCGGTCGCCGCACGAGCTCCGCCCCGAGGTTGCACGCCAGGTCATGCTCGCCGATCACGTCGTGCTCTCCAAGACCGATTTGGTGGAACCGCGACGGGTGCACGTTCTGCGCGACGCGCTGCGTGCCCTGAATCCGATCGCTCCGGTCCGGCCCGGGTACGACCTCCAGCAGGAGGACGCAACCCCGGACAACGCGCCCCGGGCCGCGAATGTCGGTTTGCTCGAGGACCACGAGGACGGCCACACCGCGGGCGTGCGGTCCGTCGTCCTCTCGTCGGAAGGCAGGCTGGACTGGTCAGCCTTCAGTCTTTGGCTGAGTCTGCTGCTGCACGTTCACGGGGAGAAGGTGCTACGGGTCAAGGGGCTCGTGGACGTGGGTCTGCCCGGTCCACTGCTCGTGCATGCGGTGCAGCACGTTGTCTCCGCGCCAGAGCAGCTGGCCTCTTGGGCGCCTGAGACAGCTTGCACGCAACTGGTGCTGCTCGTGAATGATCTCGACCCTGAACTCGTGCGCCGCTCCTTCCAGGCCTTTCGCTGCACGCCCGGCCGCGCGCTTGCGACGGTGTCGGCGTGAGCGCCTTCCCGTCCGTCACGGTCTTCGCTCTCGGTGGCACGATCGCGTCGGTCACGGATTCCAGCTCAGGTGGCGTCTCCCCTGGCCTCACCGGCGAGCAACTCGTGAGGAGCGTCCCGGGCCTAGACCGGGAGGTGGACATCGTCGCACGACAGCTGCGACAGGTCGCGTCACCGGACCTGACCCTCAACGACGTGTTGGCGGTGCACTACGCCATCCAACAGGCGGTGGCTGAGGGCTGTGCCGGCGTCGTGGTCACACAGGGCACGGACACCCTTGAGGAGACCGCGTTCGCGCTGGACCTCCTGCACAACCTGCCGGAACCCGTCGCGGTGACGGGCGCGATGCGTAACCCCACGCTGCCTGGGGCGGATGGCCCCGGCAACGTGGCTGCGGCTATACACGTCGCCGCCTCGCCAAGCTGTCGCTCGCTGGGGACGGTCGTGGTGTTCAACGATGAGATTCACTCGCCTCGCGTCGTACGCAAGACGCACACGTCGAATTGTGCGACCTTCAGCTCGGGGCCACTCGCCGGTCCGTTGGGTTGGGTGTCCGAGGGCCAAGCGCGGATTTTGTTCCGGCCAGTCGCGCGACCCACCCTGCAGTTGCCGGCTGACGCAGCGATACCGGATGTCGCCCTGCTCGGCATGGCTCTAGGCGACGACGGCCGGCTGCTTGACCACGTTGCGACCACCGGCTACCGAGGGCTGGTTATCGAGGCCTTCGGCGGGGGACACGTTCCCCGTCGCATCGTAGGGCGGCTGCAGGAGCTTGCTCAGCGCATACCCGTCGTGCTCGCCTCACGCACCGGCTCGGGGCAAGTTCTCAACGACACCTACGGGTTCCCCGGTTCGGAGCGGGACCTACTCGCCCGAGGACTGCTGCCCGCCGGCCATCTCGACGGCCGCAAGTCGCGCATCCTGCTTTCGCTCCTGCTGGCTGCGGATCCATCCAGAGAACGCGCCGAGAGCCGCTTTACGCAGATGAGCCTGCCGCCGTAGGGAGTCGGCACGTCCCGCGGCCTCAGCGCACGCCCCACCGCCCATCCGTGGGACTGACGGGTCGACGGGCTCCACAGGCCGACCACCGTGATCGACCTCAGGCAGGGGCGCTCCTTGCTCGCAGCCGACGCCGTGGTAACTGGCGCGCCACGTGGAGCGGAGCGGTTGAACTTCGAACCACCAGCTCGACCGGCAGTCGGTGCGACACCGCCGGACGGCCTGCGATCATCTCGAGGAGGACCTCAACCGCCTGCTCGCCCATTTGCCGGAAGGGTGAGCGGACAGTGGTGAGCGGAACGGCAAGCTCGGACACGATGTCAATGTCGTTGTAACCCACCACGGACAGGTCCGCGGGCACGGTCATCCCGAGCCGGCGTGCCGCCCCCAACACACCAATCGCGGCGACGTCGTTCACCGCGAAGACGGCCGTAGGCCGGTTCGACAGCGTCAATAGGCACGTTCCGGCCTCGGTCCCACCGCGAACGTCGAACGATGACTCCCGCACCAGCGTGGGGTCGGGCTGGATCCCGGCTTCCCGTAACGCAGTCTGGTAGCCCGCCAGCCGATTTGTCCCGGTACTCGCCCAAGAGGGGCCCGCGACGACTCCGATGCGTCGGTGACCAAGCTCGAGCAGGTGACGAGCGGCCAGATAGCCGCCGAGATGGTCGTCCCCGGTGACGGCGGGGCAGGTGCTTTCGTCGTGCCGGCTCACCAACAGCGTCGGTACGACCGCGGCCAGGCTTTCCAGGAACGGCGTGGTGTTGTGCACACTGCTCAGCAAAAGGCCATCGACCTGGCGGCTAAGCAACAGCTCTACGCTTTGCCGCTGCGCAACCAGGTCATCCTCTGGACTGGAAATTAACACTTGATATCCCAGTGTGGTGGCCCTTCCCTCGATTCCCTGAAAAATGGATGCGACGACGCTGTCAACGAGACGCGGCATCACCACCCCGATGGTCGCGGTGGTCCTGGTTCTAAGACTCGCTGCTAGCGGGTTAGGTCGGTAGCCGAGCTCGCTTGCCACGGCGATGACCCGCCGTTCCGACGTGGACCAGCCCTTGGTTGGCTCCTCTCGGCGCAGCACCCGGGACACGGTTGAGACGTGAACGCCCGCCCGCTCCGCGATGTGGCGAAGGGTGACACCTCGCCCCCGCCAGCTCCCACCGACCGGGTCCTCAGTCGCGTGACCTCCGGCTACGGCTCGGGCAAGGTTCTCTCGGCCGCTTGATGGCACAACCACGTTGTCGCACCCGGCGAGGGCGAACTCGGCCACGTCCACTCCATTTCCATTGCTGCTGACGCCACCTCGAGGCAGCCGCTCCAAGTTGGCCGCTGGGCGGGTGTGGTCTCGGCCGCCCGTGCCGACCCTGAATCCACCACCGGGCTCGGCTGATCGGGTTGATTGTATTTCTGGGGCCGGAAGCGCGCGGCCTGGTCTGGGGCTGCTCCGGTCTGCGGCTTCTCCGTCGGCCTCACTTGAGGGGCGGTCTAGAGCCGCGTGTTCTAGGTACCTTAATGACATTCGTGGTACGTCCAGGCTGACACAGGGGTGCATCACTGCTCCTGTCACTCCTTTGCCGACCCACTGGCCGGAGCACCCGGCCTCCCGCAGGTCGTCAGGGCGGTAACCGGCTGGCATGATGAGCGCCCTACGCAGGCGATGCCGGGTGGGCACAGGCTCTAAGGCGCAGTGGAAGGGAGTCGGCATGACGGTCTCAGCGCATCCACGAGATCCGCGTGTCGCTGTCGTCACCGGAGCCGCCAGCGGCATCGGCCGCAGCGTCGCCGTGGCCTACGCCCGTTGCGGGATCCGAGTGGTCATCGGAACATTCCCCGGCGACCCACACGACCCTGAGCAGACCCTGCGGCGCGTCCGGGAGGAGGGCGGCGTTGGGGTGGTGCACCAAGTCGATGTGCGCGACTCCGAGCAGGTGGACGCGTTCGCCCAGCGAGCGGTTGACGAGTGGGGTCGCCTCGACGTCGCGGTTGCGAACGCTGGGGTGCTGCGGCGTGCCAGTTTAGACGAGATGACAGACGACGCCTGGGACGACATGTTGCAGGTTGATCTCACCGGGGTGCTGCGGACCTTGCGTTCCGCCGGGCGCAGGATTCCGGGGCCCGGCGCGATGGTGGCGATCTCGTCCATTGCGGGAGGCGTTTACGGCTGGGGCGACCATGCGCACTACGCCGCTGCCAAGGCCGGCGTGCTGGGCCTGTGCCGCAGCCTGGCCGTCGAGCTCGCGCCCCGGCAGATTCGAGTCAACGCGGTCATTCCGGGGTTGATTGAGACACCACAGTCTTCTGATCCGGTGAACTCCTTGGGCCCGGAAGGCCTGGCGCGAGCCGGGAACGACATTCCATGGGGACGGGTGGGACGACCTGAGGAGGTGGCAACGGTAGTGCGCTTCCTGACCTCTGACGACGCCGGATACGTTACCGGTCAAGCGCTCGTCGTGGACGGCGGCCTCACTGTCCGAATGCCCGCTTAAACCCCGTCTTTTGAGCAGCGGCGATTGCGAAGTCCCGTTCGGTGACCTTGGTGCGGGTGATTCATCCTGCGACAAGTCCGAATCCCAAAGCAGGCCATCAATTCTTGTAGCTATACCATGTCGCAGCACAGCCTTCACTACATCAGGGCCGTGCCAGCCGACTGTTGCAGTCGCCTGAGCCGGGGGCTGCACCGGCCGCCTCTACAGCATCACGTCGCCGCTATTGGGTCCGAGGGTCTGGCCCGTGTACAGGTCTCCGTCGGGGGAGGCGGCAAGCAGCACGGCGGTTGGTGCCACCTCCTGCGGTCGGCCGAAGCGGCCCAGCGGCAACTCGGCCCGCTTGGCCGCCTTCCATTCCTCGCTGATGCCCGCCACCAGGGCGGTGTCGATCGGGCCGGGGGCGATGCAGTTTACGGTTACGCCACGTTGCCCGACCTCCAGGGCAAGCGCTTTGGATAGGCCGATGACCCCCGCCTTGGCCGCGCTGTAGTGCGTCAGCCCAGCACCGCCCTTCTGACCTAACTGCGAGGCGACATTGATGATTCGACCGAACCCCCGGTCAAGCATGTGCGGCAGAACGGCGCGGGTGCACAGGAAGACGCTTCGTAGATCGACCGCAATCATCTCGTCCCACATGGCTACCGGCATGTCCGCCAGCAGGGACTCGGTGAGCATGCCGGCGTTATTGACGAGCACGTCCACCGAACCGAGCTCCGCGACAGCGGTCGAGATCAGCCGCGCAGCGTCCTGCTCGTCGCTCACGTCAGCGCTGCATGCGACGGCACGGGCACCGAGGCGCTCCACAAGCGCGCTTAGTTCTGGCACCTGCCGGCGGTCGTTAACGCAAACCGAGGCGCCTTCCGCTGCGAATGCGACAGCGATGGCCGCACCGATGCCGCGTGCGGCGCCGGTGACGACTGCCGTCCTGCCCGCCAGACGGCCCGCCACGTCAGGAGACAGCGGTCCTGGGCGCCTGGGAAGGCGCTCCCTGGACCTGTTGCGCCCCGGAATCGCCGGCCAGTGCGATGTCGATCTCCGGGTCGCCCGGTCGGATGCGGCGGGCTCCCAAGATCAGCAGGCCAGACAGCAGGATCGCCATGGCGCCGGCCACCGACGCAGCCGTGTTCATGCTGCGCCCGGCAGACAGCAGAGCCGTCAGCACTGCCGAGCCACCGATGGCGCCCAGCGGGCCCATGCTGTTGACGAACGAACTGCCGGTGCCTCGAATCCGGGTCGGGTAGGACTCGCCCAGGTAGAACAGCACGGCGGAGTACGGGCCAATTAGGAAGAACAGCCCGATGGTGTAAAACGTGATGACGGCCACGAAGCCGTGCGCTACCAACAGCATCAGCAGAAAGGCGACCGAGGACAGCAACCAGCCGACTGCGATGGTCTCACGGCGGCCAACTCGGTCCCCGATGTAACCATGGGTGATGTAGCCGACGTAAGCTACCGCGTTCGATAGGATCAGAATGATTAGGGAGTTGCTGAAGGAGACGTTGGACGCCTTCGTCAGGACGGTGGTGGTCAGGACAGCGAAGACCTGGACGCCAAACCAGTTGAACAGCATCGCCAGGCTGAGAAAGATTGTGTGCTTGCGGATCTGGCGAGCGAATATCTGGACCAGCGGGTTGCGGTCGGAGTGCTCGTGCATGTCGACGCCGTGCTCCTGTGCAAAGGCGAGCGCGCGGTCGCGGTCGCCTTCGTGCAGGAGGTGCTTGCCACGAGCCATCACCTCGAACTTCGGTGACTCCTTCAGACGCCGACCTAGCAGGGCGATGATGACAGCCGGGAAGGTAGCGATGGCGAAGACGCCACGCCAACCAAGTGCGGGCAGCAGTAGGCTGCTCATCAAAGAGGCGAAGAGTACGCCGATAGGCCAGCCGCCCTGCACCAAGCTGTAGATCAGCCCCTTGCCGCTCTTCCTCGAATCCCCCTCGACGCTGGCATACAACTCGTTGAGGTAGGTGGCGTTGACGGCCTGCTCGGAGTAGCCCAGACCCGAGACGGTCCGGACGCCGACGAGCCAGGCGGCGAACGGGGTGACCGCGGTCAGCCCAGAACTCACTGCCGCTCCTGCCGTGGTCACGATCATGCCGCGACGACGGCCGATGCGGTCGACCAGCGGGCCGACCGCGAGTGCAACGACGAAGGTCCCGACCGACACCCAGGTCGCGATTCTCGTGCTGTACGCCGTCGACCAGCCAAAGTCCTTGGCGATCGGCGGCAGCAAGATGCCGAACAGAATGAAGTCATAGACCGAGAAGACCCAGGCGAAGAAGGCCACCTTCGTGGCGTACGACGCGTCTTTGGGCGTGATGCGAGTGGGGCGCCAAGCCGCCGAACCGGCCGTACCCGAGGACGTACTGGACGAGCGTGGCGCTGTTATGGACATATGTGCTGCTTCTCTCTCTCGTTGCGGCGTACGGGACGGTGTCGTATGGCGGCGGGGCGGACTTAGCGAAGCACCGCCGAATACGGAAGGAGGGCGAGGCAAACGAGTACCGTCTCTGGGCGGGCGGCATCGGCAACCGATTGCAGATAAGTATGCAAGCCAGCCCGGCGACGTCAAGAGCGCTGGCAAGTTCTCTTGAGATCGTCCTGCCGTCCTGGCCCCTCCCTAGGAGCTGAGAGACTCAGCGTGGCTGCATGGAGCGGCGCGCAACTACCCCTGCCTGCTGCGCTCGGTGCCGTCGGGCGGCCAGGGCTGTCTCGAGCGAAACGGCTCGCTATCGGGTGCGGCCCCGGGCGAGCATTGACCGACCGCATCCATGTCCGCACCGATACGGCGGCGATCGATGCGCGTCCCCCCCCCCCCCGCCGGATACGGCGACCCGGTGCAGGATGATCGACTCCGCGTCGACGGCCACCAAAGCTGCCTGAGGTCCCGCGATGCTCCGGCCGCAGGAGCTTCGGGACGACCTCGCTATCGCGAGCAGCGGGTCGATCCGGCTCACCGGCAGGACATCGCCCGTCTGCACCGTTTACACCGTCCGCCCCCCGGTACCCCCCAGCCCATGGTGGATCGAATGTCGAGGACTTGCGGCACCTCGATGCCGCTGGCGACCGCCACGTAGAGGCGCCGCACGGCACGCCCGACGCCGACAAAAGGAGGCCGTCCACGATTACCCTGAACTGCGACTTAGGTGAGTCGGCCTCCACCCATGAACCGAGGGACCCACGGTCGCGTGCTTTGAGATGCTGCACAGCTCTTCACCGCGCCTTGCGGGCGACGACGCTGAGATACGGGATCTGCCCAAGAAAGGCGTGGTTCCGGCACCGAGCCTTCACCTCCGCTGCCAGCGCGTCAGCTGTCGGCTGGCTGACGTCTCCCGCAGCCACGCTGGCGCTGACGCCACGCTCGAGAATGCTCAGGAAGTACTCGTCACCGCGGTCGTCGAGGAAGATGTGTCCGCGCACCCGGGTTGTGGTCAGGCCCAGGCCTGTGAACATATGTGGAAGCGACCGAGCCAGCCAGGGATTGCGGTGGGCTCCGTAAATCCAGACATTCACGACGGCCTGCAGTGGATCGTGATCGGACCGGGCGACCGAGATCGACGGCAGGTCCGTGTCGAAGGCAGCGATCCAACCTCCGATTCTGGTAACTCTCGCGGCTTCTGCGACGACTCGTCGCGGGTCCGGTACGTGGGACAGCACGGTGTGCAGAATGACGACGTCGACTGAGTCGTCAGCCAGCGGCAGCGCCATGCCGTCGCCCTGCGCGTACGTCATCTTCGTCTCACTCTTCGCAAGTTCTCGGGCACGACGAAGCAGAACTGAGGACGGATCCAGGCCGAGGATCGTCTCGACCGTAGGGAAGGAAGCCAGCAGGCGGCTGATGGGGCCGGTTCCACAACCCAGGTCCACCACCGAGGCCTGCGCGGGAAACGTGATGTCGGACAGGTAGGACCGCCACATCTCCTGTTGCCGAGCGTCCCGGGCCCGGGTTTCCAGGCCATCCGCCAGGATCAAGACTCGGTTCTCGTTAAGACGCGTCATGCTTATCCGCTTCGCTCCGCTGGCCCCTGTGTATCAAGAAGTTGAGGGGTCGAGCACTGGAAGGCGACCACTGGGGCCTTCAGCGTAGATCTGGCGGTAGGTGGTGGGCGTCTGGTGGCCG
>JAABUP010011217.1_pt1 | contig 10280 bp, 14 predicted proteins | sample 5559201 | NCBI WGS metagenome assembly JAABUP01 (sample SAMN10711887, study PRJNA513373) | rock metagenome | isolation source: Antarctica rocks | place: Antarctica | reverse complement strand
GCAGGGCTGGTTTGCCCTGGCCCTTCTTCATGGGCGGGGCAGTGAAGGTAAGAGCCCTGAACTCTTCTGGGGCTTCTGAGGGGGGACTGAAGTCAATCTTCATCAGATCCTTTGCCACCTCAAACCCGGTCAATCCACCTGCCATATCAGAAAGACAATGCAATTAGGGGCATATGACTGCATGGCCTGCCGTGGATATAAGGGGTCACTGAACCCACCATTTTTGAGGCTGGCAGCCAACAAATGTGTGCCAACAAACATGTGACAGGCAGCTGTTTATGCTAAAACAGCATCGGGCAAATTTGTTGGCATCAGTCTGTTCTGCCGGTTTGCCAAATGTCAGCATTGTATTGTGCGTGAACGTCTTACGTACAAAAGCTGTGCACAAAGAACGCTGCATTGACACTTCATCACTACATTGCATGTGATGGTGTTTTCATGGCAGCACCAGAGGGATGCTTGCTGGCCTGATCAGAAAGATCTCACCTGGGTGACCATGTTTCGCTGCAAGAACAACAACAACAATAACAACAACAACAATGCAGACAGTGTGTAATGCGTGAGCATCATGTGCAATTCTTGCTGACCTGAGGGGATGAACCTGTCAGGATTGGGCTGAGCCTCCTCCTCCTCAGCATACTCATCTTCTTCATCAAGGTCAAAGCCTTTCACAGGGTGCACAATGAGCACCTTGTTCTCAGCAGCTGCTGTCTTCAGCTGCTGTTGCTGCCCCTCAATGCGCTTGAGCTCTGCCAGCAACAGCTGCAGCTGAGCTTGACTGGCTTCAGCATCTGCACCGCAAACACATCTCAGTTCTGCTGCTTCCATCCACAGCGGTCAGCTTGTTAAGCTTGACCCACAACATTCTAGAAGCAGATACGGTGATTGTGATGATACAGCTAGGGTTTGCTGTTGTCACAGCTACGGGGCAGTTCAGTGCCTGGGAACACCTCTGTGCCCAAAGCAGTGCTACGTGGGTTAAGGAGAAAGTAGTGGTTGCAGCTGTAGCTTGTACCACCACAACCACCACAAGGCATGCGCCAATTCGCTCAGCAAAATCAGATTAGCACTGGAAGGCGATGTGCAAAGCACTGCTGAGACTATGCAAGTCAAGAAGCGTCAACAAATCGCACCACTGCCAGACATAGCTGCTGCGGGGCGACCTCCTTTGCGGCCGAGGTCAGAGACTACAGAAGTGCGTGTCCCTGCAACGCCATCGAACGAGACACCCTCATCACTGTTCAAAGACTTGCTATATGTAGATACGTGCAGGTCTGGAAAACAATCGCCATGATTGCAGATATTGAACGCGAACCTAACCCAAATCACAGAAGTGATGATCCGAGCCTCACGTATGCTGATGTTTTCTGACTTGCGGGTCTGAGGACTGCCACGAGCTGCCAACAATCACTAGTCGCCTACTTTTCGTAGCATGCCGTGGAGGTCGTCGAAGTACAAGAGGACGCTCCAGACGAGCTATCTATCTGCGTCGACCCGGAAGGTCACTTCATCGTGACTGGCAAAGTCACAGCATCATGCCAGCAAGGCGACCATCGACCACCGACGCATCCGCGACCGCGTTGTGTTTCTAGGGCCCTTGGCGAAGGTGTGCTCAGGAGGGGCGTTTTCGGGGCTCTCTGTTCCACAGAACGTGCGAAGCCTGGTGCCAAGTGCTGTACGCGTACGCAGCTGCTCAGGTCGATTGGGAGTCTCGATGCGAGCATAAAGCAATTCGGCGATACGCTCGTTCAAAACATCCAGTGCACTACCCATGCTACGCTCAGATCTCTGGCTGAGATAAAGCCCTGCCCGCAGCAATCGGAGCAGTTTCGTTGTCTGACTCCTGGCTGAAAACAGGCTTGCCGTACAGGAACGGTACCCACAACTGATTGAGTTGCAAGGTAATTTCAGTTCAGCCGATTGGTAGATGTTGCTGCAATGTTCGAAGGACTACCTTGCCGTTTGCAGCAAGAAACTTGTATACGAAGGATCCCGTAACGCTCGAGCGAAGGCTGTTCTTGACGGAGGCTGTCACTGCATGCATGTGATGTCTGTCACAAAGCTTGCCGCATCAGCCCAAGCCCTTCTGATGGGCCAGCACCTTCATCACCTTCGGAGAGTATGTTTCTTCAGGTTCTGAGGATCTAGAGGCCCAGAATCCCCCCTATTTCAACGGAGCTTCATACCATGACGGGTAAGCACACTTCATGCGTTTTACAGTGTTGACAGGCCAAGCTCTTTTTGCTAGCTATCATCTTGTTGAACAAGAAGGTCTGCTCCTGCTTTGTCAGCGCTGAGTGGGGCCTTGGAAAATGCAGAAACAGGTGTTGTTGCGCAAGATCATCTCATGGCTGAGCTCAAGCGAGTTGGCACACAGCAGGAGGTCCTGAAGAAGGCTGTTGCTGAGGCCATCGCCTTCGCACATGACAATGGGCAGACCTTATCTGTTGCCCCACTCAAGAACTTTGCTGACCCGAGTCAGCCTGCAAAAGCTGCTGACGACCAACCAGCAACACCAGAAGCTCCAGGGATTCAAGCCAGGTGGATTGGTAGTGCTCCATCTCCACAGACATCAGATGCAGCTGCACAGAAGAAGATGGCTGATGCTGGTTCAAGAGCAGCTAGTCTGGCTGAGCCCATATCACGTGCTCAGATTCATCAGACATCTGCAGCAACGCCGCAGCATGGTCAGGCTGCTGAAGTAACAGCAGTGCCAGCGCCGGGCCCAGTTTTTGAAGTACCCCTAGCGCCCCCCTCCAAGGTACCTGCTACAGTACAGCAGGGTCAGGCCCCTGACTTTTGTGCGCTTCCAATGGACCAGGAGGAAGGTTTGGAGAAGCCTGATCAGTCTGCTGAAGCCATTGCAGAGCTGAAGAACAATGCTGCTGTCAAGGACAGAAGGGGGGATCTGTCAAAGATGCAGATAGCGCTCGGGGGCCATGACAACACTGGTGCTGCTGCCGTCGAATCCTCCCAGTACACCTTTGGTCATGTGCCAAGCCAGCCAGGTAAGCCTACACTTCGTGTCCAGCTCAAGGTCTGACTATAGTTGCTGTAACTGACGCCTGATTTGCCATGTTCTTCTTTGCTATCTTCAGGTTCAAATGCACAGAGTGATTGGTGCACACATGTATTGTCACATTGTGGCAGGTGCACAGCTGTAACATGCTTTGCTTTGGTTTGTGCGCATGTACTCATCACTCATCCAACACTGTTCAGTTCTTTGGGGCAGATCTGCTCATACCAAGATAGCCCTGTGTATGCAAACTTGCAATTCCAGATGGTTTGTGGTGCAGACAAGCGCAGCAAAGAGCAGAAGAAAGCAGATGCCAAGAAGTTGGCGGTGCAAAGAAAGGAGGACGAAAGACTGAAGGAGAAGGAAAGGAAGTGGCAGGAGGAGCACAGGCGCTTGAAGCTTCTGAAGGCTGAAGAGGAAGCAGAAGAAGTGCGCCAGAAGCTGCTGAGGGCGCAGCTGGGTCCAACCCCTACCACTGCAGGTATGGCACCAAAGTGCTCTCAACAATTCCTAGATCTGCTCTGTGTCTGTATAGCTATGTTGAGAAGGCAGCAAGCTGGCTTTATGCATGCATGCTCCTAGGTATAGTGATCTCTGTACTGGGTGTTTTAGGGACACAGTGCAGCGCAATTTGTGCATGCAGGCAGAGGCTCCGCAGAGTGTCATGCAGGATTACATGATTGTGTTGAGCTTGCAGCAAGTAGGGCCCATCATCACTGAACCCATCGCCGCTGAATGGGCCCCATCACCATATTTTGTTTTACCTAGAGTTCCACGTAGGCAACTGTGTTACACTATACAGTACAGTGCATAACTATGGGCAGTCAGCAGCTGCTGCTGTGTAGGAAGAGTCTATGCTCAAGCACAAATGTCCCAGGTCAGGGCTGCAGCTTGCTCTAGCTATATGCATGCATTTTTGTTTTGTTTTAAGCCATTGAACTGAACTTGACAGAATACCGATTTTGACTTCTCCTGATGTGCCAGGAGGCCGCCAATCAGTGCAAGAAAAGCCCAAAGCAGCAAAGCAGAAGGAGGGGAAATCAAAGTGGTGGAAGATCTGGTGAAGGCTGAGGCCCTGTGCAGATGTGCCAGCCTGAGGTACCTGGGCAGACTGCTGATCAGGACGTTATCAAGAAACAGTCCATGAGTTTGCAATGCACATTATGTTTGATATGTGATCTTTATCAGCAATGCAGGTCGAGCTTCAAGCAGCACTACTTTCTTGTGATGATTGATTGTTTTCTTGTGATGATTTATGGTGTTGGTTACATGAACGCCAATACCTCCCTGTATTTGCACAGTCGTTTCTTTTTGGGTTGCTTGCTTGATCGTTGATGTTGCCTGCTTTGATTCAATCAGCAATGATTGCTGCTCTGCCCCTGCTCTGTTTCATGCCTTGAACGACTGCCACAGCAGTGCAGCAGGTCTGTCTGCAGAAAACGCAGAGTCAGCCTATCTCTGAGATGTAAATTGGACTGATCCAAACCCTGCATGAGCAAGCAGGCTTAGCAAGAACTGACTGGGCTGGCACAGATTCAAGCAGCACAGCTACAAATGATTCTCCAAGTGTGCAGCAATCTGCTGTCATCACTTGATCAAGCAAGAACCCAGTGCTGCAGCTGTGCGCATTACACGGTACCCTGCATGCATCTCTTGGAACGGTCTGCAAGACACTTAGTGTAGCACAGACCACTGGAAGTGTACCACACACCAATGCAAATGTTGCAGACATCATTGTAAGTGCAGCAGACATCACTGCTCATACAAGGCTAGTGAGCTTGCTGCGTTATGTTCACTTCTATGAGGCCTTAATCAAGTATTCAATCTTGCACTGCATGACAAATCGCAGGATCCACTCAGCATATTTGGGCAAACACTGTATTCAGGCAATACAGGACATACTTCCACATATATAGATGCAAGCTGAGAAAGACATATATGGTTCCTCTCCTAATAGGTAATTATGTGCTATTAATACACAAAATACAGACAGCACACACATATAAATGAAGCACCCACATGTGTGTTGCATGATTGTCATGGCTGTGAGTGGGTGCGAGGCCATGCAAAAAAGCAGATCTTGTGCAAAACTACCAAGTGGTTCGGGTAAAGATACCACCGGCACCGCAATGGCATCGGTGCTTCCTGTACTCAACAAGCTGGTTAAGTGATAGGCTCACGCAAGGACAACCCCTGGCAGGCCTGATAAAGGCCAATCATCCACGTTGGCAAGATACTGCGAGGACAGCCTTTGGCCTGGCAACAGGCCTCTGAGAAGCTGAGAAAAGTGGTGCCGGAGGGAGTACACGTTGCAAACGTGCGTGTGCCTGCCGACCAAGGCGCGGAGGATAAGCCTGGTCTTTCACAGCTGATAGAACACTGGCAGGAATTAGTTAATAAACAGACTACCCCTAACAAGGCAAAGACTGCTGCAAAACCTTTGAGTCCGCGCACTGGGTGAGACTTGGAACATTATTGAGTCTGACTCGATTGTTTACAAAACATATTGCCGAAGTGTGCAAATGCTGCTTTAGGAGCAGTGAGTCACAGCCAGTCAGCACCGCCGCCATGGACAGGCAGGACACTATAAAGGCAGGCAACGTGGAGAGGCAAGACACTTTCAAAGCCGGCAATGTTTCCAGACAGGATACCATCAAGTCAGGCAAGTCTTCACTGGCTTGATAATATGTGATAGCTTCTGCCAAGAAAGTCATCAGAAGCTGTGCTGAGACTGAATCCCATGCTTTGCATGCGCCAGTGCTCTATCAAATCAGCCTTAGAAAGCCAGAATGTTGAGCACAAGGCCAGCAGATCAAATTGACAGCAATCACCACATTGCAGCAGCACAGAGTTTGTCTCTGCACTTACTGACTGTTACACGCATGTCAATGCCAATTGCTTGATTACATACACCAAACTTTGCACAAACATGAAACATGTCTTTCTGACTATCTATCGATGCATGCAGACACAGGTCAGGCTCAACAGCAGCTGCTGCTCTCAGAGCTCAAGCGAGTTGGCACTCAGCAGGAGCAGCTCAAGAAGGCTGTCTCTGAGGCAGCTGTTGCAGCAACAGCCAGAGGGGAAACCTTCGAGATTTCCCTCCTGAAAAGCTTCAAGCTCAGTGACCAAGAGCTCGCCAATCTGAAGAGCTCACAGCTCAAGGAAAGGCTGGCTCCATCAGTGGATGCACCAGTCAGTGATGAAGCTGCGCAAGAGGCAGCTGCAGGGAACATTATAGCACCAGCTGCTCCTGCAGGCAAGCTTCCCTGTTGCAGCCAAATGTTGCTGTGATGCTGATCTGCAGACCTGCAGGCTGCTGACATGCTGCACTGTGTAACAGCTACCACTGAAGCTAAGAGTGGAAACGTGAGTAACTCTCTGGCAGCAGCAGCGTCAACAACGGCAAGCCTTGCAGCCAACGCTGTTGCTGCCAACACGCTGTCTGTCCTGTTCACATTCTGTCAATTGCTAGGTGTAGACAAACTTAGTAGGTTCATGTTGAAACAGCTAGCACACCTGTAATTGTGACTACTGTTGTTGTTGGTCACAGAGAGCAGTGCAGACACAGAGGCACAGATGCAGCTGCTGTTTGCTGAGCTGAAGCGCATCGAGGGCCAGCAGCAGCAGCTCAAGACTGCTGTGGCTCAGAACAAGGTGCTGGTGGTGCACCCGCCCAAGGGTTTTGCAGGGCCCTCTGTGGAGGATGAGTACGCAGAGGAAGAGGAGGCTCAACTCAACCCAGACAGGTTCATTCCCTCAGGTCAGTCTGACTTAGCCTTATCCTGATGGTGGCGTTCTTCAGAACATCCTCCTGATCAGCCCTGTGCCGAAGTCGAGCTAGCAACCCCAATGCTTTCTAAGTATCAGCCCAGCATCAGAAGTGCATCACTGTAGAGCTGCCGGCACACCAGCAGCTTGTTATCGTCGCACCCAGTCGTTTCTTAGCTCCTTTTAACCTGTGACTTGTGTCGAGTGCAAATGTGTCATGGAGTGCAAATGCATTGGTCCCTGCGTTTTGAATTGTGCTAAATGCAAAGCATCATATTGCCCATCCTGGCCTGTGAGTTCTGCTCTGCTCTGCTCTGCTCTGCTCTGCTCTGCTCTGCTCTGCTTGGCCTTGTAGCATATGGTCTACAGATCAAAGTACAAAAGCAACGTTCTTGTGGTACAGGAGGCTTGACTGGTTTCAATGTGGCCAAGGACCTGCTGAAGCTGGATTTCAGCAGCCCAGAAGAGGCGCCTGAAGAGTTCAGGGCTGTCGTCTTCAATGCACCTCCTGCCAAGAAAGGCATGCGCATGCCGAGCCTGACAGCTCTGGAAATCCAAACCCAAGGTAACAACATGTCTGCCTACCTGTGCATGCAACTGTGTTGGAAGGAAGCTTGCGATCTGCTTGCAGCTGCGTCTGAAAGGCGGTTGCCAGAAGAGTCTGACCATGAGTCCGTGACAGCTGCTGCTGCAGCTCAATGTCTGAGGATCCATAGATACACAGGGATGCAACACCCTTGGAACAAATACATAAATGTAAATACTGGACTTACAATATCAGTAATTTATGTCATTCACAACTGTAGTTTATCCAAGAACAATCTATGTATATGTAAATGTATGTAAATCATGTATGTATGTATGCATGCATGTACATAAATGTATGTAATGTATAATGTATGTAGTTGTCGATGTATACAAACTGCATTGTCTGCAGGCAGGTTTGGGGTGATTGAGGAGAAGGGCTTTATCTAACAAGCATGCAATTTAAAGTGCCTTATTTGCAGGTAGTTTTGGGGTGATTGAGGAGAAGGGCTTGAAGATGTTTTTGCGTCGGCTTCAAGAGGACCAGCAAGACATGTTGGAGCTGATCAAGGACAGGGAGAAGGCCAGGAAGAAAGGGCTGGATGAACAAGCCCTGCCTGTTCTCAAGGTCCCTGCCCCTGCAGTCGTTTGGGATGTCGGCACCCCCCCTAGCCCCTTGCAGAGTCAGGAGGTGGACACCAGTCCTCAACATGGGACCCCAGACTCACAGGCCGCAGCAGCTCCAGTGGCAACTCCAAGTCAGGGTAAGCTGTTTTCCCCACTCAAGGCTCTGTGCATGTGCTTGGTTTCCAGACTTGACAGCAACTTAACACGCTGAACAATGGCGTGATACAGAGCTCAACCATCTGCATCTTCATCACCAGCATGCTGTTCTTGCACTCCACTGGGATTTGTTCCTTTGCAGTTTTAACTGCAGACGCAGAGGGCTGAGGACAACAGCTTGCTACAAGTTACTCCAGCCAGCCATAGTCTACCTGTGGCTTCCTTACACCCAATGCACCCTTCTTGTCTGTCCATCATCTGGTGTGCTCAAGCTTCATAACCTGAGCACCTGTGCAGCCTGACTTGGCTCTGTAGCTCAGCTGCATGCCTATCTGCACCCAGAACACCTCAAATGTCTCTTCCTAGTACCTTGGGCATGCATGCACATGCGCCGTGTGCTGCCTTGGAAAAGACAGGAAAAGACTACCATTTTTGGCGCCATCTCATTGAGAAGCCAAGTAAACCGGCCTGCCCAAGTTTGTGCTGCCTTACAGGTGTGAGCATCAAGAAGGCAGCCAAGGGGCAAGCAGCAGCTCTCAGTCGCTTTGGTGGTGCCGCTACTGCTTCCAAGGCAGGAGATGCGCTTCCTGGTTCTGTTGCTCCTACTCAGCCTGTCCCTCAGGTCAGGCACACTCGACTCCCATCTGCTGCTGTCACTGTCTCTCTGTAGACCAGCGTACGTTCTTGCTAATTGCTCACCGCCACAAGAGGACCTCACACACAGAGATACTCAACACTGTGCGTACCTGAGCGTGATTTGGAGAAGATACAATCAGGTTGAGCAATGCTGCTTTCCAGCCATTGCAGTTGGTGCTGGTGGATAGCAACCTGCATCTCCTGCATGGCTAAACATCTCGATGCCTGCGTGCCGCCTTGGGTGCATTCCCTTCCAGACTGCACCGTCTTAATGACCCATTGTGTGGATACCAGTTTGCAAATGTTGGGTTGTCTATCGCTCTTAATCATGCTTTCTGCTGAGTTGCGCTGATTCTGCTGCTCAGGCTCATGAGTCACGAGCGGCTCCAGCAGTGATTGCTGCCTCGCCGATCCCACCTCAGGCTGTGACCCCCTCGCAGCTTCATGCAGCAGCACAGCAACCAACAGCTGCCCGCAATGCATCCTCAGAGCAAGCAGCTGAGACACTCTCTCAGCCCCTGAGCAGCACACCTCAGCAGACTCACGCCTCGCCATCCAAGCCTCAGCATTTAGAGCAGGTCGAGCCGTCTGCGTACTCAGTATTCGCCAAGCCAACTACCAAGGCGATTACTAAGGCACCCTCCAAGGCAGCTGCCAAGGATGAGTCAGAGGATGATGATGTGGAGCTGTCCCCAGAGGAACTGGGATTCGCCGGTCACTCAGAGGACGCCTTTGCAGCGCTGAAGGCCAAGATGGCAGATGCTCAGGGCAAGAAGAGCAACAAGAAGGACAAGAAGGAGGCAGCAGCAGCAGCAGCCACCGCAACTCCAGCTGTGGCCGCCACCGCTGGGCCCATGCCGGCCACTGCTGTGGCTGACTCAGCGGCTGTGGCTGTGCCAAGTGCCGATCCTGAGACTGTGAAAAGCGTTACAGATACAGGTATGCTAGTCCTGCCCTGACACCCACATGCATGCATGCATGCATGCATGCATGCATGGCCTGCCTGTAGATGTTAAGCAGCATTTAGATGGCCTGGAAGCATGATCAAGATGGCATACACACTTCATGTGTAGCATATCTGATGCGCATTTTACAGGTAATGTGCTGACAGCCACAGAAGGGGAACCTCAGAACTACCCCTGCTGATGACCGCAATGGAGAATGCACCTTTTGTTTCAAGCAGCAAAACCAATTCCGCAATTGGGTTTTTTTGTTGTGAGAGTCGATTTCTTATAGCTGACTGGCTTTCGGCTGACAATGCGCTGGTGCTTGGTTGCAGATAAGGTGGCAACAAAACAAAGCAAGCATGAAGAGAAAGAGGAGCGGGAGCGACGGAAGCAGGAGGAGAAGCAGAAGAAGAAGGAGGCCAAGCAGCAGCAGGAGCTGCAGGAGCAGGTGGAGAAGCAGAAGAGGAAGGAGGCAAAGCAGCTGAAAGAGCAGCAGGAACAGGAGGAGAAGCAGAGGAAGAAGCAGCAGAAGAAGCAGGTGCACCTTCTGTCACTGTTGATTTTAAATTGCTGTTCCATAGTCTCGCATGACACAGTGGGGG
>JAABUP010011216.1_pt1 | contig 10280 bp, 8 predicted proteins | sample 5559201 | NCBI WGS metagenome assembly JAABUP01 (sample SAMN10711887, study PRJNA513373) | rock metagenome | isolation source: Antarctica rocks | place: Antarctica | reverse complement strand
ATCAAACGAGCCGATCGAGGACCCACAGGCGAGGCGCGCCGGGTGGTCCCATGACTGGCCATCCAGGTGGTCCCATGAACCTGGCAGAAAACCGCTCAGCGCGGTCCCATGCTCATGGCAGGCGACATCAGGTCACGTCTCTAGCTGTGTGTCGTGTGCCACGTGATGCGCGGCAGTCGTGCGCCAGTGGATATCGCACCATCACCTGGCGGGTGTCCCGCATCAACCGTCAAGGTCACCATTAGACAACCGAGGTCAGCAGCCCTGTCCCTTCGCTGCGTGGCCTCCGGTCCCTCGAGCCTTGGAGCGTGGAGATTTCCGCACGCGGCGCCAAACGATTATCGACTCGGCCTACTAAAGTTGGGGCAGCCGTACTATAGTTGGTCTATCCCAACTTTAGTTGTCATCGGAGGTGGTCGGTGGTGCAGCTGTCACAACCGCTAGCAGTCGTCACCCCAACTCTTGACGCGCCCGTGCTTGCAGCGCTCGCACTGGCTGACGAATCTTTCACGACGGGCCAGTTGATGCGCCTCCTCGGACACGGTTCAGAGGAGGGAATCCGCAGGGTGCTCAGGCGCCTGAGGGATCAAGGCGTAGTGACGGCCGAGCGCGTCGGCGTCGCTTACAGTTACCGGCTCAACCGGCAGCACCTGGCGGCAAGGCACATTATCGCGCTGGCCAACATCAAGAGCGAGCTGCTCCTCAGGATTGAGAAAGAACTCACGCACTGGGCACAACCGCCTGTCTACGCCGCCGTCTTTGGTTCTGCGGCGCGGGGCAGCATGCGAGCCGATAGCGACATTGACATTCTGCTTGTCCAAGGGGACGGCCAACACGAGCAGCCATGGGAAGACCAGGTGGAGAATCTCGTTCGCTCGGTCACCAAGTGGACTGGGAACGACACAAGGCCGCTCGAGTACACCGTCCAGGAACTCCACTCCTCTCGGACTGAACCCGTCTTGTCAGATGTCCTGCGAACGGGCTTGACCGTCGCTGGTCAGCGATCATGGCTCAGTAGCCAGCTTCGATCGAAAAGGAGTTAGTTATGGGGGCGCGACCATGTTCTTCGGAGATTCGCCGTGGACGGATGCTCAAGGCCGAAGGGTTTCTGCAGGCAGCAAATGACGCAAGCGCCCTCGACGATGCTGGGCAACTGCGAGACGCGATCGTGACCCTCTACGTGCACGCAGGCATAGCTGCTGCGGACGTCATCTGCTGCGCCCGGCTCGGGAAACACTCAACCGGAGACAATCACGCAGAAGCTGTGAGCCTGCTGCAACGCGCAAACGCGGCGTCCGCCAAGCACCTGGGGACCTTACTCAAGGTAAAGACACGGGCCGGCTACAGCCACACGCCGGCAAGCCCAGACGAGGCAAAGAAGGCCGCTCGGGCCGCCACGCAGCTCGTCGAGGAGGCTCTCGCAGCCGCCACGCCGGGTCCTTAATCCGAGTCGAGGGTTGAGTGTGCCTCAGCCCTTGCCGGCCTGCACCGATACAAGGGCAGCATCAGGGGTCTCATGGGTGGAAGAGGCACGACGACGCCTCATGGACGACGAACTTGACACCGCCGCCGCTTGGCATGGAAGAGCTTGGCGACGGCGGCGGGGTCGGCAGTGATCGCCCACGGTCGGATCGACGGATGGCCAAAGTACGGCCCAGCGTCCGTCTCGAGGCGCTCTGGAGGCTATGGCTGACCGTCGTCCGGGCCGGACCGTAGATCATCGCGACACGCTCTGACGTGCGGAAGCGCCCTCGACTGGAGTCGAGGGCGCTTGTGGAGCCGCCTATCGGAATCGAACCGATGACCTATTCATTACGAGTGAATCGCTCTGGCCGACTGAGCTAAGGCGGCGTGCGCCCGCAGGCGCGCGGCACAACTATACGGAAGACCGGGCAAAACTCCGAACCGACCGCACGCCGGCCGCACGCCACCGGGGCATCGAGAGCCGCGTCAGCACTTCAGCCCGTCAGTCGGCACGGTCCCCTTGATGTAGTAAGCGTCGATCGGCTTGTCCACGCAGGAGTTGGACCGCGTGTATGCCGTGTGCCCGTCACCGTCGTAGGTGATGAGGACCGCGTTGGACAGCTGCTCACGCAGCCGGACCGACCACTCGTAGATCGTCGCCGGGTCGCGCGTCGTGCCCACGACGACGATCGGGTCGGAACCCGGCGCCGTGACCTTGTGCGGCTGGGTCGTCGGCTTGACCGGCCACACGCCACACGCCACGGAGCCCCACGCGAGGAACCGGCCCCAGGTGGGCGCCTGCTTCTCGGCCTCGACGGCGTTCGCCTCCACCTGCTTCAGGTCGGCCGTGTCGGGCTTGTCGAGGCAGTTGACGGCGTAGATGACCTCCATGATGTTGCCAGAGTACTGCCCCCCTGGCGTCCGGTCGGCATAGCTGTCCGCGAGGCGCATCAGCCCGTTGCCGTCGCCGGCCTTCGCGGCCCGCAGCGCGTCGGACAGCTGCTTCCACGACGACTCGTCATACATCGCTGCGGCGATGCCCATCGAGCCCCAGCCTTCGGTAAGCTTGCTGACCTTCTGGTCGTCCGTCACGGCGATCGGCTGGGTGTCGAGGCCCTTGAGGAAGTCCCGGATCCACGTCATGCCCTCGTCGACCGACCGTCCCACGGGGCAGTCGGACTTCCCGATGCAGTCCTCCACGTAGGACCGCGTGGCGAGCTCGAACCCCTTCGCCTGGCCGATGCTGATCTCCTGCGAGGTCAGGTCGGGCGCGACGACGCCGTCGAGGACCATCCGGCCGACGAGCTTCGGGAAGAGGTCGGCGTAGGTGGAGCCGAGATACGTTCCGTACGACTTGCCGAGGTAGTTCAGCTTCTGCTCCCCCAGCGCCGCGCGGAGGACGTCCATGTCCTTGGCCGCGTCGACCGTCGAGACATGAGCGATGAGCTGGGGGTTCTTGGCCGCGCAACCGTCGGCGAGCTTCTTCGAGGCCGCAACGTATGCCGTCTCCTCGGCTGGGTCGTCGGGCGTCGGGTCGCCGCCGAGGAAGGCGTCGAGGTCGGCGTCGCCGAGGCAGTCGATCGGCGCCGACTTGCCGACGCCCCGCGGGTCGAACCCGACGATGTCATAGCTGCGACGCACGTCGGCGCCGACGATCTGGTTCGCGTGCTTCGCGTAGTCGACGCCCGACCCACCCGGGCCGCCGGGGTTGACGACGAGCGACCCGATCCGGGCGCTGGCGGTCCGCGCCTTGACGCGCAGCAGTGCGAGCTCGATGGTGCCCGAGGCCGGGTTCGCATAGTCGATCGGCACCTTGAGCTGCGCGCACTCACCGCCGGTGCAGGAGGCCCAGCTGATCTTCTGCCCGTAGAACGACTCGAGCCCCTGGGTGCCCGTCGGCGGCGCCTGGGTGCCGCTGCTCGAGCTGCCTCCAGAGCCGCTCGAGCTCGAGCTGGACGGCTTGCTCTCGGGCACGAACGGGAGCACGAGGCAGGAGGAAAGGCTGAGGCCCGCCACGGCCGCCCCTGCCAGGAGACCAGCGACGCGCCGCGTCCTGCCGAGTCGGGCTGCCGGCTGCGTCATGGTTGCTCCTCGAAGTCCGTCCCGGGCCCGTGCCCCTCGCCCGTCGCCCGTCGCCTCGAACGGTATGCCCCGATTCTGTCACGGACGCCGTGGCGCGACAGCGGGTCCTCGGACTCAGCGGGGGCGCTGCAGGGTGACGGCCATCGCCTCGAGCGCGAGCAGCGGCGGCACGTTGGAGTTGATCCGCTCGCGGGCTTCCCCGATGGCGTCCATCGCCTGGAGCAGCTGCTCGGCCGAGTGCGACGACGCGAGCGACCGGACGAGGTCGATGCTGTCCTGGTTGACGAGGTCGACCTTCGCGCCGAGCCGCAGCACCAGCGCATCGCGGTGGATCGACAGCAGGTCGACGAGCGACCGGTCGACCATGTCACGCCCGAACCGGGTCGCCCGCGTCCTCTGCTCCTTCTCGAGCGCGGAGAGCTGGGACCGGACGTGCGGCGGCTGGGTCCGTGCCGCCGGGTCCGCGCCTAGGGTCTCCATGAGCCGCGCGCGCTGCGCGGCGTCGCGCTCGGTCGACGCGGCCGTCGACTCCTCGTCGGTGATCGTCGCAAGGTCGGCGGCGGCACCGATGGCGTCACCGATGGTGCGGATCTTGCCCGGCAGCGAGATGACATCCCGCCGCCGGATCCGGGCACCCTCGTCGCGGGCCAGCCGCCGGGCGAGGCCGACGTGCGACTGCGCCGCCCGCGCGGCATACCTGGCCATGCTCGGGTCGACGCCGTCGCGCCGGGTGAGCAGCCCGGCCACCGCCTCGACCGGAGGGGTGCGCAGCCGCACGTGCCGCGAGCGCGAGCGGATGGTGACGATGACGTCCTCGAGCGATGGGGCACAGAGCATCCATACCGTGCGCGGCGTCGGCTCCTCGAGCGCCTTGAGCAGGGCGTCGGCGGCTCGCTCGGTGAGCCGGTCGGCGTCCTCGATGATGAGAACGCGCCACGACCCCACCGACGGCCGCAGCGCCGCTTCCTGGACCAATGCCCTTGTGTCCTCGACCTTGATCGACAGGCCCTCGGTGGCGACGATCGTCACGTCGGCGTGGGTGCCGTCGAGCGCTGTGTGGCACTCCCGGCAGGTGCCACAACCGCCGCGTGGGCACTCCAGCGCTGCGGCGAACGCGCGTGCGGCAACCGAGCGCCCCGAGCCGGGAGGTCCGGTGAAGAGCCAGCCATGGGTCATCGCGGCTGGGTCGGTGACCGCCCGGCTCAGGGTCTCGACCGCGTCCGGCTGACCGATGAGGTCGTCCCACACGGTCACGGCAGCACCCCTGTTGCGGTCAGCCGCTCGATGACCGCGGCATGGATCACGTCCGAGCGCAGCGCCCCGTCGACGAGGAGATAGCGCTCGGGCGCCGCAGCCGCCAGCACGAGGAAGTGTTCACGCACGGCGGCGTGGAACGCGTCGCCCTCGGCCTCGAGCCGGTCGTGGACCGTGCCTCGGCGCGAGCGGCCGACCTCGGGTGGGACGTCGAGGATGATCGTCAGGTCGGGCAGCAGGCCACCGACGGCCCAGCCCTGGAGCCCCGCGATCTCCGCGGCTCCGAGGTCACGCCCGGCGCCTTGGTAGGCGATCGCCGAGTCGACGTAGCGGTCGGTGACCACCACCTTTCCCTCCGCGAGCGCCGGCCCGATGACGGTGTCGACGTGGTGGGCCTTGTCCGCCGCATAGAGCAGCGCCTCGGCCCGCGGCGAGACGTGGCCGCCGTGCAGGACCAGCGTGCGGATCTCGACCCCGAGCTCCGTGCCGCCCGGCTGTCGGGTGACGAGGACGTCGCGCCCGACCGCCGTGAGCGCAGCGGCCAGCAGCTTCACCTGCGTCGACTTCCCCGCCCCGTCGCCGCCCTCGAACGCAATGAACACGCCGGTATGCCGGCCAGCTGGCTGCCCGGTCGGCTGCGCGGTCGAGGTCACGGTGGGAGCCTAGGCCAGACGCCCGTCAGGCCCTGCCTCGCAACGGCTCGGCCGCCGCTGCCGTGAGCCTGGAGACGTCTAACCACGTCCCAGATGCCAGCACGATAGCCCGTTGACCCTGACGCTACGTCAGGTTCTAGCGTCGCGGCTTGACATGGAACGGCTTGACGTGGAGAGGAGCACGACCATGACGATCCACCGCACCGGCAATGCGGGGGCCATCGAGGTCCGCCGGGAGGAGGACGACGAGCTCCTCGGGCTGCTCGTCCCCAGCGGTGACGGCCGATGGGCGCCGTCGACGATCTTCGGCGCGGCGCTGGCGGCCGCCACGGACGCCGGCACCGCAGAGTCAGTCGTTCGCGAGCACGGCCTGGCATCCCTCGCTGAGCGGTGGTGGGTGCAGGCCGGCGGGGAGTGGCAGCAGGCATGGCTGCTCGAGGTCAAGCCGGACCGGATCCGGTTGCGCTGGGACAACCCGATGCTCGTCCAGAGTGGTCATGGCGAGTGGGTCCATCTCGACACGGTGACCATCCAACGTTCTCGCCCCTGAGGCGCGAGGGGCCTGGCGCGGTTGTCGCCGGGCCCCAGATCCACCCGTATGCCGACTGCAGGACCGGGCGGCCCGGCATACCCTGTCTTCGGCCCGGCACGAGCTGCTCGCCGAGCGAGGCGCGGACCTGAGTGAGCCCGGGCGACCGGCCGGGACGGCTACTCCGCGTCACGCCGATCGGCGTTGGCGTGGATGGCGTCCCGGACGTACTGCGCCAGTCCCGGCTCCTGGTCCTCGTAGGTCTGCCCGAACCTCGGGTCGCTGATGTAGGTGTCGCCAAGGTTGCGGTGGAACTGCGGCGAGACCTCATAGAACCTGCGGTCGATGTGGAGCCGGTGCGCCTCGGCGGCGTCCATGGCCCGCTCGCTCGTCGGCGGCTCACCGGCCCGTTTGGCCTCCACGAAGTCTGCGCCGACGCCATCCATCTCCGCCTTGACCTCGACCCAGTCCTCCTTGGTGTAGGTCGCCGTCCGTCGCTGCGACTGCTTCCAGGCGTCGGTGTCGCCCCACCGCTCCTCGGCCTCCGCGGCCAGCTCGTCCGAGTAACCGTCGCCGAACAGCTCGCGCTGCTCCTCCTTGGTCAGCCTCATGCCCGACATCTCCTTCTCCAGTGCTCGCTCGATGGCCACCACGAGATCCTTCATCTCGTCCAGCCGGGACATGACCACGTCACGCTGACGACGCAGATGGCCCTGCCGGTCGGCGTCGGTGGCGTCGAGCAGCGTGGCGATCTCGTCCAGCGGGAACCCCAGACGGCGGTAGACGACGACGGCCTCCAGCCGCTCGAGGTCCGACTCGGTGTAGAGGCGGTACCCCGCACGGCTGCGTTCGCTCGGGCTGAGCAGGCCGATCTCGTCATAGTGGTGCAGCGTCCGCACCGTCACGCCGAGCTCGTCGGCGACCTGGCCCACGGTCAACGCCGCGTCCCGGGTGGCCATCCGTGTCCCTTCGGTCATGTCGCCAAGCGTGCGGCCTCACGCCACGTGAGGGTCAAGCCGACTGTCCAGCGTAGGCAGCAACCGTGGCACCGGCCAGGGTCTGCGCGGCCTCCGGGGACAAGGTCTAGATCGGCCGACTGACCGGAGCCGCGGCCTCCCCGCCGGAGCGGCGCCGGTGAGCGTCGACCTCCTCCCAGGGGGTCGCGCGGCTGGCCGCGGCGACGATCTCATGGATCGCCGCCATCGGCAGCTTGGGCTCGCGGTCCTCCGTGAGCAGCCCGTTGCTCTCCTGGAGCGTGTCGGTCAGCTGGGTGTAGCAGAAGCCGGCCACGTCTTCGCAGTCGAGGAGCGCTCCGACGAGGTCGGCGAAGCTCGCCAGGAGCTCATCGGTCGTCTCGACCGTGCCGTAGCCGAACCACTTCTCACCCGTCCTCGGGGCGAAGGACAGCCCGCCGAACTCCGTCACGACGACAGGCTGGCCGCGGTGGTCGTCCTCGAGCAGGAGCACCCGACGCCCTCCGGGGCCGGCACCACGCATCGTCTCCTCCAGCGCCTCCCGGCTTCCGAACCGCGCACGGAGGCCGTCGCCCACCGGCGCGTAGTCGTGGACGCTCCAGATGTCGCTGACCGTGTGCTCCCAGCCGTCGTTGGAGATGACCGGCCGGGTCGGGTCGAGCGCGCGGGTGAGGTGGTAGAGCGCGGTGGCGAACGCCTGCTGCGCCAGCTCCGTGGCGATCTTGGGCACGCCCCAGCTCTCGTTGAGCGGGACCCAGGTGACGATGCAGGGATGCCCGCGGTCGCGCCGGACGACGTCGAGCCACTCGCGAGTGGTGCGCTCCATGGCCTTCGTCGAGAACGCGTAGGTGGCCGCCATCTCGCCCCAGACGAGCAGACCGAGCCGGTCGCACCAGGACAGGAAACGGGGGTCCTCCACCTTCTGGTGGACCCGGACGCCGTTGAAGCCGAGCTCCTTGACCAGCTCGACCTCACGTCGGAGAGCCTCCCCGCTCGGCCCGGCCAGGTGGGACTCGGGCCAGTACCCCTGCTCGAGGACGAGGCGCAGGTAGTACGGCTCCCCGTTGAGCAGGAAGCGGCCGTCCCGGAACCCCGCCGACCGCAGGCCGAGGTAGCCCGTGGACGTGTCCTCGGACGCCCCGGAACGGACGGTCGTGAAGATGTCCACGAGGGTCGGCGACTCCGGTGACCACAGGAGGCGGCGCTGGTCCTGGGCGTTGTCCAACGCAGGGATCGACATGTCGATAGTCAGGGTGGCCGTCGTCGCCCGGACCCGGGTCTCGGCGAGCAGCTCGTCGCCGAGCCTCAGGGTCACGTCCACCCAGGTGTCGTCGGTCAGCCCGGACAGCGTAAGCTCACCTTGGACGCGGGCTGCGGGCAGGTCCGCCGTCCAGACCGCCTCGACGAGGTGGACCGACGGGACGACCTCGAGCCAGACCGGCTGCCAGATGCCGGTGGTCCGGTCGTACCAGATGCCGTGTGGCTCGTCCCTCCAGTCCTGCTTCCCCCGCGGCTGAGCGGAGTCGACGGGGTCGTCCTCGGCGCGCACGACGAGGTCGTGCACCTCCGACGTCGCGAGGACGTCGGTGATGTCTATCGAGAACGAAGAGTTGCCGCCCTCGTGGTCGGTCACCTTCTGCCCGTCGACCCAGACCGTCGCGCGATAGTCCACGGCGCCGAAGTGGAGGATGGCCCGCTCTGCGGGGTCAGTGGCTGCCTCGAAGGTGCGGTGGTACCAGACCACCGGGTGGTGTGCCGGGTCGCCGATCCCCGAGGCCCGCGACTCCGGAGGGAAGGGCACGGTGATGGTCCGGGTCAACCGCGAGGGGTCGAGCTGCCACCGCTGCGCGCGACCCACGTCCGCGTCGTCGTGGGTGAACGCCCACTCGCCGCAGAGGTCGACCCAGTCCTTGCGGCAGAGCATCGGGTTAGGGTGCTCGGCTGTTGTCACCAGCAGGGCCTTTCAGGGTGGGAGCGGTGTCGCAGGAGCGGTGTCGCAGGTCGTCCAGGTCGGTGTCGAGAGCATAGAGCTCGCCGTTCCATAGCTGCCGACGGCCCCGACCCAGCAAAGGCGCGAGCACCCAGCAGACGTATGCCGGGTCCTGGGCGACCCACGCCTCTGCCAAGACGGTGCGCGCGAGGGTCCGGGCGATGGAACCGCTTGCTCATGTGGGGGAGGAACATGGCTTACCCCAACCTTGTGGACCATGCCACCATGTCTGTGACCGGCCACCCTGCCTAGGGTTCCGGACAACGCGGCTGCGGTTGGGCGGACGAGCCGCACGCCCAGCCGGGTGTAGCACGAGGAGGTGCTGGTGGAGCAGGCAGCGACGCCGTTGCTCGAGACGCGTGCCCTGACCAAGGAGTTCCGCGGCTTCCGAGCGGTCTCCGACGTCGACCTGGTCGTCGGCGCCGGCACGATGCACGCCCTCGTCGGCCCCAACGGCGCGGGCAAGACGACCCTGTTCAACCTGCTCACCGGGTTTCTCACGCCCACGTCGGGCAGCATCGTGTTCGACGGCCAGGACATCACCGGGAAGCAGCCGGAGCAGATCGTCCCCCTGGGGATCGCCCGCTCCTTCCAGATCACCAGCCTCTTCGACCAGCTGACGCTGAGCGAGCACCTCGAGCTGGCACTGGCCAGCCCGACCGGCATGGGCATGCAGTTCTGGCGGTCGGTCAAGCGGCTCGCGACTTTCAGGGACCGCTCGATGGAGCTGCTCGAGCAGGTCGGACTGGCCGACCGGTCGGGGCAGCCGGCGGGGTCCCTGGCGTACGGCCAGAAGCGGGCGCTCGAGCTGGCCCTCGCCCTCGCCCTCGACCCCAAGCTCCTCCTGCTCGACGAGCCGACGGCGGGGATGGGCATCGAGGACGTCGACCAGACCATCGCTCTCGTCAAGCAGATCTCCACGGGCCGGACCGTGGTCTTCGTCGACCACAACATGCACGTCGTCGGCTCGCTCGCCGACACGGTGACCGTTCTGCAGTCCGGCGAGGTCCTCGCGGAGGGGCCGTACGAGCAGGTGCGGGGCGACGAGAGGGTCATCACGGCATACCTGGGATCCGCCCATGCCTGACCCGACGCCTCGCACCACGGCCGACCGCACCGACCGCCGGGACGCCGGGGCGGCAGCCGTGCTCGATGTCGTGGGGCTTTCGGCCTGGTACGGCGAGGCACGCGTGCTGACCGACGTCGACCTCAGCCCTGATCCACCGATTGGTGGGCGCGTTGGGTGGGTCGTGACATGCGAATGCCCCTGTGAGGCGGGAGGATTGGACTTGTCAAGGGCCTGATCCGTACCGTCCGAAGGGGCATCCGACAAG
>JAABUP010011215.1_pt1 | contig 10280 bp, 9 predicted proteins | sample 5559201 | NCBI WGS metagenome assembly JAABUP01 (sample SAMN10711887, study PRJNA513373) | rock metagenome | isolation source: Antarctica rocks | place: Antarctica | reverse complement strand
TTCTGGTCTTGAATCTACGTACCGTAAAGAGTCCAAAGGCTGGAAACGCGACGATGGCCTTGTCAAAGAGAACAGCAAGATCCACGCGATCAAGTTCCATCGATTGATACTGGACGAAGCCCACAATATCAAAAGCCGAACCACAGGAGGTAAGAATCTTCCTCGAGCCGCCCGACTCGACTCCGTGGCTAACTTGATTCCTCAGTTGCCAAAGCGTGCTTCGCTTTAAAGGCTGACTACAAGTGGTGTCTTTCTGGGACACCAGTACAGAATCGCATCGGAGAATTCTTCTCACTACTTCGTTTCCTGCAAATCAAACCTTTTGCTTGTTACTTCTGCAAGAAATGCAGCTGCGCTGAGCTCCATTGGAACCAAGACGAAGCCAAAAAGTGCACCAGCTGCAACCACACCGGGTTTGACCACGTCTCGATCTTCAACCAAGAGCTACTCAATCCCATCACTCAGGGGGAAGATCCCGAGCTGCGTCGAGCAGCACTCGGTAATCTACGTCTGGTCACTGATCGGATCATGCTACGGCGAATGAAACGTGATCACACTGCCTCGATGGAGCTCCCACCTAAAGAAGTCATCATCCACAACGAGTTCTTTGGCGAGATCGAACGCGACTTTTCTTCAAGTATTATGTCTAACACTACCCGAAAATTCGATACCTACGTCAGCCAGGGAGTCATGCTCAACAACTATGCCAATATTTTTGGTTTGATCATGCAAATGCGCCAAGTTGCCAACCATCCCGATTTGATCCTCAAGAAGCACGCCGAAGGTGGACAGAATGTATTGATCTGCAGTATTTGCGACGAGATCGCGGAGGAGCCCATTCGCTCGCGCTGCCGCCATGAGTTCTGTCGGAAATGTGCCAAAGATTACGTTCGCTCCTTTGAGGAAGAGACTCCAGACTGCCCTCGCTGTCACATCCCTCTAACGATTGACTTTGATCAGCCAGATATCGAGCAAGACGAAGACGTCGTGAAGAAGAATTCTATCATTAACAGAATCAAAATGGAGGACTGGACTTCATCCACAAAGATCGAGATGCTCGTCTACGACCTATACAGGCTGCGAAGCCAGAAGCAAACCCACAAGTCGATCGTCTTCTCACAGTTCACTTCGATGCTTCAGCTTGTCGAATGGCGTCTACGTCGCGCGGGCTTCAATACCGTAATGTTGGATGGTAGTATGAGTCCCGCTCAGCGCCAGAAGTCGATTGAGTATTTTATGAACAATACCGACGTAGAGGTGTTCCTCGTTTCCTTGAAGGCTGGAGGTGTGGCCTTGAACCTGACCGAAGCTTCGAGGGTCTTCATCATTGATCCGTAAGTCTCATGAGCCTCTGTTTTTAGCACATTGCTAACAAGAATCTAGGTGGTGGAACCCTGCTGCTGAATGGCAGTCAGCTGATCGATGCCATCGTATTGGGCAGAAGCGTCCTTGCTCCATAACTCGTCTCTGCATCGAGGACTCGGTTGAATCTCGTATGGTAATGCTGCAGGAGAAGAAAGCAAACATGATTAACGGGACCATTAACAACGATCAAGTCGCCATGGAGAAGCTCACTCCCGAGGATATGCAATTCCTCTTCCGTGGAAGCTGAAAGGCTTACCATGTAAGTTACATCCATGACTTTATCCTGACTAAAAGGCAGGGGGATAGACCGGACCGTTGGTTCCCAATCAGTAGGGAGCGAAGTGGAGCAAAAACCACCGCGGCAGCATATCTTTGAAAGCAACTCCTTAGCATTGACTAGCACAAGCGGTAATCTGCATATGGCATGGCAGCGTCAGAAGGGTACATAGACCACAGCATGCACGAATTGCTTTTGAGAGAGACAAACAACCAGGGCTTCGTGTAGCTTTTGATACTTTACAGAGCATTGGGAGTTGAGATTCAGCAATGTAATGGCTTCCTTCTCTCGTATCTGAATTCCTCATTGAGCTCACGCAACAACAAATGATTGCTGGTTTCTAAAAGATCAGTAACAACTGATTGGTGTGCCTTTCACAGACTGTCAAAACAAGTGGCGGTTGCAAGGTCACTAGAGCATTTACAGTACAGAAATCACGTGGAGACGAGCAAAGACCTGGCCCTGAATACTTTTGATAGGCTTCTAAGCCAGGTTCGATGCTCCAATAACATCACCATCAATCGTACGACACTGCCAACAGACTTTCTAGCCAAATTTCATTTTACGTCAGGCTGAGTCAATCGATAGCTTTTAGAAGGGCTTCCATGCCTAGGTTAATGCTGAAGCTGAATGGTGGTTAGGTACTTGGTGACTCTAGAACAGTGTCTAGAAGCTAAGGTCGGTTCCTAAGCTGATAGCGCTGCCACAAGACTGCTACTATTTTTAATACCAAGTCTAGCTTTAGCATCTGAATCACGGAATTTGTGTTTTTCACGAGATCTATGCATCATTGAATGCTCAAGGTTGTGGGGTATTGTACAGAGATCCATCAATTATTAAACTCCTCGACATCAGACTAGTTCCTGTCATTGAACCTTGCCATTTCGCTGTCCGCGTTTTCGCGCTGACCCATTGATTGAAGACTTTTGATCTTGGCCTGGTCCTTCGTCGACTTCTGAACTCGACGCCTCCAAAGGCTTGAGCTCAGCCTCCTCGTAATCTGATTGTGCGCCAGTAATACGGCTTTTGATCTTTGAATACGCCCACACAGGCAGCCAGAACAGAACCGTCTCTCGAAAAGTGGGCTTAGGTAGCTCGTTTGGATCCAGCAGGTACTCCTGTCTCTCTCCCTCTTCGTTCTCCTGCTCGAGGAACACATTTCCAATCGAGTCCACGATCATGACTTTTCCGTTTGGTGCCTGGACCTTCTTCTTGGAACCCTGCGGACCGGTAGCTTCAGGCTCAGATTCTAGCGGTGTATTTGTTCCACTTTGGCGTGCCCCCTTGCTTTTCTTGTCTTCTTTCTTGCTCTCCTTTTCTTGCATTCGTTTCTGCCGGCGATTAAGCACAGCAGCTCCATTTTTCTGCGTGGGGGTGGGTGGTGGTGCAGTGGCCGTGGTCCCAGCCAGTGCGCCATCAACGCCTGGTATACCCTTAATGCCTGACTCATCGCCCCATGCTGCCTTTCTTGCATCTCGAATCAATCGTTCCACGAAATCTCGTTGCCTTTTCCAGCTCAGGTACAGAGCCCCGTAATGTACCAACCCCCCACAGAAAACGAACAAGCCAACAAGGACCGAGCCGAGACCTGGGCGAAAGCGAGCATAGTAGTATCCAGTACCTCGCCATTTGGGGAAGCCAGCGCCCAGGAAGTAGTCGTAGCGTTCTCGACCAGGACCTTTCAGAATCTCTGTGATCACGCCAAGTCGAGCATAACGCTCGCTTGCCTTCTGTATTGCTGCTTGAATTTCGCCTTCCGAGGGAGGTTTATTGACGTTCACACCGGGCTTCTTCTTTTGCCCTAGTAGCGGCTTGGGAGTCGCTTTTGCTCTCGAAGCAATTAAAGACTGCTTGGCCTTGTCGGGGTGTATTATTCTGCCCTTTTTCCTTGAGGCTTTAACGACTTCCTCCTGAGAAGCACTGGCCTTCACACCTAGAAAATCTGGATGTGACATGGCAGTCAGCGATAAAGCGGTGAAGGCGAGTGTAAATCTTACCGTAGAATGTCACGTCGCTGCCCTCCGCAGCTTCAATCTCGTCCCGCAATCTGAAGATTTCATGGTCGTCCTTCGTAAAGCCAGCGACCAGCGCCAGTAGGCCACTGCAAATCAGCAGAAAAAAAAGCAACGTCTTCATGTTGAAGGTGTGGTGGCATGTGTGTGTGCCCGAAGCTACCAAGTGCTCGAAAATCGAAAAGTTCTTTTGTGCCTAGCGGCTTCTTCGCTGGTCCCAATCAAGGATTCGCGCAGGTGGGCGAGCAGATTCAATGTATCAAAAAGTGACTCTTCCCACTGTTGTTCCCTTCTTTCGTCCTCGTGATTTTGGAGATGTGGCAGGATGTTCGAAAATAGGTGCAAGAAGCCATTGAGGCTGAAAAGCCCCTGACTTTCCGAGAAAAACGACTTAGAATCTCTACTGTGCACACTCTCATCATCAAGGCAACAATTGTTTCCAAGCACTCATTGAAGAAGAAACTTCATCAGCTTGTCCAAATCCTATCCTTCGTGTTCCGATCACTCGCTACTAGTATTACCAATTACTGTAGAAGCAGGCTTCCTCCGCTTTCAGCAACGTTCCAGGCTAATCGAATGCAGTACTACCATTTCGCACCTTTCAACCACTTTTCTTCCAGACACATCAAAAAGCTGTTTCGAAACCCTCGAAGTTCCCTAGTTGATACACTCCGATTTAAACGTCAACAATGTCTCGAATTAATATCCCCCTTGAGGCCTTGACCTCCCGCCTGAATCTTGGATCCCGCTTCGAGGGTGTACGCTCGCAGTCTATAGGCACCAGATTTGCCAATCTCAAGCCTATCTCTGAATTTCTCGATCTCAAACGCCTCTCGAAGCCTGCCAACTTCGGCGAGGTGCAAAGCAGAGTCAACTGGAACTTGTCCTACTTCTCAAGCAACTACTTCGCCGTGGCTGTCATGCTCACAATCTATAGCCTGCTAACTAACTTGGCCCTCCTGTTCGATATGATTTTCATCGGCGTTGGGCTGTTCGCAATCAAGAAGCTGGATGGCCGGGATCTCGAGTTGGGTTTCACTCGACTTACAACTTCTCAGATGTACACAGGACTATTCATTATAGGAGTTCCTCTTTTCATCTGGGCTGCTCCAATCTCGACAGCCCTTTGGTTGGTCGGAGCTATTGGCGTGACTGTTCTGGGTCACGCATCTTTCATGGATAAGCCGATCGATACAGCTTTTTCCGAGGAGGCGGTCTAGGTGGTCGGCCGCGAACTCCAAAAGATTCGCCCTTATCGGGAAGACCATCGGGGGCTCGTCCAGGGAAGAAGACGGGTGGCTCTGGCAACCAGGCAGATTACGAGGAGGATAGACGATTCGAAGAAATAGACAGCGATGAAGATAATGGACAAGGAGTTGGCTTAGACGGGGCGTTTGCTGGTGATGAATTACATTTTACTGGAACAAATATGGGTCGGCGTTCTCGGCGCCGACATGAATACGATTACTCTGGATCATCACAGTCTTCAGAGGATGACAGAGCTTCGGACGATGGAGCTGGCATAACGATGCAAATAGCTCTTAGAGATAAGGAGGAGTTGCTTGTGCAAAAGGCTTTGGAGCGCATACGGCGTGCACAAATGCTAGGAAAGAAGAACGTGACGTTGACACAGCCTGAGCTAGATGCATTGGAACGCAAAAGACGGAAAGATCAGGCCTCGAGAGAGCAGACAAATCGAAGAAGCTCAGCTTCAGACCAGAGAAGCTCTGACAAGCGCCGAAGTAGCGGCCAGTCAAGCGGCACGCCAAAAGACAAAAGGTCTGGCAAGAGGTCGAGCAAAGGTTACTTCCCTGCATATGATGGCGACAGCTCCTCAAGTTCGAGAAGAGCTACACCGCCCGGCATACTTGTTCCTGGCCAAACCGGAGCTCCGGCATTCTCACCTCTTGGCTACTATCCGCCTACCACAGCGCCTCAGACTAAATCGCCACGCTCTGGCTCGCGCTCAGCAAGCTCTCATAACCTGGCCCAAGCTTCACCTCCACTACCCAGTTCTGGCAAACATCGTTACTCCTCTGGCGGTGAACCGTCACCAGCACCTCGGTCACCACTTTCATCTCGGCGCCTTCCAGATGACCCCAATTGGGAGCCTCGATCTCGATCTTCGTCTACCGCATCTGCTCCCTATCCCCTAGACCCTTACTACTATCAAGCCTATTCCCCTCCACTGCCCCAAGTGCCAGCCCAGTACGCTCAAGGCCGCAGGATCGTCTCGAATCCTCAGTCAGACGTCCGCTATCCACGTATCAGGGCCGGGCCCCAAGCACGCACATCGGAGCCCTCCCTGCTGCGGAGGGAGCATTCTGGCCACGCAACACCCTCCGTGAGTGGCAGTGAGGACGGTACGGAAAGCGACGATGATGACGGAAATGAGGGTGTTCAAGTGGATGTGGTGCCTTACGGTCAAGGTTATGGGATCACTATGCGTCCTGAAAGCTCCGCAATGGAAAGACCGAGAAGATGACAGCGATGAGCGGGCCTGGCGTTTCGAGGCCCTATGGGTTATAGGACCGGAGTTTTGGGTCGTAAAAAGAGTATATACAATATGGCTAGATATTTTGCTCATGGAAATGTCTTCTCTTGAGCTTATATAACATGAAGTAGAGCAAAGTTCTAAGCTCTCTAGAGCTGCCTAGCTACACTCTTGCGGTTAGTTACCAAAGTTTTGGAACAGATTGAGGTGTTTGTGGAGCCGGTGGAGCTCAGGTTGTCTAATCCCTTCGGCAGATATCAAATTGGCCAATATCTAGCACTGAGAGGCTAGTCGTCACACCTCCAACAATATCTATCATTGCCGCTTCACTAGCAGGTTCTCTCTGATTCTCGTCTGCATCCCCTCATCGACCCCTATGCGCTTCATGTATTCACTGAGGCCACCATACTTTTCCTTGATGTGGCCTTGTACTTCTCCCGCAAACCCAGCCGGACAGCCCGCAAATTCTTCCCCCAGCCCGATCTCCGTGATCTCCTTCATTCTTGCCACTTTCTCGCTCTCCAACTCCCTCTCACTTGCCAGGTAGTCCGCGCTAATTGAATCTAGCGGGATTTCCAGCAACAGTAGAACGAGCATGATGACCAGGCCGGTTCTGTCCTTCCCTTGTGTGCAATGCACCAGAGTCGGGTAGTCACTGGCTTCGGCGAATAGAGTGAAGATCTTATGTAGCTCAATCGTACAATGATCAAGGCTGTCTTTCCCCAGTCCTATCAAACCCCTTGGTGCCATAACCTCTCTCCCTAGAATACCAATGGCTTGGGTTCTGTACCCAGCTGCCATCAATCCCAGCAGCTTAGCAAGGCTTGACCACCTAAGCTTCCACAACAGTGCTCTTGCAAAAGCTCCCCCGTTGAGGTTGATCTCGTGGTACCTGATTCCGTCCATCTTCACGGCGTCAACGGCCTTCGAACCGCTATCAGGCACCGCCACTGAGCTGAGTACGTTAGCGCCATGTTTCTTGGCCTGATTGATGTGTTCGGTCGTTGAGCGAAGGTCGACTATGCTTCTGATGTGGTACGTATCGACGATTGCCCTTCGATCTTTGGGGGATGCGTCGTCAGAACGAGCGCTGCGGTAGAGGAGGCCTTCACGAAGTATGTAGGATCCAAGGAGGAGATTGATGGTTTTGCCGACATCGCGGAAGTTCAGGATAGAAGCCAGCGGCGTAGAGGGCACTTTGTTGGCTTCCATGGCTGGTGGTCAAGAACGTTCGCTGGTATCTTGATGCTGCTTACGTTACTTACCGCGCTGGTGGATCAGATCAAATTCTCCATCATGTATATAGACACAATACGTAAGCATTAGGGACTGGAACCATTCGTTTCGTGGAAGAGTGTATATCGACTACTTGATAGATGAATCGTACGAATCAACAGACTGGGGAAGCACGCTTAGACCCCTTGCTCTTGTTCGAATCCCGCGTAATTCCCTGTCGCCTACTTTGGAGTATGAAGAGTAATTGTTTCTGAGTCTGACCCTAACGTTTGCCCAATATATTGCATACACTACAAGTAAATGGATTGTTTGGGAAGAGCAATAGTGAATACGTTATGTTGATCGTTTCATTAACGACAGGACGATGCGCCATGTCATCATACTTGAGCGTTACCGGAATCTGCGCAAATCGGAGACTCTAATGCCAGTGAATCTACAGTCGGGAGACTTTCATGCCAGTAGGGATAGAGAATGCCATCCTAGTCATGCTTGTCAATCGTGCACTCCACTTCACAGCGCCCCCCTCCCCCCGGAAAATCTCCAGAGCCGGCCCCTAAGCTCAGAGTTAGGGGTTCAAACTCTACGCAGTCACCCCAGGGAGGGCCGCCGGAGGAATTAACTAGGGTCACCTGCCCCCACTGGGACAAAAGTCTTCCGCATGTAGTTCGACTGGCATTAAAGTCTTGACCACCAAATTTGGAGAACGTTGCCGTCCCTCGCATCACCTCCAAACAGTCGCATCACTACTTTCAATCCTTGCAACCAGCTGAATACCTTTCTGTAATACGTACAGAGCTGTCGCATTGCTGGTGTGAATCCAAAACAGCTACGACAGTATTGTCTTCACATATTAAGACTTGCCAGTATGGCGCCAGGCAAACCGCAGAAGCTGGAAGATCAAGGTACGCATTCCGCTCCGAGGCCATGACGCGGAATTCCGTGTTCTTGTAACTTATTGTCAATAGCTGCTACTGCTGCTTTGTATGTCACAAAAGGTAGAGAAAACAAGTCTTCAACCAAGCCGAGTCCAAGCAACTATCCTCTAGATGACCAAGGCAAGCTATCGTCAGCCGGTAAGGCATACCTTGGTACCTCATCGCTTCGCAACGCTCCAGCTCACACTCTCCTTTAGGAGCGGCAGCAGCATTGAAGCATGCAGAGCCCCAGGATCTACCCGCCTTCCCAGTCGTTGGCCTCAGCAATCCCGAGTCTTCTGCGGGAGCAGCGGCTAGTCTCGCAAACCAAAACCAAAAGAAGTTCGAGTACTGGAAGCCGGGTGAGATACCAGCTGCCAACAAGGCAGCCATGCTAGCCAAAGACTACAAAGCGCCTCCTCTATGGCACTCTGAGCTTAGTGCCGCAAGCTCCAAAGCCGCGCTCCTGGCTGACAAGGAAGGCGGCGATGTAAAAATATGGAGACCAGAGGCTACCGACGCGGGAAACTCAGCGGCAGGGCAAGCAATGCGGATGAAGGGATTGAGCCCTCAATTAGACTATGGCCACACCGAGGACGGTGGGAGAAGAGCAATGATGGCGGCTACCCAATCCATGGCTAGCAGTAGGAAGCGAGCTGGATCAACACCTGTCGAACCACCCGGCTTATATCCAGACTCAAAGAATTCTGCGGCGAACGCATTGAAAGCGGCGACATCAGTTTCCAGCGCCGGGCGCGGTGTCCCTACGGCTCCTGCGCCTACCGGTTCTGGTGTGGACGCAGCTAAGGTTCACAACGCCGCTGTCACCAATCTCTCACGCGAAATGTATACGTCCCACCCACCCGTTGCGCCCGAGGTAGAAGAGAAGAAAAGGCAAGACACTTTGCGGGCTTCGGCAATTGCAATGGCCCAGCAAATGTACAAAGTCCAAGAGAGAGCCATCGAGGAAGCTCGGAACGATCTGACTAAAGCGGATAGTCGATATGGCGCTGCTCATGCTCATGGTCGTCCGGCTTCAGCCATGTCAGACGATACTCATCAGCCACCGCAGTACGCGAACTTGCAAGAAGCGGCGCAGAAGCTAGCAGCTGAGCGACTCGCTAAGCTTCATGACGAGCATGCAGCTTACAGAAATTACTACGGGACAGAACCTGCGGCACAGTCCCACAAACTCTCCATTAGGGGACGACCTCGAAGACGAGCATCTAGTGATGGAGCAGTGGTTGAAGATGATGAAGCACGCTCAAGACAAATTCGATCGGAGATGTCTTTGTTTACAGCCAAGATAGATCAAGTCGACAGCAAGAAGCGCCAAAAGGATAGGGACTCGCTCTTGGCTGCTGCCCAACGAAACGTCAGAGCTAGCATGCATGGCATGGACGAAAAAGTTTTCAGTGAGACTGGCAAGGTCTCTCCAGCAATGATGGCGGAGTGGGAAGCAAAGGCAAGGGCGAAAGCCGACGCAGATAGCTCGGCAAGAATGGTCAATCACGGCAAAGTCAATATTGGTGGAGGAAGATACATGGATCAGTCCGAGATAGACGCTATCGCCCTAGCGAAAGTACAGCCAACACTGGACGAGGTTACCCTCGTCGCTGAGAAGCACCGAGCGAGAGATGAAGAGATTCGACAACAACAATTGGAGCGGGAGCGCCTTGCTGCAGAGAAAGAGCAGGATCAGAGGGCGCGCGATGCCCAGACCAAAGCCGAGTGGAGGCGCTTCAAGGGTAAGTCCTATCCTCTTAGAATAACAGCTGAGCACATGCTGACATTTCGCAGAGGAAGAGAAGCGCGAGGCCAGAGCTAGGAAGGAGGAAGAAAAGGCAAGGAAGATCGCGGAGAAGCGTCTTCGTGATGAAGACAGACGTAAATCAAGGGAAAAGGCCGTCTCAAAAGTCCTAGGGAAGGACACGAAAGAAGAGGTCGTTGCGGAGCCTCAATCCGTGGTGACTGCGCCAGTG